>ERZ1046367.1861-NODE-1861-length-11692-cov-5.291140_pt1 | contig 11692 bp, 11 predicted proteins | sample MGYA00383091_ERZ1046367 | MGnify/ENA primary metagenome ERZ1046367 (study PRJEB29581, sample SAMEA5548361) | metagenome | biome: marine; feature: coastal; material: water | depth 50 m | study: Short-term variability in the microbial, nano- and picoplankton... | reverse complement strand
TGTTCTTTCAAAAATTGTATTTCCATCAAAACTAGTATTTCCTACGACATCTAAACTACTTAAAGTACCTACGCTAGTTAAAGAAGAATTAACAACACTACTTCCTAAAGTAGTTGCAGATAAAACTTGTGTTCCATTAATATTATAATCTGTAGTTGAATCAATATCACCTACAACTTCGAATGTTTTTGAAGGATTAGTGATTCCGATACCTACATTACCATTGTTTGAAATATGTAGGGAATCTTCTATTGTATAAAATGAGGACATAGTTTTTTATATAGTAGTATATTATTTTTTAATTATATTATTTTTTAATTTTATAATAATCTATATAAACGAACATAAAAATTTGTATCACTACTACTATTATTACTCATAAAACCAATATTATTTATATTTGAATTAATTGTAGCTAAAGATGTTAAAGATGATGAAATTTTATTATTTTGTGTTGAAGTACCATCAATTGAAGAACATTTTGATTCTCCAATTATTGAAGTATCATATGGTCTAGATGATGTTCCTACCCACATATTTAATATGGATGTAAAAACTCTTGTTCCACTAGTTGATCCTTCACTCCATATTAATTCTCCATAAGAATTTCTACTAGATGATACTATACTAGTTCCAGTATAGGATGTAATTTCATTATGATATGAATTAGTATCATCTATTTCTCCATTAGTATCGCTAACTCTCCAACTTATATTTGGTTGATTTCCATCACCAGTTATTTCACCTCTAATATGTATTTTATAATGTTGTAATGTATTTTCCATAGATGAAATAGTATTAAAACTTAATACATTTGTAGTATAATTAGTTGATGATAATGCAGTTGTTGATATTGAATCAACTAAAATATATCCATTTGCACCATTAGTATCACATTTAGATGATTTAATATTTCCAGTTACATCTAAAGTATTATTTAATGTTATTAATCCATCAACTTCTAAAGATCCAGTAATATTTGTATTACCAGTAACATTTAATGATCCACAAGTTATATCTGAAGTCATATTTATATTTGTTCCAGTTAAATCACCAATTTGTAGATTTGCATTAGTATAACCAGTTGCTCCTCTATTTACATATACTCCTGGTTCTGACTGTAAAGCTGTAAAAAGATGATAATTACCATCAGTTGCATCTCGTATTAAACCTGTATATTTAGTAACAGTATTATCTACATATTGAGAATAAAAACCAGCATCTATGCTATCTCCAGTATTATTTGATGCTAATTGAATTAAACTATCTTCAACTTGAATTGTTTCTGTATCAAATGTAATTGCATTACCAAATACATTTAAATCTCCTTCAATATCTAAATTCCCCACTACCCTAGTTGATGTATCAATATTGAATTTATTATTTGTTTTTGTTATTACAATATCTTCGAGATTTACTTGTTTAATATATATATTATTAAATTTTTCTATAGATGAACCAATATCATAAGATTCATCTATGTTTGAAATTAAATTTCCATATAATTCTAAATTTCCATTAACTTCTAATTTATTTGTTGGATTTGTTATACCAATGCCAATATTTATACCATTTGATGAATAAATATTACCACTTGTTGATTCAGTCCATAAATTATCTGTTATTTCATTTGTTCCAGCTGTTATTCCTTTAATTATTAAATTTCCTTGGACAAAACAATTCTCTTTAATATTCGCTGCCCCATTTACTTCTAATTTATAATTTGGATTTGTTATACCAATACCAAGATTACCATTATCATTGATTGTTAAATATTCATCATTATTTTTTATAATATGAAATTTAAAATCACCATCAGTTTTATCTTCTAATCCACCACTTAATTTCCATTGATCTCCATCATTTGTTATTCCTAAACTCATTTCTGCATATGGATTACCCGATACATTAGTATTTGTTATTTCAAATTTTGGTTCAGTACTTTTTATTTGTAATGTAGATTGACTTGTAACACCACTTATTACAATGACATCTACATCATTATTGTGAATTATTAATTTATCATTATCTTCATTTTCTAAGTAAATAGAATTACTTGTTGTGCCAAATTTGATTCTGGGTTTGCGAAAACTCATTTTCAATTTATAAAAATATATAATAATCCTAGAAAATAAAAATTAATATATTTAATATAAATTTTTAATCAAATACTATAAAACCATCTTCTTCAAATTCATCATCAGCAAAATTTTCACCAGAATCTTCCGAATCAATATCGTCAAAACCTCCAAAAATTATATCATAAAAATCTTCAAAATCTTCTTTATCTAAATCTATATATTCATTATCTTCATTTAATAAAAAAAATATCAATTCATTATAATAAAAATCATTTTCAATTGGTTCTGGTAATTCTAATTTATTTATTTCTTTTTCTTTTCCATCATCATATCCATACATTTCAATTTTTTCTTCATCAAAATCCCAAGTAAAAAGTTTTTTCAAATCTTTTTTTTTTCTATTATTTTGTAATAAATCATGGATATTTTTCAAAGTTACTTCTTGATCTAATTCTTCAGAAATAATATCTTGTGATTTTGATATAATTATAAAATTAACCATCCAAATATATATATATAAAATTATTATAATATATTTATTTTATTTTATTTTTTATTTCAACCAATTAGTATAACATTTTTTACAAATTATATTACGATGATATGAATTATTTATATAATGAATTTCATATTTATTTTCATTAATTTTTTTACATTTTTTACATTTAATTTTAATTGATGGTAATGTTTGATCATTTAATTTCATTTTATTTTTTTCTATATCATTATTAATAATATTATTATTATTTTTATAAATTTTTGAATATATTTTATAATTTTGACAATCTTTTTGATAATTACAACATTTACAATAATAAATTAATTTTTTTGTATTTTCTTGTAAAATTTCTTTTTTAAATAAATAACTACCACAATTACAAAATTCCATCTTTTGATTATGTTATATTTTTCAATTTTAAATATTTATATAATATATATTTGATATGAATAATGAAAAAATCGCTCATACATATTGTCTACCATATTATATAGATAAAAAAAATGAAATATTTGTTTTAATGGGTTTAAAAAAAAAATATAATTCTAAACAAGGTTATATTCATTCTAACCCAGGACAATTAGTTTTTATTGGTGGTCATTTAAAAAAAAATACTTCTTTTCCTAAAAATATTCAAATTGAATTTGAAGAAGAAACTGGTCATATTTTAGATCCTAAAAGAATTTTTCTTGATAGAAATAATTATAAAAAGTATTATATTACTTCATATTATAAATGTAATTCTATAGAATTTGATAAATTTGATAAATTAATAAATATTAATGAAAAATTCAAAGAAATGGATAGTCTTTGTTGGATTTCTATGAATAATGTTATTAATATTATGATTAAATATAATAAAAATGTTATAGATAATATTCCTAAATTCAGTTTAGAATATACAAATGAATTTAAAAAAAGACAATGGTATTTAAGTCTTGAAATTAATGAATTAATTTGGAATATACGAAATAAATATAATTTAGGTAAAAAAATAAAAAATAAAATAATTGTTCAAGATTATATTCATTCAAAATTAAAAAATAAATTTTTTTTTAAAAAAGTTCAAAAAATCATTGAAAAATATATTCGTAAAAATAGTAAATATGATTGGTTTGAAGAATCTTTATATAAATTTAAACAATATCAATTACAATTAAAAAATCCTATAAAAAAAAAAAATTAAAAAAAAAAATAAAATTAAAAATAAAAAAAATTTTTTTAAAAGAAAAAAATATATTCCTCCACATAAACGATTAAATTAATATTTTAAATTTCCATAATATTTATTTATTTTTTGAAATTTTTGTCTTACTACTTCTAAATCTAATCCATCTTGAGGTTGAATTTTTGATATTCCTTTCATTGCTTCTTTTGGTCTTTTAAAATCTATTATTAAAATATATCTATCATTTTCCGATTCATTAAATCCAGTATGATTTATTGAATCATCAAATAAAATATATTCTTTTGCATTATGATATTTTTTTTCATTATTTACTATTAATCCAGATTTGTTTTCTTCTACTATAATTGTTAAATGACTTCTTAATATATGATTTGCTATACATTCCCAACCTTGATGAAGATGTAATTTTACATTTTTACCCATTCTACTTATTACTGCACTTTTTACATTTTTTAAAGATTTTACAAAATTATATATTTTTGGTATAAATCTTTCACAATTTGTTATCCATATCATATTTTCTGGTTTATTTGTTGGTAAACATGAACATATTGGTATTATTCTCCATCTCATATTTTTTGGATCAAATATTAAATTTTGATAATATTCCCAACTTATCCAAAACATATTTTTATTTTCAATTGTTTTAATTTCATTTTGATATTTTTCTATTTCTTTTCCAAAATTCAATAAATTATTTCCTATAATTTTTTGATTATAAAATCTTTTTTGATTATCCATTTGTTTTTTATTTCTTCTTTTAATTTCTTTTCTCTTATCATCTATTATTTTTTGTATTTTTTCTATTTCTTTTTCCATTTAATAATAATTATTTTTTTATTATTAAATTAATTAAATTAATCTTCATCGGAAAATAAACATTCATCTTCTGCCGATGAAAATAAACATTCTTCGATTATTTCATCTTGTTCTTCTTCATCTGATGATATTAATGGTAAATTTTTATATAATTCTGTATCTGGTAATTCAATTTTTAATTCACTGAAATCTTCTGTATTTCCATCTCCATCTAAATCTTCTCTTCGTAATAAAATATCTTCCCATACTTCATTTAATTTTTCTTCAACATCTGTTTTTATCCACCAATCATCATCTCTTTTTACTCTTACTACAGAACTATATTCTAATTTCCAATAAATTTCATTTATATATTTACTTAATTCAGTTGATTTTTGATCTAACCATTCTAATTGTTCATCAGTTGTTAATTGAATAGGTGGATAAAAATATTTTGATTTCCATTCATCATTTTCATATACTCGTAATTCTCCAATTATTCCTTTCTCTAAACCTAAATAATTTCTTCTATCTTCTGGAACTTTAACATGATTCATATCAAATGTTTTTGGTATAATATCTAAATATTCGAAATCTTCTTCTTCAAATTCATCTGCTCTATATTCTTCTTCATTTGAATATTCTGTTATTTTACATTCTAAAAAATCACAGACATCTAATTGACATACTTGTAATTGTGTTTGCATTTGTACCCAATAATGATCTGGTACTACCCCAGTTATTTGTCTTCTTGATGGACATTTGATTTCTAACATTATGCCAGTTGTTGATATTCCATCTGGTGATGCTCCTAATATATCAATTTTTGGATGCTGAATTAAACCAAATTCATCAACTTTCATATTATATCTAGATTCATATATTTGATTTGCTATCTCTTCATATTTTTGTCCATGAAATGTATATTTATTACCTTTAAATGGTTTTCCCAAACCACATTTTTTCCTTATTATTTGATTTCTACTAGTATATTTTGAATATCCTAATACTGCTCCTATATCTGATGCTGTTAACATATTTTTTCTTATTTCAAACCATTCTTTACTTAATTGTTCTGGTTGATTTAATCTTTTTAAAAATTGAACTTTCTCTTTTAAAATTTTTTCTTTAATTTCTTTTAATCTTTTTATACTATTTTCATTTTGTTCCATTAATTTATTAATTCCATTAATTTTTGTATCATAAAAATTATAATGTTCTTGAACTTTTTTTTTATTTTTTTCTTTTAAAATTTTTTCTTTCATTTCTGTAAATTTTTTAAAAAATAATATATAATTAATTTCTTCTTCTTCATTTTCTGTATTATATTTTTCATAAAACTTTATTATATTTTCATAAGTTAGTTCTTCCATTTTCTATAATTTATAATTTTTTTAAATTTTAATTTTTTTATAAGTCAATAACTATTTCTTCTATAATATCTTCACATAAATCATTTATAATTTCATCTTGAATATTTTTCATTTCCATTAAACATTTATGATTAAAATTATTTGTTTGTATTAATTTTTCTTCAACATTTTTTTTATTAATAGAAATAGATACATCATCTGAATATTCTAAATTAATTTTTTCTGTTTGTATCATTTTTTTTTGATTATAAAATTCTTGAGTTTGTATTGATTTTGTATTAACTTTATTTGTTTGCGTAGATTGTTCACAAGTAATTTTGATTTTAATATTTTTATCACTTTGTACTTCTTGATTTTTATGTTCAACTCTAAATAAATTACAATCTATTTGTTTTAGATCTAAAACTATTTTATTATCAAGAAACTCTTTATATAATTTATTTAATTGAATTTTTAATACATCTTTCATTATAATTTTATTTCTTTTATATTCTAATAATGTATATTCAAAACGATCTATTAATTGTTTTGGTATTGTATGCATATTTTTATTAATAATCATATCATTATATTTCCCATATTCAATATCATTTTCATTATATATTTGATCATCTAAAAATAACCACCACATTTTTTTATAATAATCTTGTTTTATAATTTCAGATGGTGTATTTTTATAAAAGAAAATATATCTCCAATTAATATAATTTTTAAAAATATGTAATTCATCTAAAGTAAAATTATAATATTCACTTAATATATCCCATTCCAAATCATTTTTGAATTTATCTAAATGTTTTGTTGTTAAATTTTTGTTTAGAGATAAATCATGAAAATTAATATAATCTTTAAAATATGAAATAAATTTAATTGTTAAATTATCATTTAAACTAATGTAATTCCAATTTAATTTTAATTTTGATACATCTATATTCAAATATTTTATTTTTGAAATTAATTTTTCTTGTTGATTATTTCGTAATTTATTACAAAAATAATCTTCTGTTATAATTCTTTTTTTTTTTTTTAAAACACTATGTTTGATAAAACCTTTAACTGACATTATTATTTATTTATTATAATTAATAAATTTTAAAAAAAATATATTAATAAAAAAGATATACCTATATAATATATTAATGGAACTTGATCCTTACAAAATTTTAGATATCTCTTATGATGCAGATTTAAAAGAAATTAGAGATAATTTTAAAAAATTAGTTTTAATAAATCATCCTGATCGTGGTGGTAATGCTAGAAATTTTGGAATAATTAAAAAAGCATATCAATATTTATATAAATATAAAATAAATCAACAAAAACAATTACAAAAAGAACAAAGAACTTTTGATAAATATACCACTTCTCGTAATTTTCAAACTGAAACATTAGATAGAGAATTTAATAAAATAAAAATTAATCCTAATGATAAAAATTTAGATAGTAATAAATTTAATAAAATTTTTGAAATACATAAAATTAATGATGCTGATGATAGAGGATATCAAACAAAAAGAAGTAAAGAAAGATTAGATTATGATGAAATTCAAAGAAGAAATAAAAATAAAAATAAAGAAAAACTACAAATTCAAGTATATCAAGAACCAGAACCAATTGAATTAACTACTGATAATTATAAAAAATTAGGATTAAAATATGTTAAAGATTTTTCACAAAATGTTGGTAAAAGAGGTTCTAATTATTCTGATTTTCAAAGAGCTTATACTGAATATGATACCAAAAATATGCAAAATTATCGTACTCAAAATTTTAAATCTGTTGAAGAATATCAACAACAACGAAAAAATCAAAATTTTAAAATGACTCCAGAAGAATCAATGAAAATGGAAATTAAAAAAAAAGAAGAATTTGCAATGGAAGAAAAAAGAAGATATTATGTTTCTAAAAATGATAGAAAAATTGAAAAAAGTTTTAAGTCTTTTCAGAATCATCTTCAATTTTAGTAATAGTAAATCTCCCCTTTTTTTCTTTAAAATTTTTTTCAGCAAATGGATCATATTCTAATAATTTTAATTGTATTCGATTTGGTATAATAAATATTTGATTAAAATTGGAAAATCTTACTTTCTTTTTTTTTTTTACATCATCATTCATTCCATAAATATAGAAATTAAAAATAATTAAATTTTAAAAAAAAAATAAAATTTATCATTATTTTATTTATAAGTTCACAATTACAAAACCTTTATTATTAAAATCAACCTTTGAAAAATTTAAAATTTATAATATATATATTTTATATATTGAATAAATCAATATGAGTAAATTCAGAAAACAACAACAACAACAAAAAGTAAAAACTTATGATGTAAATTATTTTTATAATCAGAGACATTCTGGAAGAAAAACATATATTCCACAAAATGCTTTGAATGTTTTAAATATTCGTACAAAAATTAATATGAATGTTAAAAAAGAACGATTGGAAAAATTAAAAACATTTAATAAAGCAGAATTAGAGAAAAAAATTAATGGTAATTTGAATAAACTTTCAAAAGATAATATTAAACCAATAACAACAATTATTAAAGCTATTTTGGAAGAGAAAAAAGATGTTTTATTAGATTATACTGTTAAAAATCTATTAAATAAAGCAATTTCTCAACCAACATTCTGTGATCTCTACGCAGAAGTTTATCAAAATTTTCATAGTAATGAATCAAAAACAGTATTTGATAAAATTTTCAAAGATTTAATTAATTTATTAGAAAATAAATATGAAATGGGAATGCTTGATAAAAATTATGATTTATTTTGTAAAAATGTTCAAGATAAAACAAGATTTATTGGATTATTTAATTTTATCACATCATTATATCATATTAATATTGTAGACAGAACAACATTAGGATATTATATTGATTATTTATTTAATAAATTAGAATCCGAAGATACAGATACAGAGAAATATATTGAATGTTTATGTAAATTTTTAACAAAAATTAATGATAAAAAAATATTTGAAGAAAAATTAGAAGTATTAAAAAGATTGAAAGGAGAAAAAGACAGAATTAGTGCAAGATACAGATTTATGATTATGGATTTGTTAGATCTTTATAAAAAAATGTAAAAAAGATTTAAATTTATTTTTAAAAAATAAGTTTAAATTAAGGACTTAAATTAAAACATCTTTTGTACTTTTTTTTGAATTTTTAATGGATCTTTAAAAATTAACATATAAATAACAATAATAGAAAATACACTATATATTTGGTCAAATTTATTATTTTTTGGTGAAAAACCTTCAATACCAAATAAACTATTAATCCATCTAACAAATTTTGCCCATAAACCAAGTTCAGCTGGTGCTGATGATGATGATGGTGCTGCTGGTTCTGATGATGATGATGGTGCTGGTTCTGATGATTCGGGTTCTGATGATGGTGGTGCTGGTTCTGATGATTCGGGTTCTGGTTCTGATGATTCGGGTTCTGGTTCTGGTTCTGGTTCTGGTATACTTACATTATTTGATGGTGGTGCGGCTATTTTATTACCACCACAATCATTATTTAATGTAATATTTTCAAATTCTGCTGAATTTGCTGTAATATCAGAAACATCTATATTATTAGAACAAATATTAATTTCACTAGCACATTGTTCTCTATCACCTTGTCTTTTATATGCATTTGGTGCAATACATTGTCCAATACCACAATTTCTTTGACCTACAACCATACCTAATGCTGCTGCATTAGCGGGTTCTAATAAAGCAGGTGAAATATATTTTTTACCTAAAATACAACCACATAAATCATCAATTAATGGATTTTCTGGATCATATTTTTGTAAAAATAAACAATATTTATTCATTAAAGCTTCACAATGTGGATTATAACCATCTGATGTACTATTATCATCATAAAATGAATTACCACCAAAATTACATGACTCTTTTGCACTTTCAATACTATATGTTCTTTTATCTAACTCAATTTTACCATTTTTATAAACAGGTATATCTAATGCTAAATTTTTTTTTGTACCAGTTTTTCTACCAAGACAACAAATTAATTTTGAATAAATATTTTCAAATGTGTGACTAACATTATTATTCCAATTTTGCCATATGGTAGTATCTAAATTTTTTGCATCTGATTTTTTTAAACCACTACTAGTTAATTCTTCTGGGAAATCATCTTCATCAGCATCAAAAAAAGTATTTTTTTCAATTAATTCTATATCTTTTTTATCAAAAAGATCATCATAAACATAACCGATATTTTTTATAATAGCTCGAAAATAATTCTCATCCATATTTCCATTAATTAAAGCCATAATTTTATTTATTATATATAAAATAAATATATTATTTTTGAAATAATATATTTAAAATTTTTAACTAAAAATATTAATTTTCTGATTCAGATTCTGGTTCAGATTCTGGTTCAGATTCTTCTTCTGATTCTGGTTCAGATTCTGGTTCGGATTCTGGTTCAGATTCTGGTTCAGATTCTTCTTCTGATTCTGGTTCAGATTCTGGTTCAGATTCTGGTTCTTGTTTAGATTCTTCACCTTTAAATTCATAATAAAAATCAAGTGCTTCATTTTTATTTTTAGAACTATAAAATTTATTTTGTTGTTTATTATATCCAATCCATTTGTTTTTTTTTTGAAGTTTAAATTTATTACCATCTTGATGATATTGTAAATGTCCTTTTAAAGGTTTTGATGGTTTTGCTTTAACCATTTTTATACCTTGTTTTCTATTTAAAGCAAGAACTCTTAATTGATCTTTATTATCTTTAAAACTTAATTGTAATTTTTTACCAGGTTCAAGAACTTCTAATAAAAAATGTAAAGGTTTTTTTTTATCATTAAATTCAAGATTTTTTTTACCTTGTGATAAATATTCACCTTTTTGGTTTTTTAATTTAATAATTTTTTCTTTATCATCATCATTGAAATTTTCTTTTTTTTGACATTTATTTTTAATAAATTTAATAATTTTAGGTAAAAATTTATATCCAACCATTAAAGATAAAATAATAATTAAATTATCAATAGTAGCATATTTCATAAATTGTTTTTGTAAATTTTTGAAATTTTTGAATAAATTCTTCATAGGATTTCCTCCTTTATGACCTCCAAAACTAAATTTACCATTTTTTACATTTGCTTTATCCATACCTTTTGATAATAAAGGTTTTAATACAACTAAACCAATAACGCCAATAACACCAATGATTATTAAAGGCATTAACATTGCAGTCATACCAGCAGTTAAGGCACCAGCACCAGAATCTATTACACCAGAAGCGGCTTCGCCTACATCTTTTACAGCTTCACCTGCAGCATCTAAAGTACCAACAGTTTCTTCTTCATTTTTGACAGCAGTATCTGCTGCATTTTTAATTTCAGATTCATCAATATTCATCATTTTAGATAAAATTTTGTTACCTAAACCTGATTCAGCAACAGCTTCCATCATAGTATCAATTACATTTTCTTGATCTAAATTAGAAATTACAACACCATCTTTTGCTTCAATATCTGCAATTTCTACTTCATTACCTGCACTAATTTTCATAGAAACATTAGTAACAGATTCATTAACCATTTCACTAGTAACACTATTTTTAACTTTATTTATTAATTCAGTATTATTTTCAACATTCATAAGATTTTTAATAGAAAGATTATCTTTACTAGAAGAATCAGTACCAGTTACAGATTGACCAAGACCTTGTAATGTATCACCAACAGCATTTGCAATACCACTTAAAATTTG
>ERZ1046367.1856-NODE-1856-length-11710-cov-6.106478_pt1 | contig 11710 bp, 14 predicted proteins | sample MGYA00383091_ERZ1046367 | MGnify/ENA primary metagenome ERZ1046367 (study PRJEB29581, sample SAMEA5548361) | metagenome | biome: marine; feature: coastal; material: water | depth 50 m | study: Short-term variability in the microbial, nano- and picoplankton... | reverse complement strand
GCAGCATCAAAAAATGAATGGTGTCTTATAGATATCAAAGCCTGACAAAATACATTAATTTATGTATAAATATTTAATGCTTGAGGAATATGTATACGCAGGTATCGTAGGGGCAAGGTCGGGCGATATTTTCAGTCAATGTAAGGGTTGGGGCTCACTGAGGGTTCTATTTTGAGTATTGATAAAGATATTTTGCCCAGTTTGAGAGAGGCGCTTTGCGGCTTGGCAAGTCAAGAAATTGCAGAAAGAGTAATAATGAGTGATGCACCAGAAAAGCAATTGCCAGAGGGCGAAACGCAAGGCGATTCAAGTGCGCTCACATACACAGAGTATCTTAATCTTGACGTGATTTTGAAACAACAAGATGTACGTAGTGCTGCACATGACGAGTTGTTGTTCATCATTCAGCACCAAACCAGCGAGTTATGGATGAAACTGGCGATCCATGAAATGGCGTCTGCACGCGATGCCCTCAACGCGGGCGATACGTCCAATATGTTTAAAATGCTGGCGCGCGTATCACGTATTTTTGAACAGTTAAACAGTGCTTGGGATGTTCTTCGAACGATGACACCGGCCGATTATACTTTGTTTCGGGAGCATTTGGGGCCCTCATCAGGGTTTCAATCCCATCAATATAGGTTGATCGAATATATGTTGGGAAACCGAAATCAAAAGTTTCTGTCCCTGCATGAAAAAACCCCTGAAGTGCATAGATTGCTGTCAGAAGAGCTTAACCGCCCAAGCCTTTATGATGACGTCATTCGGTTTTTATTTATTAGCCTAGATGGTCATACAGATGAAATGCCAAAGCCTCAGTTGCGCAAACCGCATCTGGCAGATGCGGCTATTCAACGAAAATGGCATCAGGTTTATACCAATATTGATGAGTATTGGATACTATATGAGCTTGGTGAAAAGCTTGTAGATCTGGAAGATTATTTTCGCCGCTGGCGCTTCAATCACGTCACCACCGTGGAACGTGTGATTGGTTTTAAACGGGGCACGGGGGGCACATCGGGCGTATCATATTTGCGCAAAATGCTTGATGTGGAACTCTTTCCGGAATTGTGGCATTTGCGCGGTGAGCTATAATACAGCGAAATCCGAGCCTGAAATCTTGGGGCCCACCTTTTGAATTCCTCTTTGTTATTTTTCTGTTGAAGATAGTTAAATTTATTCTAGCTTAAACGTGACAAGGTTAGGAAACCTTTATGCGTATACTTGCTATTTTTGTTACAACTGTTTTGTTTTTAACGCGACCTGTTTGTGCGGAAATTCATCATGATATTTATGCAGCGCTGCATATGGATGAAGTTGTGGCGGTCATGCGTCAAGAGGGACTAGACGAAGCAGAAGCGACGGCTGAAATTTATCTCAAAAACAGTGTTAGAAATAATTTTGATGACGCTGTTGATGCGCTTTATGCAGAGGCGTCAATAAAGGGCCAACTGCTAAATGGGCTTAGGGCTGCCCTCTCTGAATCTGATGCTGAACTTGCGCTGGAGTTTTATCGCACCCCTCTTGGGATGCTCGTGGGCAAACTTGAAACCACGGGCCGCGTTGCAATTTCCAATGATGCAGTTGAAGAGATGGCGATTTCTATTGCTCAGAAGGCTCTGCAAGCAAAAGATGAGCGCGCAGAGCTATTGCAAAGCGCTGCTGACGAAATGGGTTTGACAGAATATAACCTGTCCGGAGCGTTTGCAGCCCGTTATGCATTTTTATCCGGCCTGTCCGAGGCCGATGAGTTGGGCATAAGTCAAGATCAAATCATTGAGCTGATTGCAGCGGATGAAGACAGTCTGCGCGCTGAAATAGACCAATGGGTTTTGGGATTTGTATTTATGGCTTACAGGCCCCTAAGCGACACAGAGCTATCAGATTATCTGGCGTTTCAAATGTCATCTATCGGCAAGGCATTAAATCAAGCATTATTTGAAAGTTTCAATGCGGTCTCAATACATAATGCCGGGCAATTGGGCAAATTACTTGCAACCGCTTTGCAAGCGCGGGATTTGTAACAAACCCGCTGCTAAAGCTCTTGACTTTCTTTCGTCAGTGCCGGATAAGCGCGCTCTGTTGGCGGGCTCTGGCTCGCCAATTCTTGTAATAACGTTGTAAAGACGCGCTGTTCGAGGTGGCCATATGGCCGAAACGCCCTAAAATAGGGGGCCGCAGAACGCGAAACCAAAAGGAAAGACATATGTTTGCGGTCCTAAAGACCGGCGGTAAGCAGTATAAAGTTCAATCCGGCGATATGCTGAGGGTTGAAAAGCTGGCCGCTGATGCAGGTGAAAAAGTTCAATTTAACGACATCTTAATGCTGGGTGGCAAAAAGCCAGTGGTGGGAACGCCAATGGTCGCAGATGCTGCTGTCCAGGCTGAGGTGATAGATCAGATCAAGGCCGACAAAGTTATCAACTTTGTGAAGCGTCGCCGTAAGCACGGCTCGCAGCGCACCAAAGGCCATCGTCAAAAGCTAACCTTGGTTAAAATTACTGATATTTTGGCCTCTGGCGCAGATGCATCAGGCATCAAAGCTGCTTTAGGGGCCGGTTCAGTGCCAGCTGCTGCGTCATCAGCGCCAGCCAAAAAGCCGGCAAAAGCCAAGGCGGAAAAAGCGCCAGCGCCCGCAGCGAAAAAAGCAGCTAAACCTGCAAAAGCAGAAGCGGCTCCGGCAGCAGCTGACGATCTGAAAAAATTATCTGGTGTCGGACCGGCATTAGAGAAAAAGCTAAACGCAGCCGGCATTACATCGTATGCGCAAATTGCAGCATGGACGGATGCGGATGTTGCTGCTATAGACGAGCAACTGTCATTCAAAGGCAAGATCGAACGCGAAGGCTGGATCGATCAAGCCAAAGAACTGGCCAAGTAAGAGGAGTACGCACCTATGGCACATAAAAAAGCAGGCGGTTCATCCCGTAACGGTCGCGACTCTGATGGTCGCCGTCTTGGCGTCAAGCTCTATGGTGGGCAGCACGCTATTCCTGGAAATATTATCGCGCGTCAGCGCGGCAACAAATGGTGGCCGGGCAACGGCGTTGGTCAGGGAAAAGACCACACTATTTTTGCGACCGTAGAAGGCAATGTGAAATTTCACAAAGGCTTCAAGGGCCGCACCTTTATTTCCGTGCTTCCAGCAATGGAGGCCGCTGAATAGCCGAAACCTTAGGTTTAAAGTTTTAAAGGGATCGGCGAAACCGCCGGTCCCTTTTTCATTTTGGGGATAGACCCAGAACAGGTAGGGACATGAGTGTTGGTATCATCAGTTTTGTAGCCTTTGCGTTTTCGCAAGTGGCCACTCCCGGGCCTGCCAACATGGCAATGTTGGCGACCGGTGCACGCTATGGGTTTCGCGCAGCGCTTCCCTTTGTGGCCGGTGTGGTGCTGGGCAAACAGCTGATTATCTGGCCGATTGGTTTTGGTTTGATGAACCTTGCAGATCAGGTTCCACTGCTTTTTGTGCTGCTTAAATACGCCTCTGCAGCCTATATTATCTGGCTGGCATGGCGGGTCGCTAATATGCGTTTGTCAGTTGATAAAGAGACCGCGAATCCCCCCGGTTTTGTAGCGGGTCTTTGGGTGCACCCTTTGAACCCAAAAGCATGGGCGATGATTGTTGCGGGATTTACCAATTTTGTTGACCCCGGCACGCCCACGCTTGCTGCCACAGCGATTATTGCGCTTTCATTGATGGGTATTCAGATTATTTGCCATCCTGTTTGGACTTTCTTTGGAGATCGTATTGCAAGATTGCTCATCGGGACCCCGTCGGAACGCTATCTGATGTGGTGCTTGGCGGCTTTGACTGTGGCTTTCGTTGGCTACGCTTTACTAAATGGAGAACTCTGATGAAACTGGAACAGATTACCAACCAGCCTTTCGTAACCACCGACCGCTTTGATCTGCGCCCCTTGCGCCGCTCGGACGCGGGTCTGGTCGAGTTTTACACCAAAGACGAGCGCGTGGCGCGTATGACGCCGGCGATCCCACATCCAATGCCTGCGGGGGCAACCGAAGCCATGATTGCGCGCGCTTTGTCACCAGAGCGCGAGCAGGATATCTGGGCAATTGACGGCGTGAAATCGGGGCTGTCGGAAGTTCTGGGGCTCTTATCGCTGGATCGGTTGAGCAAAAACCAAAGCGAGCTGAGTTATTGGGTTGCGCCTGCGTTTTGGAACAAAGGCGTTGCCTCCGAAGTAACCGCAGGTTTGCTGGCGGCCAATCCGCTGCAGAACGAAACAATTTTCGCAGCGGTGTTTCAGGACAATCCTGCCTCGGCGCGGGTGCTGACCAATTGCGGCTTTGCCTATATCGGTGATGCCGAAGCGTTTTGCGTGGCCCGCAATGCGACCGTCGCAACGTGGACATATTTAAAGACTTTTCAAATCAATGGATAAATTTAATGGAACATATTTTAACAACCGAAAGGTTGGTGCTGCGCCCGATTGAGGACAAAGATAAAGATGATATCATTCGCGGCGCTAGCGATTTTGCGGTGGCAAAATGGCTTAGCATGGTGCCGCATCCCTATATCGGGGCAGATGGACAGTGGTTTATCGACCATGTCAAAGCATCGCCTCATGGGTATTGGGCCATCACCCGCGCAGGTCAATTTCTGGGCGTCATTAGCATCAAGCCTGATCTTGGCTACTGGCTGGCCCCTGCGCACTGGGGGCAGGGCGTGATGAGCGAAGCCGCAAGCGCTGTCGTTGCCGCCTATTTTGAAAACCCTGCAGCAGGGCCTTTGATGTCGGGCTATTTCATTGAAAATGCCCGGTCAGCTGCTGTTCTCTATAAGCTTGGGTTCGCCAATAAGGGCCCGATTGAAGAAGAGTATTCCAAGTCCTTGGGCCGCAAAAATTTGCATCGCAAAGTTGCGCTAACCCCTGAGCAGTGGCATTTTCTAAATCCGGTTGAGATTAAAACCGAAAGGTTGCGCATCCGCCCAAATGAAGCGCATCACATGACGGCCATCCATGCCATCGCGGCACAACAAAAGGTGGCGCAAAATCTGGGAAGTTTCCCGCATCCGCTGGACGTGGCATTTATTGAAGAGCGTGTGGAGCGCGGGCGTTGGCGCGGGAGCTGGAACGGATGGTTCCATATCGCCGATCCAGCCGGCGCTGTGCTGGGTATGATCGGGTTTTATTCGCGCACTCAGGGGCAAGAGGATGATATCGGTATCGGCTATGCGATTGATCCCAAGGCTTGGGGGCAGGGCATTATGAGCGAGGCCCTGCGCGCGTTTTGTGACTTTATTTTTGAGCGCTACCGGGCAGGAAAAATCCAAGCAAGCTGTTTTGATGACAATCCTGCCTCGCAAAGGGTGCTTGAAAAAGCCGGTTTTGAGCCGTTTGAAAAAGACATGGCGAAATCAGCAGCGCGCAGTGAAAAATCACCTATTACGCGTTACCGGTTGATGCGGAGCGAAGGAGCATCTGATGGCACGGGACATTGAAACCGAACGGCTTAAGATCATTGAGAATGATCCAGCGCATATCGATCATATCATGGCGCTGATGTCTTTTTGGGAGGTTGCTAAAAACACGGGCACATGGATTTATCCACCAGATCGTGATCAGGTGATTGAGCGCATGCAAAAGTTGAAAGCGGACAAGGGAATTGCTGGGTGTGTTTTTGCGGGTAATGAATTTATCGGAACTGCTGGCCTAAAAGAAGCGACGCTGTGGTATCTTTTGCACCCGGATCACTGGGCAAAAGGCTATGCCATCGAAGTGGCAAAGGCGCTGATTGCATATGGGTTTCAAAGATACGGTTGGGACATGATTTATGCCGGTGTTTGGGATGATAATCCGGCCTCTTTAAGCGTGTTGGCAAAATGTGGGATGAAACAGATTGGCACTGCCCGGTATTGGTCGCGTGCACGCAGTGCGCCAGTGACATCATGCGAACATGTGTTAACGCGGAGCGAATGGCTTTTGAATAATCCGATCAGGATCGACACCCCAAGAGTGGTATTGCGGGGTTTAAATGCTGATCAAGTAACAGATATTGCCCGTATTGGTGGCGACCAAAAAGTTGCGCCGATGATTATGCACGCAACCGTCCCTTGGCCAGTTCACGATGCAGTCGCTTGGATTGAAGCGTCTGCATATAATGGTCAATTGGGGTACCGTTTGGGAATATTTAAAACGGATGGGCCGCTCATGGGATGTATTGGCATTGGGCCGGATAAAAGCCTTATGTATTTTCTTGATCCTAGCTATTGGGGGCAGGGCTATGCCACTGAAGCCGTACGGGCATTTTTGAAAGACTGCTATGGCCGCTTTGACCTAGAGGAGGTGATCGCAGACCATTTTCATGATAACCCGGCCTCGGGCCGTGTTCTGCGCAAAGTAGGTTTTGAATATACTGGCCGGGCGCTTGGTCAATCAGCGGCACGTGAAAAGAAAGAAGAGGTTTGCGAATATAGCTTATCGCGCGCAGCGCTGCGCGCCCTTTAAATTGCGCCAAAGGCTTGAGCCTTGGGCCAAGTTTAACTATTGGCTTGTTGAGCATAACCCCAAGAGGCAACAATGAAATTTCTTGATTTGGCAAAGGTCTATATCCGATCCGGTTCCGGCGGCGGCGGTGCGGTCAGCTTTCGCCGCGAGAAATATATCGAATATGGCGGCCCTGACGGGGGCGACGGCGGCAATGGCGGTTCGGTTATTGCCGAAGTCGTTGATGGTCTCAACACATTAATCGATTTTCGTTATCAGCAACATTTCTTTGCCGATAACGGCCGCCCGGGCATGGGCCAGCAACGCTCTGGCGCTACTGGCGGTGATATCATTTTGCGGGTGCCGGCAGGAACCGAGATTTTAGATGAAGATCAAGAAACGGTCATTGCAGATCTGGCGAATGTCGGTGATCGCATTGTTCTTGCCAAAGGCGGAAACGGTGGGTTTGGCAATCTGCATTTTAAATCAGCAACCAATCAGGCGCCGCGGCGGGCAAATCCCGGACAAGAAGGCATAGAGCGCACCATTTGGCTGCGGCTTAAACTTATTGCGGATGCCGGTTTGCTGGGCATGCCCAATGCCGGCAAATCCACCTTTTTAGCGGCTACATCCAATGCCCGCCCCAAAATTGCGGATTATCCCTTTACCACGCTGCACCCGAATTTAGGGGTGGTTGGGATTGATAATACCGAATTTGTCATGGCTGATATTCCGGGATTGATCGACGGGGCGCACCAAGGTCGCGGACTTGGAGATTTGTTTTTAGGTCATGTTGAAAGATGCTCTGTTCTGTTGCATCTGGTGGACGGAACCGCCGGTGATTTTCTGGCGGATTACAAAACAATCATCAATGAGCTGACCGCCTATGGCGGGGCACTGGCCGAAAAACCGCGCATCACCGCTTTGAACAAAATTGACGCTTTGGATGCAGAAGAGCAGTCCTTCTTTAAGTCCGAGCTGGAACAGATTAGCGGCGGTGACGTGTTTTTGGTGTCGGGTGTGAGCGGTGAAGGCGTAAGCGATGTGCTGCGCGCTTTGCGTGCGGTGATTGATGGCGCAAAAGCCGAACCCGAGCTGACGACCGACGAGGAGCAGGATACATGGCGGCCCTAAGCTCTGCAAAACGGATTGTCATAAAGATCGGATCGGCGCTGCTGGTCGAGCCGCAGAGCGGCGTTTTGCGCCGCGACTGGTTGGTGTCGCTCGCCTCGAATGTGTCGCGGTTTAAACAAATGGGCGTTGATGTGGTTCTTGTGTCCTCTGGATCAATTGCACTGGGGCGCAGGGTGCTTGACCTTCCCGCCAATGATCTGGCGCTGGAGCAGTCGCAGGCTGCTGCAGCTGTAGGGCAAATCCGTCTGGCGCAGGCCTATGAAGAGGTGCTGGCGCCGCATGACATTAAAACCGCACAGATCCTTGTCACCTTAGAGGATAGCTCGAACCGCCGCCGCTATTTGAATTCGCGCGCAACAATTGAAACTCTATTGGGTTTGGGCGTTGTTCCGATCGTAAACGAAAACGACACGGTGGCGACGGACGAAATTCGTTATGGGGATAACGATAGGCTTGCAGCGCAGGTTGCAGTTACAATTGGGGCAGACCATTTAATTCTGCTCTCTGATGTGGACGGACTTTATAGCCATAACCCCCATTTGGATAAATCCGCAAAACTGATTGAAAAAATAGATCAGATTACTCCCGAAATTGAAGCCATGGCCGGTGATGCAGGATCGGGTCTTTCAAAAGGAGGCATGAAAACAAAGCTTATGGCTGCCAAAACGGCCACAGCGGCGGGCTGTATTATGGTGATCACAAAAGGATCGCGTGTGCATCCTTTGCAGGCTTTGGTGGATGGCGCGCCAGCCACTTGGTTCGGAGCCCAGCTTGATCCGCATACGGCAAAAAAACGCTGGATCGCATCGCTTAAACCGATGGGCCAAATTGCTATTGATGACGGTGCGGTAAAGGCGCTTGGCACAGGCAAAAGCCTTTTGCCCGCAGGAGTTACCGATGTGAAAGGCGAATTTTTGCGCGGTGATGTTGTGGTTATTTGCGGCCCTAAAGGGCGCGAAATAGGTCAGGGTATTAGCGGATATACATCGGCAGAAGCGCGCGCTCTTATCGGTTTGCGCAGCTCACAAATTGAAAAGGTTTTGGGCTATCCGGGACGTGCGGCACTGGTGCACCGTAATGATATGGCCACATAGAGATATAAGGGCGTAAGAATGAACGATATTGATAAAGTGATGCAAGGCATTGGAACACGGGCAAAGGCGGCCGCAGCAAAGCTTGCATATGCACAAGATCGTCAAAAGACCTTGGCCCTCGAAGCCGCCGCAAAGATTGTTTGGGATCAGCGCGCATGGATCATTGACGAAAACGCCAAGGATTTAGAATACGGGCGGCAAAAGGGCTTAAGCGACGCTATGATGGATCGCTTGTTGTTGGATGAGGCGCGGATCAAGGGTATCGTTGACGGCTTAACGGCGGTTGCCCAGCAATCTGATCCTGTCGGAAAAGTGCTTGATCAATGGGATCGTCCTAATGGCCTATCGATCAAAAAGGTGTCCACACCTTTGGGGGTGATCGGTGTGATTTATGAAAGCCGTCCCAACGTGACTGCGGATGCCGGAGCGCTTTGCCTTAAATCAGGCAATGCTGTAATTTTACGAGGCGGTTCGGAAAGCTTTCACAGTTCTCAGGCCATTCATAGCTGTCTGGTTGACGGGCTGAAAGAAGCAGATTTGCCCGAGGCGTCTATTCAACTTGTACCAACCCGCGATCGCGCAGCCGTTCAAAAAATGCTGACCATGACAGACACCGTAGACGTGATTGTGCCGCGCGGTGGCAAGGGGCTGGTGGGATTGGTGCAAAGCGAAGCACGGGTTCCTGTGTTCGCGCATTTGGAAGGCATCGTCCATATTTATATCGACAAGCATGCTGATGCGCAAAAAACTTTGGATGTTGTGCTAAATTCTAAAACCCGGCGGACTGGCATCTGCGGAGCGGCAGAATGTTTGTTGATCCATCAAGAACTTATAGATGGCTTGGGCACAGATATTATTTCTGCTTTGATCCAGGCTGGTGTTGAAGTGCGCGCCGATGAAGATTTAAGTCATATTGCGGGCGCCAAAGAAGCAACAGAGGAAGACTGGGGCAAAGAATATCTGGCCAGTACAATCGCAGCGCGCTCAGTTCGTGATATTGATCAGGCCATTGCGCATATCCGAACCCATGGCTCAAATCATACGGATTGTATCATGACCGAAGATGACGCGGCAAAGCGCCACTTTTTTGAACGCGTTGACAGTGCAATTTTAATGCATAATGCATCTACCCAGTTTGCCGATGGCGGCGAGTTTGGAATGGGCGCAGAAATTGGCATTGCCACAGGAAAAATGCATGCCCGCGGGCCGGTTGGAACCGCGCAATTGACAAGTTTCAAATATCTAGTTTCTGGAAATGGCGCGGTTAGAACGTGATATTAACGGCTTTAGTATTGGCGAATTGATCTAGGTTTATGGGTCTGTGCATTTGCTGGCAGATCAAAGGCAGCAACAGGAAATGAACATGTGCAGGCGCAATATCGCGCCTCTGGAAGGGCTGCAGTAAGCTGTTCCAAAGCTCTGCATTATAGGAAAAATTTGATGACGTTCCCTTTACAAGGGTTTTGTCCTTTTGCCTGCCTATATGGATTTTTCCGCCCAGCGGCATTGCCGTTTCCAGGCACAGTATGGAAAGGAAAATAGCCTGCGCTTCAATCCGTGTGATGCTTGTTTCAATGGACCAATTCACAACCACACGGGAGCCATTGAACAATGGTAACAGTATGTTTTGGGCTTTGTCGGGGGAAAGTTCCGCGTGTTTACTACCCATGCCAAAAGCAATGCGGAAAAAATTTATCCGGCTAATCGCATTGTTGCTACTTTCCTCAATAAGACAGATTTCCGGCCCACTAGAAGTTTCAGAAGATAAATGAAGCAATTCAAGGCCATTTTTAATGGCGCCGATGGGGCTTATCAGATCATGGCAAATTCTGGACCCAATTAATGTTGCGAGATATACCGGATCATGTTTCATTGTGAATGGAATTTTCTGGGGGCGTATGGATTGGATAATTTAAATAACTTCTTAGAGCCGGGGATGTTGGTGAAACACCCATCACAGCCCGATTGGGGGATTGGGCAAGTGCAATCACGTATTGATAATCGGATCACAGTTAACTTTACCGAAGTTGGAAAAATAGTCATTGACGGATCACGCATTGTTTTGGTTCAGGTTCTTTTTAAAGACTAATTTATAAAAAACAATCTTAAGTTGTATTTTGTGGGTTTCAATCTGGTCATATCTTGTCAAAAACGCGCGTCTTGGCTACAGAGAGCATCTAAAAAAGGGCAATTCCTTGTCACATTCGCCTAACTTCATTGTTAAATTTGCACAAACAGAACAAGAGTTTCTGGCAGCTCAGAGGCTGAGGTATGATGTCTTTATTTCCGAACTTGGCGGTTGCGGAAACCTTGTTGACCATGAAAACCGTTTGGAGCGGGATCATTTTGATCCCTATTTTGATCACCTTATTTTGGTAGATAAGGCAAAACAAAGCGACCGCAACGACGGCGTGGTGGGTGTCTATCGTTTGATGACAGATGAAAAGGCCAAAGCCCTTGGGCAGTTTTATTCTGAGGATGAGTATGATCTTTCAAAATTAAAAAGCTCTGGCCGTAAATTGTTAGAACTTGGTAGATCCTGTGTGCATCCCGATTATAGGGGCGGAACTGCCCTATATCATCTTTGGAAAGGTCTATCTGAATTTGTTCTGGCAGAGAAAATTGAAATCTTGTTTGGAGTGGCAAGCTTTCATGGCACAGATTTAAATAAGTTCGCTGCACCGCTTAGTCTGTTACATCAGCGCCACCTTGCACCGCCAGAATTAAGGATCGAAGCCAAAGCCCCAAGTGCTCAGATCATGGATTTGATCCCACAGGAAAATTTGGACCGCCGTAAGGCCGTATTGGAAATTCCCGCCTTGATTAAAGCCTATCTGCGGTTGGGTGGGTATGTTGGGCAAAATGCATTTATTGATTACGACTTTAATACAACAGATGTCTGTTTGGTTTTAGATATAGAGCGTATGAATGGCCGGCAGAAAAACATTTATTCCAAAGCTGAGACATTGACATGACAACTTGGCAAAGCCCGCAAGGCGATCTGCAAATAAAGGCAATATCCCTTCTGGG
>ERZ1046367.1847-NODE-1847-length-11732-cov-8.107648_pt1 | contig 11732 bp, 7 predicted proteins | sample MGYA00383091_ERZ1046367 | MGnify/ENA primary metagenome ERZ1046367 (study PRJEB29581, sample SAMEA5548361) | metagenome | biome: marine; feature: coastal; material: water | depth 50 m | study: Short-term variability in the microbial, nano- and picoplankton... | reverse complement strand
TTTTTTGTGCAGCAATAATTCTGTCACTTAAAATTTTAATTAATGAATCTTTAACTTGTAAATAATTAATATGATTTGCAAGGTTATTAAGTTCTTCTTTATCCGTTTCATGATCATACAATTCATAACTATATGCACCTTGATGTTTCCATCTAGAGAGTCGATATCGATTTGTTTTAATAGAATATCCTTGAGCAATTCCACTTTTGGTGTTTACTTGTAATTCTGATAAAGCACTTTGGCGAACACTACGATTTATGTTTTTTAACATTGGAGTAAGGCTTTTTCCTTCTACAAATGTTGGGGTTTTCATCTCTACTAGATCCATTAGTGTTGGATATAGGTCTACCAATTCAACGGGTGCATTTTCTATTTTTTTATCTTTCAGAATTCCAGGACCAGCAATGATCAAAGGAACTCGAGTGGCATCGTTAAATAATGTTTGTTTTTGCCAATGACCATGTTCACCCAAGTGATAGCCATGATCTGAAGTAAAGACAATAATGGTATTTTTATCTAGGCCTGTTGCTTTTAATTTATCTAAGACACGCCCAATTTGAGCATCCATAAAACTAGTGGTTGCATAATAGGCTCTTTTTATGGTCTTAGATAATTCTTTATCTAAATACACCTGCTCTTTTTTTGAGCGCACAGCTATAGCTGCTGGCTTTGGAATGGTTTCTAAATATGCATCTGAACTTTCAGGTATTTCAAAATCTGACAGGTCATATAAATCAAAATACTTTTTTGGCGCTACAAAAGGAACATGAGGTCTGAAAAGCCCAAAGGCTAAAAAGAAATTTTCTCCACTTTCAGCAAATTCATCTAGAAACTCCATAGTCTCCATTGCACCGATACCATCGGTTTGTTCCTCATCATTTCCATCAGCTTCTAACCAACTTAAAGTTCCTCCGTCTAATTTGGGTTTTAAGGTATTAATTTTATATTCCTCTTTTTTATCTCGCCCATACGGGTTAACTGTTCTATCCCAGGTAAAAGAATCATCATGTCCAGCGGTGCCAATATCTCTGGGGTTATGATAGTGGTAAATTTTACCAACTCTTACCGAGTGATAACTTTCTGTTCTAAATTTTTGTCCAAGGGTAACTACATCGGGTATGGTTTGTCTAACATACAATCTTAATTTCTTTGATTTTGTCTGATCTGGATATAAACCCGTCATTAAAGAAACTCTAGAGGGTCCACACAATGGATATTGCACATGAGCATTTCCAAAAAGAACCCCCTCTTTTGCTAACTTATCTATATTTGGTGTTATTGCTATAGAATCTCCATAGGCTCCCAAAGCGCAATTAAGATCATCTGCAATAATAAATAATACATTCAGCTTAAATGGAGGTTCAATGGTTGTTGAACCTGATAAGGTGATTATAAATAATGGTATAAGAACAAGTTTTAATTTCTTCATTTATAATCAATTTTTAGTAGAATAAATACTTAGATTATAGTATTATTAATATTTTTTAAATCATTATTATATTTAATGCTATACTTTTCTTTACGATTCTTTTTGGCATTTCTATTTAATTGCTCTACTATTTTATTAAATAATTTTTTTTCTTTCTTTGGAAACATTAGTTTATTTTTTTTTAGATTCTAAGCCACCAAAATCTGTATCGGATATACTTTTCAATTCAGTTAATGACATGGTATTACCATACCCTTTCTTTAAGCGATATAGTTCAATTTTTAAGTTTTCAATGCGTTCAGTATGCGCCTCAGAATTTATTAGATTATTCATCTCTGATGGATCATTTTGAAGATCATAAAATTCCCAAACATCAATATCATAATAAAAATGTATCAATTTATAGCGTTGGTTTCTTATTCCATAATGTGGTTGAACACGATGATAGAATGGATATTCATAGTAATGGTAGTACATAGATTGTTGCCAATCTTGAGGAGTTTCTCCTGTTAAATTGGAAAAAAAACTGTTTCCTTGAACCGCTTCAGGAACAGAAACACCTGCCATTTCTAATAAGGTTGGTGCAAAATCAATATTTGTAATTATATCATTCACAATAGTTCCTGGTTTTATTTTTTCCGGATAACGAATAATAAAAGGCATACGTAACGCTTCTTCGTACATAAAACGCTTATCAAAAAACCCATGCTCTCCTAGAAAAAAACCTTGATCTGATGCATATATAACTATGGTATTTTTTTCTAGCCCATGTTCTTTTAAATAGGCCAATACACGTCCAATATTATCATCTACAGATTTTATAGTAGCCAAATAATCTTTAATGTATTTCTGGTATTTCCATTTACGAATCTCTTCAACAGACAACTCCTCTGAAGGAGCTACTATTTCACCTGGTTTAAATCCAAATCGTAGCCATTTACCACGTTCTTTCTTGGAAAGTGCATTTGGGGGTACCATTTTCATATCTTTTCTAGAGAAATAATCCATCGTCATTTCAGTGTTCCCTGCAGTCAATTCTCTTCCGTTGTAATTATCATTAAAGGTTTTCGGATAAGGCATTTGTATATCACTCCATAGATCTTCATATTTTGTATCTGGCGACCATTCACGATGCGGGGCTTTATATTGTAATAACAAACAAAAAGGTTCATTTTTATCTCTTACATCGAGCCAATCTATAGCAAAGTCAGTGGTTAAGTTTGTTGCATATCCTTTTTCCTTTGTTTTTTCACCATTATCATTGTATACAGGATCCCAATACAAGCCTTGTTGCCCTTGAGCTATGTGGTATTTATAGTAATCAAAACCTACTGGTTCGGAGGCTAAATGCCATTTACCAACCAAAGCTGTTTGATACCCAGCCTTTTTTAATGCTTGCGGATAGGTCCATTGTTTGCTGTCAAAAACTCCTCCTTTATAATTTTTATAGTATCCATTTACATGGCTGTATTTTCCTGTAAGAATTGATGCTCTACTAGGGCCACAAATAGCATTTGTACATAAGGTATTGGTTAATATAGCTCCCTCATTTGCAATGCGATCTATATTGGGAGTTGGGGCTAATTCTTTAAAAATCCCACCATAAGCAGATATTGCATTGGTTGCGTGGTCATCTGAAAAAATAAATACGATATTGGGTGATTTTTTTGAATGAATCTCTTTTTGACCATAACTATTTAAGGTTGCCAAAAGAAATACTAAAAGAAATAGTTTGTTTAAAGAGTGCACAAATTTAATATTAGAGCTATTAAAAAGCTGATAAAATCAAACATATAATATGTCTGATTTTATCAGCTTTTAGAGATAAATTCTTAGCTATTGTTTGATAATTTTTTTAGAATAGATAGCACCATTGTTAATTTTGATTAAATGAATACCAGATGAAAGTTCTGAAATATCAATTTGATTGGTATTAAAGACTTCCTTTTCTAAACCTCCTAAAATAGAGTATACTTTTATTGATTTAATATTTTCAACCCCTTTAATAGAAATAATATCTGATGCAGGGTTTGGATAAATTGATAATGACATCAATTCTTGTTCTGAAATACTAAGACTGTTACTAGCATAATTAAGACTAACTTCATCGATAAACATCAATTCACTTAGGTTAGTTGGATCGGCAGTTGTTCCACCAAATTTAGAAAACTTTATTCTAACTTTTCTCTCAGTATCATTTGTGAAAGTACCCGTTTGTTGCATCCATTCGTTAGCAGTAGTTGGCTGTGTTGTAACTACGGTTTGAACGGTCTCCCAAGTACTATCGTTATCATCATTAGTCATAATTTTAAAGGTAGGTTCATAATCTCCAGTATTACCCCAAGAGACTAATACTGCCCATCGTGTCCAAAACGACCAGTTGTAGGTTCCGGCAGGAAGTGTTATTGTTTGATTAATAAACTGTCCGTCTGCATTCCCTTTTTTAAATAATTTAAACATTCTGTCTTCAGAATAGCAATTTCCATTTGAAGCAGAAGTAGGAGCATAGGAGCCACCAACTCCAGCTCCCCAACCTCCTAGAATAGGGAAATTACCACTACCATCAACGCCTGTATCAGGATCTACCGCCGTGGTATTAACACCGCCATTAATTAAAAATTCAAGACCTACCTCAAGAGCAACAAAATTAATTGTAACGGTACTTGTTGTTGTTCCATCTTGAGCCGTAATAAGGATAGATGTTGTTCCTGGAACGCTTGTAGCATCTGTAACAACACTAGTAGCATTTGAATCTGTTGGTGTTGCCACTACTGTAGGAACAGTAGTTGTTCCCTCTGGTAAAAAGACATCATAGTTAGTTCCTAACGGAGAAAATTCAGATATTGTAGTGCCATCAATCGTCAAATCTGATAATGTAGTATCATCAGTTGTGTTTCCTAATCCACTTGCAAAATTTAGGCTTACATCATCAATAAACCATAATTCATTAAGGTTTGATGGTGCTGTATTTGTACCCCCATATTTAGAAAATTTTATTCTTACCTGTCTTTCTATGTTATTGGTATAGGTTCCAGTTTGTTCTACCCAAGTATCAACAGTAGTTGGTTGAGTTGTCACAACTGATTGAACTTCTTCCCATGTACTATCGTTGTCATCATTAGTTAAAATTGTAAACTTAGGCGTACTGTCTCCGGTATTATCCCAAGATACTAGTTCTGCCCATTTAGTCCAAAAAGACCAATTGTAATTTCCAGCAGGAAGGGTTACTGTTTGGGTGACAAATTGCCCAGAACTACCCCCAACTTTAAACATTTTAAACATTCTATCGTTAGAATGACAAGTTCCATTAACTGTAGAAGCCGATGCATAAGCTCCGCCACCTCCGCTTCCCCATCCACCTAATTGGGCTGGAAAATTACCGCTACCATCTACACCAGTATCTGGTGTGGTAGTATTTGCTCCTGTTGCAGTATTAATTCCGGGGTTCACAAGAAATTCATCGCCAACCTCCTGGGCACTAATTGTTAAACTAAACAAAAAAGCGAAAGCTATAAAACAGCTATACACTGTTGATTTAATTGAGTTTTGAGTAATTTTTTTTATCATAATTTATTTATTTAGTTGTTTCTTTTATAATTTTGCCACAATAGCATTTTTTCTTCTCCAAGATTTCCTTTTAATTTTCCATACAATTTATTGTATACTTTTTTTAATTTAATTTTTTTTGTTTCTGGATTGTCTTGATATTTTTTTTTGATTATCGAAACTTCTTGAAAACGTTCTAATTGAATTTGATAAACTTTAGTTTGTTCTTCTTTATTTAAAGAAAGCGCCCTAGTCATGGTATCTGTTAAAGTTGTTGCTCTTTTTATTGGATCATCTTGCGCATATGCTCCAAGAGAAATAATTATTAATAACGTAAATACTGCAAGCTTTTTCATTATGGATATATTATGTTATAATTCACTTTTTAAAACCAATGCAAAAACTTATGTATCAAATTTATCTTTCATTAGAATCTCTAACTATTATTTTTGAGGATAAGTCTATAAAATTTGAGGATAAGTTATCTGAAATATTAGTTTTTCATAAAAATATATAGACTATGATAGCTAATGGTTCACAATTTGTTCAGATAGTTAAATTATTTAACCAATCAGTATAGTTTTAATACTTGTGGGCTTTAGTGATAGGAATTAAACTTTTCTAAAGGTTTATTTTTCCAACTAATACCTGGTTGCCATCTAGGGGCTTTTACTTTACTTAGATAGTTGTCTAAGAGTAACTCTAGTTGTGAAACTTTTTCAGGAAACGATGCTGCTAAATTATTTTTTTCTTTAATGTCTTTTTTAATATCAAAAAGTAGCAATTCATTGTTATTGTAAAATTTAATCAGTTTAAAATTATCTACAATAATCGCAGAATGTGCTCTTTTAATTGCGATCCCGTTTTCATAAGGAACATGAAAAATTAATCCTTCAGAAATACGGTTAACATTCCCTTTGCCATTTTTAGTAAGTATATTTTTTAAACTTCCTCCATCTAAATGATCTTTTAACGGCAATGTATAGCCAGCTATATCTGTAATGGTGGGTAATAAATCTGAAAACGTGATTGGAGTTTTAGCTTCTAATCCTGCTTTAACTTTAGGCCCAGCGATAATAAAAGGAACTCTTATGCCTCCCTCCATAGCATCCCACTTTCCTCTACTAAGTGGAAAATTAGATCCTTCTTTATAAAATCGTTTAGGTGGCATTACTGGGACAGCACCATTATCTGAGGTGTAAATAATATATGTATTTTCTTCTAAACCTAATGCTTTAACACGGTCTAATACCATTCCAACACCAGTATCTAAGTCTTCAGTCATTGCTGCAAACCCCTCGTGTTTTTGATATTTCCCTTTAGGTTTGTTTTTGTATTTTTCTAATGTTTTCTTTCTAACCATAATATCAGAATGAACTGCATAATGTGATATCTGTAAGAAAAAAGGTTGTTTAAGTTTGGCTTTTCTTTCAACAAAATCTATGGCTTTTTTTGTAGTACTAAATATTTTTTTTGGATCTTCAGAAATATTATTTTTCCATTGTTTTTTATTGGATTTATAATCAAATCCGCCATCTTTATTCCCAGTAATTCCATCACTTTCATCATATCCAAGAACAGCAGGGTCTACATCGATACCCCATTTACCGAAATGAGCCGTTTTATAATTAGCGTTTATGTTTTTTAACAGTTTTGGAATTGTATATGAGGTTTCGTGCTGAATATGATTGGTGTTCATGCCAACTCTAATCATTTTGAGTCTAGCTGGTGTTTGCCCAAATTGAATACTGTATCTAGAAGGAGAACATACTGGAGCACTGGCATAGGCAGAAGAAAAACGCATACCTCTGTTGGCTAATGCTTCAACATTTGGAGTGTAATGATAGTCACTTTTTGAGCGAATATCTTCATCCATCATTTGCACGGAGGTTCCGTTCCAGCCTTGATCATCAGTTAAGATTACAATAAAATTTGGAGCTTTGTCCTTTGTGGATATTTTGACTGGTTTACAACTAAAATATAACAATCCAACCAAACCTATAATAGCAAATACTTTGTGATTATTTTTCATTTTATAAACGTTCATTGTAATTCAAATAATTTTTAATATTGTTTTTTTATTAAAAACCAGGATAGCTCTATTGCTATTGTGACCGATTTAAAATTGAGATTTGCAAAAAAGTAATCTTCTTAATTGCTAGTCTTGTTAAAACTTCAATAAATAAAAAAAACAATTGGCATTAGTTTAAATTTTACCCAATACAGTTTACTATTTGACAATACTCAACATAGATAAATGATTCACTTGGTTAGAAATTATTTAAACTCTTCACTATACTCTTTAGGAGTTTTACCATAGTGTTTTTTAAACAGGGTACTGAAATATTTTGGATTGTTAAAGCCAGATGCATAAGCAACATCACTAATTCTAAACGAGTGGTTAGCTTTGAGTAGCTCTGAGGCATGATTTAATTTGATCTTTATCACTAAATCTACGGGAGACATATTGGTGAGTCCTTTTAATTTCCGAAACAGATTTGATCGACTAAGGCCGGTTTTATCTGAGATCAATTTAATTGAAAACTCACTATTGGTGATGTTGTTTTTGATGATGTCTACAACTTCAGATAAGAAATTTTCATCAGCTGAGTTTGATTTAATTTTTCCTTTAGATGTAGGACTCAAAATTTCATTGATTGCTTGCCTAGAATTAATTAGGTTATTGGCCATTGCAATTAATATTTTCATATTAAATGGTTTTTCTAAATAAGCATCGGCACCAATTTCAAGACCTTCAATTTTATCATCAAGACCACTTAATGCTGAAATCATTATTATGGGAATATGGCTGGTTTGAAAGTTTGTTTTTATGATGTTGCATAGCTCTTTACCACCCATGTCTGGCATCATAACATCTGTGATAATTAAATCTGGGTTTTTTGCCAAGGCTATTAAAAGTGCTTCTTTACCATTTGGAGCATCTAAAACTATATATTTTTTTTCTAATTCAGCTTTAATAATCAATCTTAAATCTTTGTTATCCTCAACTAGTAATATGCGTTTATTATAAGTAATACTATCCTCTAGCGAGATGGGCTCAAATAAATTAGAATTTTCAATTAAAATGTCTTTTTCGTCATAGTGTTCACTCCCCATTTTAAGAGTTATGGTGAAAGTAGACCCTAAATTTTCTTTACTTTTAAACTTAATTGTTCCTTTATGCAATTCAACAATTTTTTTTGAAATCATTAACCCTATACCTGAACCACTAATTCCTTTATTGTTAATATTTGTTCCTCTTGTAAATCTTGAAAAAATTAACTTTTGTTCTTTCTCAGGGATTCCAAATCCGTTATCTATAAAGTCTATTGTTATCTCTTTTTTACTTTTTGTTGCCTTAATTTCAATTTTACCACCATCCTCACTGTATTTTATAGCATTTGAAATTAAATTATAAAAAATTCGAGACATTTTATTTTCGTCGATCCAGACATGAATTTTTGGAACTGAAATGATAATATCAATAGACTTTTTATTGAGTAATGGTTCTACTTGAGCTACAGTTCTGTGAATAAGTTCCTTCAATTCAACTTTTATGATTGATAATTTAAGCATTCCTCGATCTGCTTTTTGAAAGTCTAATAGTTGGGTAACATATTCATTTAAATTTTGTGTATTTCGATAAATTAAATCTATGCTATTCTGAAAATTATTTTTTTCGGAAAGTTGAGAAACTAAGAGTTGAATTAGAGTAACAGGGGTTCTTATGTCGTGGGCTACTTCTGTAAAAAACTTTATTTTATTGTCATTAAATTTTTGAATGGCTCTTGATTTCCTCATAAGAAAAAACAAATAGACAAGACCACTTCCAAACAACACGTAAAACATAAACGCCAAATGACTTAGCCAAAAAGGATTTTTAATAATGATATCAATATGAAATGATTGTATTGAAGAAATACCATCAACATTTGTTGCTTTAATATCTAGTGAATACTTCCCTGGAGGTAGTTTTGAATAAACAATACTATTACTGTTTTTAGATTCATTTACAGTTTGATCATACCCTTTTAATTGCCAATAAAAAGAATGCTTTTTTGAGCCATGGAAGGTGGGTGCTTCAAAGTCAAAACTCAATGAGTTTTGATTGTAATTGAGCGTTATTTTATCTAGGTAATTTATGTTTTTTTCAATCATAGTAGAATCGGCTAAAACACCATTAATTTGGAAGTCTGAAATATAGATTTTTGAAATCTCTTTCTCTTTGGGAATCTCTAAAGGATTAAATAGCGTTGCGCCATCTGGCCCACCAAAAGCCAAACGTCCATCACCAGATTGAGTGGAGGCACCAAATCCAAACGTATCAATGGTTACTCCATCTCCATGATCATATTTTCTTATAATTTCTTGTGTAATATTTAATTTCCACAAGCCTACATCACTAGCAAACCACAAATTCTCATTTGCATCTTTTTGAATAGAAAATACAGTTCCAGGTTCAAAATTTAATGCAGTATTAATGTGTTTCATTTTCTTTGTAGAGAGACCGTATTTAAATAAGCCCTGAGTATTTCCAATCCAAAGACAGTTGTTTTTTTTATCAAATAATACTGCGTGATTTTGATCAATATTTTGTTGGTTATTATCTTTAATGACATTGATACCTTTATCGAGCTTATTGATTTCATAAACACCACTAGAAGACGCTACATATAGTATGGGGTCTTCTCCAGCTACAATAGATCTAGCATTTCCTGTTTTATAGGTATTGATCAAGACATTATCTCTATAATGTTTTACAGGCCCATCAAAACCACCAAGCCATAACTCATTATTTTCTAAAAAAGTAGTAAAAATTAGTTTAGATTTTTTTTCTTTTTCTTTAAGTTTAAAAGTGGTTGTTTCTCCTGTTTTAGGATTAAAGTTTACTAAACCAATACCGTAAACTCCAAGAATTAAGTTTTCTCCTTGCTTATTTATGGTTAAGACTGCTTTGTTGGCCAATAGTGGATGTGCATTGTAATTGGTCCAATTTCCACCGGGTGATTGTTTACTAATTCCATCTTCTGTACCAAACCAAACATTGCCTCCAGGCTCATAATAAATGGAACGAATATTATTGTTATGAATACTATTGGGCTTATAAGGGATGTAAAAAATATTTTTAAAAGCATTATCTCTAGGGTAGATTAAATCAATTCCAACTTCTCTTAACCCAAGCCAATATGCATTTTCTTCATCAACAAAAATTTCATAGATGCTATTTTGACTGAGTGAATTTGTTTCACTTGGTGTATTTTCTAATTTATTTAGAATATTAAATTGATCATCCATTATTAATAAACCAGCACCTTCTAAAGCAATTAAGGCTTTATTAGTTTTATCAAATGCTATAGACCTTATGGTATGTGTGTTTGTTTTTTGATCATAAATTTGTACTTTTTTAACATCATCATTATCAATAACATAAAGTCCTTTTTGGTAGGTTCCTGCCCAAATCCGGTTTTGATTGTCAAAATCTAAATCAAGAATTTCATGATCTTCTAAGTATGTTTTATAGGGTACTAATTCATTTATACTTTGATAATAAGTATAGATATTAATTCCTTTTGTAGCGGCAATGTAAATTTTGTTTTCATGTACTTGAATACTTCGGTTAAACATGCTGTTAGGATGTAAAACCTTGCTTAAGGATTTAGTTTTTAAATCGTAAATGATCAATCCTTGTTGAAGCCCAATAATTATGGTGTGTTGATTGATAAGCCCAAAAGACAAAAATTTAAGGTCTTTTAAATTTAAAATAGACTCAAAGCTGTCTTGCTGATAGTTATACTGAAGAAGTTTTCCTTTAGATCCTAAAATGAAAAGTTTTCCATTTTTACTGATAATATCTACAACACCACTGGTTAGAAAGTTATCGTAATTTTTAAATTGATATCCAGAATATCTATTTAAACCTTGTGAGGTTCCAATCCACATGTAACCCAAAGTATCTTTTTCAAAAGCACGAACCGCTCCACTTCTAATACCATCGTATACTCCTAGGTGTTTAATTTGCTGACCAAATATTAAAAAAGGAATGAAAAAGAACAAGAAGCGACTCAAAAATAAAAAGCGTCTTATCATCACGATAATTTAGAAATTAAAAAAAGCAACTATGCTTAGTTGTAAAAATACAACTTTTTAACAGGTGGTTAAAAAGAGGAATTGATAACAAAAACCAACGGATCAAAAAGGAAAACCTATCAAGATTTCTTTTTATTTTTTTTGGTTTTCATTACTTGTTTAAGCCACCAATCTCTGTTTGGATTATAGTTGTATTGTTTTTTTAATTTAGTGGCTTCATCTCGGAGCTCTTTCTCTATATCATCATATCTACGATCATTAATTAGGTTATTCATTTCACCTGGATCATTTTTTAGATCGTACAACTCATCAATATCATTTGCTAAAAAAGCATCCACTAATTTATAATTTTCAGTTCTTACTGCAATTTGGTTAGGTCCAGCGTAAGGCCAGTAGCTATCAACATAATATTCGAATAAAATAGCATCTCTCCAGTTTTTCTCATTTTTACCCTCTAATAAGCTTACCATTGATTCTCCCTGCATATAGTCAGGTTTATCAATTCCTGCTAGATTTAAAATTGTTGGTGCTATATCTATATTAAGACACTGCGCTTTTACCTTAGTATTTTCTTTAATCATTTTTGGGTAACGAATAAGCATTGGCACTCTCATGGAGTTTTCATAAGCTAATCGTTTGTCTAAAAAAGTATGTTCTCCCATAAAATAAC
>ERZ1046367.1845-NODE-1845-length-11734-cov-6.562805_pt1 | contig 11734 bp, 9 predicted proteins | sample MGYA00383091_ERZ1046367 | MGnify/ENA primary metagenome ERZ1046367 (study PRJEB29581, sample SAMEA5548361) | metagenome | biome: marine; feature: coastal; material: water | depth 50 m | study: Short-term variability in the microbial, nano- and picoplankton... | reverse complement strand
AATGATGGCTGAAAAACCTGCTGGAACCTTCGATGTTACCACCACCCAGCGGCAGGCAGACGATGGCGGCGATGCGGGGGGCGGCTTGATGAGCGTTCTGCGCGGAGGGCGCGTTTTTGAAAAAGTCGGGGTCAATGTTTCAACCGTTTATGGCCGCCTTGGCGATCAGGCGCAGGCGGCGATGCGGGCGCGGCTGGGGCTGAGCGATATTGCCGATGATCCGCGCTTCTGGGCCAGTGGTATTTCTTTGGTGGCCCATCTGCAAAACCCGCATTGCCCTGCGGTCCATATGAACACGCGCATGTTCTGGACCCCGAAAGCGTGGTGGTTCGGGGGCGGGTCGGATTTGAACCCCTGCATCGAATATGCCGAAGATACGGCGCATTTTCATGCCACTCAAAAAGCCCATCTAGACCCGCATGATCCGGCGCTCTACCCAAAGCTAAAGGCTTGGGCGGATGAGTATTTTTACGTTCCCCACCGCAAACGTGCACGCGGCGTGGGCGGAATATTTATGGATGATCGCTGCAGCGGCGACTGGGCGGCAGATTTTGCGCTGACCCAGGATATTGGCCGCGCGTTTTTACCCGCCTATCTGCCTTTGGTGACCAAACGCATTGCGCAGCCGTGGAGCGATGAAGACAAGCAAACCCAATTGCGCCACCGTGGGCTTTATGCTGAATTTAATCTGGTCTATGACCGCGGAACAAAATTTGGTCTGGCTACAGGGCATGATCCAGAAGCGGTTTTAATGAGCCTGCCGCCACTGGCCAAATGGGATTAATGCATCCTGCTTAGGGGTCTGAACGTCGTTAAAAAACGGGCACTGTTTTGCGTCGGTATTGCGGCAGTATGACGGTGGTGCCATTTTACGGCTCTGGCCATCGGTTTTTGGGCGTTAAGTTGCTTGCAAAGAGCAGCTTTTTTGTCTCTTCTAGCGGAAATCACCACAGCAAAGGAATGCCCAATGACGCAAATAAATGCCCTGATCGACATTGTTGGGCCGTCGCATGTGCTCACTGGCCGGGATTGCGAAAAATATTCCAGTGATTGGTTCAAATTGCATCCTTTCACCCCCTTGGCGGTGGTGCGCCCGGCAAATGTGCATCAGGTGTCAGAGATCGTTAAATGGGCCAATTCAGAAAAGATCGCCGTGGTGCCAATGGGCGGCAACACGGGGCTGGCTGACGGAACCTTTGCCGAAGCCGCGCTGGTGCTGTCGCTTGAACGGATGAATGCCATTCGGGAAATCCGGTCTGACGCCCGTCTTGCAGTGGTTGAGGCCGGGGTGATCCTGTCTGATCTGCACGAAGCAGCAGAAGAGCATGATTTTATCTTTCCGATGACCTTTGGGGCGCGCGGCTCGGCCATGATCGGCGGTATGCTGTCGACCAATGCAGGGGGATCAAATGTGCTGCGCTATGGCAATACCCGTGATCTCTGCCTTGGGATCGAAGTGGTGCTGCCCAACGGCGAGATCATGGAGATGATGTCCGAGCTTCACAAAGACAACTCTGGCTATAATCTTAAACATCTGATGATCGGCGCAGAAGGCACACTGGGCATTATCACCGCCGCTGTGCTGCGGTTGATGCCACAGCCGCGGGCTTATGCCACCGCTATGTTGGGCGTGCCCTCGCTTGATGCGGCGCTGAGCATTCTCAATGCGCTGCAATCAGCCACAGGCGGTTCGGTTGAAGCCTATGAATATATGCCGCGGTTTTATATTGAAAAATATGCAGCGCATTTTGCCGACCGCCAACTGCCATTTCCGATCCAATATGAGGTCAATATTCTGGTCGAGGTGGCCACCACCGCCGAAGATTTATCTGCCCCTGATGACACCGGCCAAATCCAGCTGTCGGCGCGGTTTGAAGAGATTCTAGCCGATCAATTGCAAAGCGGCGCGATTCTAGATGCGGTCGTTGCCCAGAACGACACACAGCGCGCCCAAATGTGGCATCTGCGCGAAAGTGCGGCAGAGGTCACAGTGGCCCAAAAGCCTCTGGTCAATCACGACATTGCTGTGCCGCTTGATAAAGTGGCGGTGTTTCTGGACCGCATGCAGGATCGTTTGGCGGCGCTCGATCCCGGGGCTGAGACCATTGTTGTTTCGCACCTTGGGGATGGCAATATCCATTATCCAGTTTGGCCAAAAAGCCATGACCTAAAGGTGCATGCAGCCATCACTGAGGCGGTGGAAGATGTGGTTCTAGAGCTTGGCGGCAGTTTTTCCGCCGAACATGGTATTGGCCGCAGTAAGTTGCCGTCAATGGCGCGGCGCAAAAATCCGGTGGCGGTTGCAGTGATGCGGCAGATCAAACAGGCGCTTGATCCGAACAATATCCTTAATCCGGGCAAGGTTATTCCACCGCAGAACGCCAAAGATTCCTAGCTTTTATCTCCTGAGCGCCAATCAAAAAATCCCGGCCCGCTTTGGGCCAGCAATTGTGCGGCCATCTCGCTGCCCAGTGCGGCGCCATCTTCGATCGGGGCGCTTTGATCATCGCTGATCGCTTCGGACCCGTCCGGGCGCAGCACTTCACCGCACAGGCGCAGCGTGCCGCCGTTTAGCTCGGCCAAGCCTGCAATCGGGGTTTCGCACGATCCGTCCAGTGCCGCCAAAAAAGCCCGCTCAGCAGCCAGCCGATGGCCCGTATCCCGGTCATGGATCGCTTCAAGCAGACCGGCTGTTCGCGCGTCGTCACTGCGCCGCTCGATCCCAATCGCCCCCTGCGCCACGGCGGGTAGCATATCTTCGATCGGAATGGGCGCTTTGGCCAAATCGGTCATTTTGAGCCTATTGAGGCCGGCAATGGCCAAGAACGTACAGGCGGCAACCCCCGCATCCAGCTTTTTTAGGCGAGTTTGTACATTGCCGCGAAACTCGACGATCTGCAAATCGGGGCGGCGGTGCAAAAGCTGGGCCCGCCGGCGCAGCGATGAAGTGCCGACCGTCGTGCCTTCGGGCAGGCTGTCTATGCTGCCGTAGTGGGTGGATACAAAGCCGTCGCGCACATCTTCACGCGGCAGGTAGGTATCCAGCAGCAGACCTTGGGGCTGTGCCACTGGCATGTCTTTCATCGAATGAACTGCGATATCAATGCCGCCTTCAAGCAGCGCGGCTTCAATTTCGCGGGTGAAAAGCCCTTTGCCGCCGATGTCTTTCAGCGGGCGGTCCTGAATTTTATCGCCGGTGGTTTTAATCACCACGATCTCAAAGGCGCTTTGCGGCAATGCAAAAGCCGCCGACAGCCGCTCGCGGGTTTCATAGGCCTGCGCCAGCGCCAATGGCGAGCCGCGCGTGCCGATTTTAAGCGGAGCACTTGGATTTGGTAAAATCTGGGTCATATATCTGGTTTAAGTCGGTGAACACATTCTGATAAGAGCTTAACGGCGATGCCCGCCAAGAGGGCGGCGAAGCAGAACCAGTACCAAGGGTGACATATGGCAGAGCAAAAGAAAATACTTCGTGCGCTTGCAGGTGAAATTTTAGACACTCCGCCGATCTGGATGATGCGGCAGGCGGGGCGCTATTTGCCCGAATACCGCGCCACGCGCGCCGAAGCGGGCGATTTTCTGTCGCTGTGCTATAACAGCGCATTGGCGGCTGAGGTGACCTTGCAGCCGATCCGCCGCTATGGGTTTGATGCGGCGATCCTGTTTGCCGATATCTTGCTGTTGCCGCAGGCGCTGGGCGCTGATTTGTGGTTTGTCACCGGCGAAGGCCCGCGGCTGTCGACTCTGACCCGGAATGATGATCTGGCGGCGCTGCGGCCCATCGCCGATATAGATGAAACTCTGGCCCCGGTGTATGAAACGGTGCGCATTTTGCGCCGCGAGCTGCCGCAAGAGACCACCTTGATCGGTTTTGCCGGTGCGCCATGGACGGTTGCGACCTATATGATTGCAGGGCGCGGAACCCCGGATCAGGGGCCAGCGCATGCTCTGAAACAGGAAAATCCACAGCTTTTTGATGGGTTGATGGATCTTTTAACGGTTGCAACAACCGAATACCTCAGCGCCCAGATTGAGGCTGGCGCCGAGGTGGTGAAGCTGTTTGACAGTTGGGCCGGATCGCTGCAGGGCGAAGATTTTGAGCGCTATGCGCTAGCCCCCACAAAAGCGATTATCACCGCCTTGAAGGTACGGCATCCGAATATCCCTATTATCGCGTATCCGCGTGAGGCCGGGGATAAATACATCGGCTTTGCTGCAGCGACCGGCGCCGATTGTGTGGCGGTTGATAATTCGGTTGGCCCTAAGTGGGTCGCGCAGCATCTGCAAAAGGACAGCTGCGTTCAGGGCAACCTTAAATCTTCTCACATGGTCACAGGCGGTCAGGCATTGGTTGATGAGGCTCGCCAGATTTGCACAGCGCTCAGCGGCGGGCCGCATATTTTCAATTTAGGGCACGGGATCACCCCCGACGCCGATCCTGAAAATGTTCAACTGATGATTGATACTGTGCGCTCAGCGCGGTGATGACGCGTCTGGCCGGATTTTACAGCAAAACCTAAGAGCTGCTGCTTTAAATTGACTCCCCGCGCTCTATCTTATTGAAGGGTCTAAGCGCATGGGGCGAAATTGTGAGGTCAGATGAATAGTATCGTTGAGGTCAAAAACCTCTCAAAGTCATATCCAGGTGGTTTTCAAGCGTTAAATAATGTTGACCTGACCATCCAGCAGGGTGAAATTTTGGCTCTGCTCGGGCCAAACGGAGCAGGCAAAACAACCTTGATCTCGACCATATGCGGAATTTGCCTTGCGTCATCGGGTCAAGTTTTGGTGAACGGCCATGATACACTCAATGCGTATCGCGAAACGCGCAAACTGATCGGTCTGGTGCCCCAGGATGTATCGCTTGAACCTTTTGAGACGGTTCTGAATACCGTGCGGTTTTCGCGCGGGCTGCATGGCAAGCCAAAAAATGACGCCCATTTGGAAAAGCTGCTTAAGCAGCTGTCCCTATGGGATAAACGCAATGCAAAAGTGGTTGAGCTGTCGGGCGGTATGAAGCGGCGGGTGCTGATTGCAAAGGCGCTCAGCCATGAGCCGCGGCTTTTGTTCCTAGATGAGCCAACAGCCGGCGTTGACGTGGAACTGCGAAAAGATATGTGGGATATTGTGGCCGCTTTGCAGGCCGACGGTGTAACGATAGTGCTGACCACGCATTATATCGAAGAAGCCGAAGCCATTGCCGAGCGTGTCGGCGTGATCAGCAAGGGCGAAATTCTGTTGGTGGAAGACAAAAAATCGCTAATGAAACGATTGGGCCGAAAAACCCTTACAATTGATCTGCAAACGCCGATTGAAACCATACCCGCTGCATTAGGCGCCTATGATCTTATGTTGTCCGAGAATGGCAGATCGCTTGCTTATACCTATGATACGCGCAGCGATCGCACCGGGATCACGCGGTTAATTCATGATTTTTCCACCGCAGGTCTGCACTTGAAAGATTTGCAAACCAATCAGTCCTCGCTTGAAGAGATATTTGTAAGTCTGGTGCAAGCTGATAATGCCGACGCGCCAACTGCAGCAAAGGATCAGTGATGAATTTCCATGCGATAAAAGCCATATATCTCTTCGAAATGGCGCGGTTCTTCCGTACAGCAGGCCAAAGTCTGCTTTCACCTGTGATTTCGACCTCGCTGTATTTTATCGTGTTTGGGGCCGCCATCGGCAGCCGGATTGATCAAGTTGAAGGGGTCAGTTATGGCACCTTTATCGTGCCCGGTTTGGTCATGCTTACGGTGATGACGCAGGCTATTTCCAATGCCTCTTTTGGGATATATTTTCCCAAATTTGTTGGCACAATTTACGAGTTGCTGTCTGCACCGGTGAGTTTTTTGGAAATAGTGGCAGGCTATGTCGGGGCGGCCGCAACCAAAGCCTTGCTGATCGGCATTGTTATTCTGGCGACCTCTACACTTTTTGTAGACCTGAAAATTCAACACCCTGTAGCAATGGTTTCATTTTTGATTTTAACCTGCTTTTCGTTTTCGCTGCTGGGTTTTATCTTGGGCATCTGGGCGCGCAATTTTGAACAATTGCAGGTGGTGCCTTTGCTAATCATCACGCCTTTGGTCTTTTTGGGCGGCTCGTTCTATTCGATTTCAATGCTGCCGCCGGTTTGGCAAAATATCGCTATGTTAAACCCGGTTGTATATTTGGTTTCCGGTTTTCGCTGGTCCTTTTTTGGACTTTCAGATGTGCCTGTATCCATCAGTTTGATTGCGATATTTGGCTTTACGGTGTTGTGCCTAGCAGTGATCGGGTGGATTTTTAAAACCGGGTGGCGTCTGCGCAGTTAAACAAAGGCTCTGGCGGGAAAAATTATTGCCACCGATCAACGCTGGCTTCTTGTTTGTTGGGGCCAAGCACTTTACATCACTCTCATGAAACTAAAAATTCCTTTTCGAAAAAACCGCAAGTCCGTGGCGGTCGTGCGGCTCTCTGGTCTTATAGCGGCTGGATCGCGCGGGCAGCTAAATGATCAAACCTTGGCCTCGATGCTGGAAAAAGCCTTTCGCAAAGGCAAACCCGATGCTGTGGCACTGGTGCTAAACTCACCCGGTGGCTCGCCTGTGCAATCTTCGCTTATCGGCGCACGAATACGCCGGCTGGCCGATGAACACAAAGTGCCGGTGCTGGCCTTTGTCGAAGATGTGGCGGCCTCGGGCGGCTACTGGCTTGCCGTGACGGCAGACGAAATTTTTCTTGATCATAGCTCGGTTGTTGGATCCATCGGGGTGATATCGGCTGGATTTGGCGCGCCCGAGTTTCTGGCCCGCTACGGTATTGAACGACGGGTGTATACATCCGGGAAATCAAAATCGACGCTTGATCCATTTCGCGAAGAAAAGCCCGAAGATGTAGCCCGCATGAAAGTCACGCTTGAACAGGTGCACAAAGCCTTTATCGACCATGTGACGGCCCGCAGGGGTGATAAGTTTAGCGCGGATGAGGATTTGTTTAGCGGTGAATATTGGGTTGGACAAAAAGCTGTTGAGCTAGGGTTGGCCGATGCCATTGGCCATTTGGTCCCCGTTTTAAAAGATCGCTATGGCGATAAAGTACACCTTCGCGTTTATGGCCAGAAAAAAAGCCTGGCGCAAAGACTGGGCACAACGATGTTTCATAGTGCAGCAAATATTTTAGAGGAAAAAGCGGCCTTTGCCCGCTTTGGGCTTTGATATGATTTTAAAGATTGTGGTCTTGTTTTTGGTTGGCATGGCGGTTTTAGCCATGTTTGGCCGCTTGCGGATGCCAAAAATTGGCCGCAGCAAACCCGTTCGATGCGGGGAATGCGGGCGGATGATTATCGGAAAGCCGCCGTGTGTGTGCGGCGGTAAATAGGAACCTATGATGGATTGGCTGCTGTCTGCAATCGGTCTTGTTATTTTGCTTTTGGCTGGCGATGCGCTGGTCAAAGGCGCAGTTAATCTAAGTTTGCGGCTGGGTGTGCCGGCTTTGATTGTCAGCTTGACAATTGTGTCTTTTGGAACCTCTGCACCTGAGCTGTTAATCGCAATTCGCGCTACGTTGGATCATGCGCCGGGGATTGCTTTGGGCAATGTGGTGGGGTCAAACACGGCCAATGTACTCTTGGTTCTGGGCATTCCTGCTATTATCGCCGCGCTGGACACCTCAGGCAGCAACATCCGCAAAATCTATGGCTTTATGGTGCTTGCAACGCTGCTTTTTATTGCCTTGGCCTTTACCGGCAAATTTGGCATCTGGCAGGGGGCTGTGCTGCTTGCGGCGCTGGCCTATTGTCTGCGAGACGCCTTTGTTCAGGCGCGCACCCACCAAAAAAACACCGGCAAAGACCCCGCTAATCTGACCGATCTAGAGGCTGCGGATCAATCCCTTAGTGGTTGGTGGATTGCGCTTTATCTGGCACTTGGGCTGATCGGATTGCCGCTGGGCGCTGAAGTTCTGGTGAGCAGTGCAACCGCAATTGCCCGCAGCTATCATGTCAGCGAAACAGCCATCGGACTGACCCTTATCGCGATTGGCACATCCCTGCCGGAACTGGCCACCACAGTGATGAGTGCCATTCGAAAGCAAGCAGATGTCGCGCTTGGAAATGTGATCGGATCAAACATGTTTAATCTGCTGGCAATCATAGGGATCACCGCTTTGATTGGCGAGGTGCCCGTCCCCCGCGCGTTTTTGATTTTTGATCTTTGGGTCATGCTTGGCGCCTCATTGCTGCTGGCGCCCTTTGTGGTCTGGCGGTTGAAATTGACGCGATTATGGGGTGTGCTCTTGACGGGCGGTTATTTGGCCTATGTCAGTATTGTGCTATTCTAACGTGCGAAAGGTGCGATCATGCGGGCATTGGTAACCGGGGGAGCAAAGCGGCTGGGCCGAGAAATGGCGCTGTATTTGGCCGCGCGTGGCTATGATGTAGTGGTGCATTATGCCAGCTCGCAAGCAGCGGCAGATGAAGTGGTGGCAGAAATCCAAGCCTTGGGACGCAAGGCGCAGGCGCTGCGCGCTGATCTATTGATTGAGGCAGAAGTAAAAGACCTGCTGCCTGCGGCGGCAGCGGCTCTCGGCGGGCCGATCACCTGTCTGATCAACAATGCTTCGATTTTTGAATATGACACCCTCGAGACAGCCACGCGCATCAGCTGGGATCGGCATATGGAAAGCAATTTGCGCGCGCCTTTTGTTTTATCCCAGGCCCTTGCCACGCAGCTTCCTAATGCCCAACCTGATGCAAAAGGTGAACCGCTTGCCCAGGGGCTTATTGTTAATATGATCGATCAAAGGGTGCGTAAACTCACTCCAGAATTTACCAGCTATACCATTGCCAAAATGGGTCTCTGGACGCTGACCCAGACCGCAGCACAGGCGCTTGCACCACATGTTAGGGTCAATGCAATCGGCCCCGGCCCGACCTTGAAAGGCGCGCGGCAATCTACAGAACACTTTCAAAAGCAACGCAAAAATACGGTTTTAACCCGCGGCGCTAACCCATCCGACATCACCGCAGCGCTGGGGTATTTTATGGATGCGCCCGCGGTCACGGGTCAATTGCTTTGTGTTGACGGCGGCCAGCATTTGGGCTGGAAAACGCCGGATATACTCGGCATTGAGTAACCACCCAACGAGTTTATCGGGCAAGTTGTGCACCGATGAAAGGATTTGTTAATCATTTGTTACAAAAATGTAGTGTTTTCAATAATTTGCAAGATTTCAATAAAAAAATACAATGATTTCAATATGTTGATTAATTGCCTAATTTTTAGGCATTTTAGTGAAGTTGCCGACTTTGCAAAGAAAAATCCATATTCCGGTTGCTTTTCCCCAAAGTTATCCACAGGAACGGTGGACAGCTTTTCTCTTGATCCCAAGGCTATAACATTGCAGCTAGAAAAGAATCATAATCACTTCGATAGGTGAGTTAAGACCAATGCGTTCATCATGAGTAAAACCGGCTATAAGGTCATCCAAAAGTATATAGGCACATTGGACAATTCGCCCGGTGTGTACCGTATGCTGGATGATCAAGCGCGGGTTTTATATGTCGGCAAAGCGCGAAACCTAAAAGCAAGGGTGTCGAACTATGCCCGTCCCAGCGGCCATTCGGGACGTATTTCGCGGATGATTTCGGAAACCTCTTCGATGATGTTTCTGACCACGCGCACCGAAACCGAAGCCCTGTTGCTGGAACAAAACCTGATCAAGCAGCTCAAACCGCGCTATAATGTTTTGCTGAGGGACGATAAATCCTTTCCCAACATTCTTGTGACCACCAAGCACCGCTTTCCCCAGATCAAAAAACACCGCGGCGCAAAATCGGAAAAAGGGGCCTATTACGGACCCTTTGCCAGCGCCGGATCGGTGAACCGTACCTTATCGCAATTGCAGCGAGTGTTCATGTTGCGCAACTGCACAGATGCGATGTTTGAAAGCCGCACGCGGCCCTGTTTGCAATATCAGATCAAGCGCTGCAGCGGGCCCTGCGTTGAGCGAATTTCAAATGATGAGTATGCCGCGGCGGTCAAAGACGCGCAGCGGTTTTTATCCGGACGCTCAACCGAAGTTCAGGAAAAGCTTGCAGCGCAAATGGCGGCCGCCTCAGAAGCGATGGAATTTGAACAGGCCGCCGGCCTTCGCGACCGCATTCGTGCGCTGACGCAGGTGCAAACCACCCAAGGGATCAATCCCAGAACCGTACGCGAGGCCGATATCGTCGCGCTGCATCTAGAAGCAGGGCAGGCCTGCGTGCAGGTATTTTTCATTCGCGCCAACCAAAACTGGGGCAACCGCGATTTCTACCCGCGTGTGGCCGCCGATATGAACCATGCCGAGGTGATGGAGGCTTTCTTGGGTCAGTTTTACGGCACCAAAGAACCACCGCGCGCTGTCATTCTGTCCCACGCAATAGAAAACGACGATCTGATGCAGCAATTGCTTAGCGACAAGCTTGGCCGCAGAGTTGATATTACGGTCCCTTTGCGTGGTGAAAAGCTTGAACTGATCTCGGGGGCGCTGCGAAACGCAAAGGAAAGTCTGGCCCGTAAGATGGCTGAAAGCGCAACGCAGGCAAAATTGTTGCGTGGGTTGGCCGAGGCCTTTGATCTTGATCAGCCGCCGCAGCGGATCGAGGTTTATGACAACTCGCACATTCAAGGCAGCAATGCGGTGGGGGCCATGATCGTGTCCGGCCCTGATGGGTTGATGAAAAACAGCTACCGCAAGTTTAATATATCCGATGAAAACGTGACCCCAGGCGATGATTTCGGGATGATGAAAGAGGTGCTGAGCCGTCGCTTCAAGCGGCTATTGAAAGAGGATCCTGATCGCAGTTTAGATCACTGGCCTGACTTGCTATTGATTGATGGCGGCGCGGGTCAGGTGTCCGCGGTGGCAAAGGTCATGGCAGAGTTTGGGGTGGAAGATATCCCTATGGTCGGGGTTGCCAAAGGCATCGACCGCGATCTGGGCAAAGAAGAGTTTCACATCCGCGGCCAGCGCCCCTTTGCGTTGCAGCGCAATGACCCGGTGCTGTATTTTATCCAAAGACTGCGCGATGAGGCGCACAGGTTCGCAATCGGCACCCATCGGGCCAAACGTGCAAAAGCCATTGGCGCAACTCCGATAGACGATATTGCAGGGGTCGGCGCATCGCGCAAACGCGCGCTTCTGGCCCATTTTGGCTCGGCCAAGGCAGTGAGCCGCGCAAATTTGGCCGATTTAAAAGCCGTCGAAGGTATTTCTGCAGCCATGGCCGAGAAAATTTTCGGATTCTTTCATGAAAAAGGCTAATCAGCGGTTGAGGTTGGCCCAAGTGGGCAGCGTATCGCCCGGCTCTGAGGTGGCCTCATATATGCCGCGCGCTGCGGCCCGCGCCACGCACATGCTAGCGGCGTGACAGAGCTCGGCAAATCCTAAAGAGCCTTCGGGCAGTGCATGCCTGCCGGTTGAGGCCGCAAAGATCAAATCCCCATCCTGCGGCAAATGCGAAGGCACGATGGCACGCGCAAAGCCGTCGTGCGACACGGTGGCCAAGCGTTTGGCCTCGGCTTTGGTCAAAATGGCATCGGTGGCCACGATGGCCAGTGTTGTGTTGGCGCCGTCAACCAGATGCCCAAGTTTGCTTTGTGCAAGGCCAACGGGGCCCTTAGGGTTTGGCACACCGCAGCCGCCAAATTCTGCCCCAACCTCAAACGAGGCTGCCAAGAACTGCTTGCCGTCCGGTTCAACAAGGTTT
>ERZ1046367.1834-NODE-1834-length-11766-cov-28.645035_pt1 | contig 11766 bp, 8 predicted proteins | sample MGYA00383091_ERZ1046367 | MGnify/ENA primary metagenome ERZ1046367 (study PRJEB29581, sample SAMEA5548361) | metagenome | biome: marine; feature: coastal; material: water | depth 50 m | study: Short-term variability in the microbial, nano- and picoplankton... | reverse complement strand
GGTAAGTTGGGCGGACGATAGCGATTTCTACGACAGTAATGAGGACTGGTCTTCCTTGCCCGACCCAGATGGCAACCACGCAAATAGCAGAATCCTGGAATGGGCGATGGAGCCGGGTGACCTCGTGTTATTTGATTATCGAACGGTACATGGTGCGCGAGGCAATCTAAACGCCCGTCGCCGCCGTGCCCTATCCCTGCGTTGGCTTGGCGACGATGCACGTTATGTCGAGCGCCCTGGGCGCACTTCGCCGCCTTTTCCAGACCACGAGATGGTCTCGGGTCAGCGGTTGCGGGAAGACTGGTTTCCAGTGGTTTGGACAAGATGAACGTTGAGAGGCGTTGCGACTGTTTGGCGAACCTTGCGATCAAACAGCGTGCTGAGGGAACAATCTTGATGGGTTAAGCGACTCGAGTTCAGTCGCTTGCGGATATCGAGCAAAACAAGCAACAAAAGGCATGGTGTGCCACAGCCATATGCTGATTTTCGAAATTAAGCAAATTGCAGGAATTATTGTCTATATTGGATGCCACTACAGGAGAAAAAAATGTCAGACATTCACTATCTCGACGCGATGACCATCGCGCGAAAAATACATAAGAGAGAAATTTCTTCTGTCGAGACGACTGAGGCGCTGCTGAGTCGAATTGAAACACGCTCAAATTTGAAGGCGTATGTGACAGTCACCGCTGAGAGAGCGCTGGCTGATGCCAGAAGGGCTGATCTTGAAATAGCCGAGGGAAACATACGTTCCCCACTCCATGGTGTGCCAATCGCCTATAAAGATTTGCTGGCGACCAATGGTATAAAAACCACGAGCGGGACATCAGTCTATGCGGATCATGTGCCTGACTATGACGCAACCGTCGTCTCCCGACTTGCGGCAGCAGGGACTGTCATGCTGGGCAAATTAAAGCTGACTGAAGGGGCGTTCTCCAGACATCATCCAACGGTGGAAATCCCCCAAAACCCCTGGGGGAAGAATCTTTGGACGGGCGTGTCATCTTCTGGATCTGGTGTTGCAACCGCTGCGGGACTTTGTTTCGGCAGCCTCGGCACTGACACGGGCGGTAGTATACGCTTTCCCGCATCCTCAAATGGCGTTGTGGGTTTGAAACCAACATGGGGCAGAGTCAGTCGCTACGGTGCTTTTCCGCTCGCTTACTCACTTGATCACATCGGCCCAATTACAAGGACAGTCGATGATGCCGCAGCCATGTTGCAGATTATCGCAGGGCTAGACCCCAACGACCCGACTAGTAGTGCGAAACCGGTGCCCGATTATTTTTTGGCCAATGAAACAGAATTGAAGACGCTGAGAATTGGATATGACGCTGCGTACGTCGAAGAAGATACCTCGCCTGAGCACGTTGGTGCGATCAAAGACGCCATGGACGTATTACGTGATTTGGGCTGTGAGATTGTCCCGGTCAATATGCCCTGGCATGCCACGAGTGAAAACTGGGCTTTGACCACGGGGGTTGAAGCCGCCCATGCACATCGAGAAACTTTTCCCGAAAGAAGAGATGAGTATGGCGCGATTGCCGGTTTGCTGGATCTTGGACTCTCGGTCACGGCAGAAACCTATATGCAGATTGAATTAGAACGCCGCAATCTCATCGCACAACTGAGCGCAATGTTTTCACAGTGCGACGTAATGATATGTCCGTCAATGCCTTTGTACGGTCTGCCGAATGAAGGTTCACCGGAAACCGATGCAGCTGAGGAGGGGCTTGCTGCAATGTTGAAGTTCACAGCACCCTTTGACTACTCGGGCAGCCCGACACTCTCTATCCCATGGAAGTCCGTCAATGGCGCTGTGCCAGCCAGTGTGCAACTGGTCGGGCCAGATCTTGGAGAACACTTGTTGATTGAACTGGGTAGAGCGCTAGAGTCAGCCCGAGGTGAACTAGCACACCCTGATCTTGGTTAGGGCGAGTTTCCGCTGTCACGATAAGTGATCTAGGTTGTTGGAAAAGCCGGACGAGTTTGTCTGAATTTAACCGCGTCAGACTTGAACGATTTGCTGTGATGCATTTAGCGTGTCTCGATCGAAGCCAGCCGCTTGTTTGTATCGGGCCATAAATGTTTCTACTTCGTGTCGATCAATTGCTTCTGCCAGCGTTTTACCCTCAGACAAACGTTTTTCGATGTCAATTAGAACGCCTATCGGACCTTCTCCTCGAGCGCGCATCAAAAGTTCATTTATCGGTCCAAGTTGTCTCGCTTCATATTGCGCAAGCGCGGCTGTCGATAATCCGTGTTCCTTGATCGCCGCGCCAAGTACGCGGGTGTCTACTATTCCCTGCGTTGCGCCGTTCGAGCCATGTGGATACATTGCATGTGCTGCATCGCCAATAAGCACAGCACGGCCGTCGGTCCAACGCTCGACCGGATCGCGATCAACCATAGGGTATTCCCAGATGCCCTCGGCGCGTGAAACAATCTCGGGCACATCTAGCCAGTCAAACCGCCAATCCTGAAATTTGTGCATGAAAGTTGCCGCCTCGGCGGGTTTGTTCCAGTCGCTTTGGTTAACTTCTTGTTGGTCCTGTGGTCGTAACTCTGCAATCCAGTTAAGTAGCGTTTCACCATTTTTATCTAACGGTTCGACTGGGTAGCAAACGAACCTTTGTTCCATGCCGCCAACCATGACGAAAGAGTTTTTTGTACGGGGAGGGACGCAACGAGAGACGCCGCGCCACATGATGGCACCGTTCCAATGAACGCTGCCCTGGTCCGGGTACATTTGATGGCGAACGTTTGAGTGAATGCCGTCTGCGCCTACGAGCAGGTCTCCTTTTTTGCTGAAGGATTCTCCCGCGGCGTTTGTGAAGTGTGCAATGATCTGATCATCGATGTGCTCATATCTTACCAGGGATGCATCGCTGATCACCGCCGCATCGCCTAGGCGCTCGCGGACAGCGGTCAACAGTTTTAATTGAAATTGTCCTCTGTGAACCGAAAATTGAGGCCAGTTATACCCAGCCAGCGTGCCTCTTGGCTCTGTCCATACGGGGTGAGCGCCGTAATAGAATAGCGCCCACTCCTCTGCTTCAGTACCAATCTCTCTCAGATCTTGTTCGAGACCCAATTGATAAAGCTCACGGATAGCGTTGGGTTGTAGATTAATGCCAACACCGAGTGGTTTGATTTCAGAAGCAGCTTCAAACACTTGCACTTCCTCGCCGATCTCATGACAGGTAAGGGCAAACGCCAGACCTGCAATCCCTCCGCCTGCAACGAGTATTGTCATTGTGTTTTTTCCTCACCTGTACATGAATCAATTTTAGTCATGCGCAACCATGCTTGTTGTCAGTCTGTCGCTGCCTGGTCCTTGAGAAACATCAGTGCAAATATCGCGACCAGTGAGCCTAGCGCCATCACAAAAGATACCGCTGTCAGACTAAATTCTCCCTCGAACAGAAAACCCGCAATAATCGGCCCAAGGACAGCGCCGGCTCGCCCCATACCGATGACGAATCCTGTGCCCCCCGCACGCAGATGTGTTGGGTATGACTGGGCCAGCATTGCGTAGAGTCCTACTACAGCAGAGTTGGTAAAGAACCCGGTAATACCGGCAACGATAGCGAGACCGGTCAGGTTGACTTGTCCCATGCCAAAAACGTTGATCATCACGATGGACCCGATCAGGGCGGTAATGATCAGGGATCTCAGACGAAAATAATGAGTCAGACCGCCAAGCAGAACTGATCCTACGGCACCACCTACATTGGCCCAGACCAAGATGCCTCCGGCAGATGCTGGAGAGTATTCCATGTCGACCACGATGTTGGGAATCCATTTCAGGATAAAATAAAAGGTGATGATGTGCGCCAAGTAGGCGGTGGTAAGCAGGATTGTTGTTCTCGCGAGTTGTGGTGAAAAAAGGTCCCGCCAACCGGTGCTTTTCTCCTCTGATGCCGGCAACTGCTCAAGCACCGCATGACCCATCCGAGTCAGGATACGATTGATTTGCGCTAGCGCATCGGGTCTTTTCTTTTGCGCAAGATATGAAATCGACTCGGGCATGAGAAACCAAATAGCCGGTAACAGCACGCCGGTCATGGCTGCGCCCAAAATGAAAACGGCCCGCCAGTCGAAATGCGCGAGTAGTATTGTCGCCAGGGATCCACCAATAATGATTCCGACCGGATAGCCAGTCGCCATCAGCACGACATTAAAGTTTCGGTGACGGGCATTTGAATATTCTGCCACCATGGCGTTTGTGGTGGCGAGCATGCCGCCGATGCCAACGCCGGTGACGAAACGTGTCGCTAACAACGCGTTGACGCTAGTGGCCTGCGAGGCGAGATACATGCCTGATGCCATGACAACAAGGCAGCCAAGGATGATTGGGCGACGCCCTAGGTTATCGGCGATGCTGCCAAGGACCACTGAACCTGCAGCCATACCTATGAGTTCCATCGCCAGCACAATACCGAGAGCGCCGCGAGAGATTCCCCATTCTGCGGCGATGCCGGGGGCCGCAAAGCTGATAGCGAGCACATCGAAACCGTCGATGGCATTGAGTGCAACGCACAAAACGACGGCTGCGATTTGCAGGCGTGTCATTGGTACGTCGTCAAGAATTCGCTGTGCTTCCATAGTGCCGGTCATCGAAATGGGTGCTCAACAGAGCGCCCTACGCCATGGGTATGACAAGATGCGGCCTGTGCAAAATCAGCCTACAACACAGGCTGTTCCATCACAATCGGTAAACGTCTAAGGACAAATCGTTTGCATGTTTCAAGCGGGTTGAAACGAGGTTGCTAGATGATGGCTGCTCACCGAAAGGATTGATCTGAATGACAAAAGCGTTATATTCAATCATTCGGAAAGAATTAGGAGCGCTAGCGCGATGAGTTACGAGCAGATCCTCTATGAGTTAAGTGACACCACGGCGGTAGTGACGATCAATCGACCAGACAAAATGAATACGTGGAATGCTGGTGTTGCCAGTGAACTTAGTCAGGCGCTTGGCCAAGCTAATATGGATGATAAGGTGCGTGCTGTGGTGATTACCGGTGCGGGCAGAGCATTTTGCGCCGGTGCTGATCTTGAACGTGGCGGGGAAACATTTGCAGGCCGGGATGAAAAGAAATCATCGAGCAGTGAGACACCTGCCTTATTGTATCCGTATCAGATTGACAAGCCTGTTATCGCTGCGATTAATGGTGCTGCGGTTGGCGTAGGTATGACTTATCCGATGCTGTGTGATATTCGCTATGGGGCGGAAGATGCCAAAATGGGGTTCGTTTTTACGAGGCGGGGAATGATGCCTGAACTGGCGGCGCATGTCCTGGTGCAGCGGGTTGCTGGTTTCTCCAACGCATCAGACTTGTTGTTGTCAGGACGCATTTTCAGAGGTGCCGAGGCGGCACAGATGGGCATTGTTAGCGAAGCGTTGCCGGCTGATCAGGTGCTTGATCGAGCATTGGCGCATGCCGCCGAATATCGCCTGACGGCGCCCGTGTCCGTTGCTATTACCAAGCGGCTACTCTGGCAGGGGCTGAGTAACTCCGTGCCGGAGATGCTAGCGAAAGAAGGTCCGCTATTCGCGTGGGTGGGTAATCAGGAAGACGCCAAAGAAGGTATCCGATCGTTTGTAGAAAAGCGTGAGCCCGCATGGCATCTCTCGGTCGCACGAGACATGCCTGATATTCTTTAGGACCTCAAACGTTGATGCTATGTCAGGCAGCGGGTTTAGGCCGTGACGCCGGCACGATGGCTATCTCGTCATCACGAAGAGGCGCGCGGGTTTCCCTGCGGGCGAGTGCAGCTTCGATATATGGCGCAAGTTCCTCTGCTTTCTTCGCTTCGCGTTCATCTCTACCCTCAGCAAAGTCGTCATGAACATCCCGGCTGAAACGTTCCAGGCTCTCACAGATATGTTCGTGTTTGTTATTGCCGCCTTGCTGCAGGAATATCACTTGGTCGACACCAGAGTCAGCAAATCCTTGCATATGATTTCTGAACTCATCAGCAGTTCCAATGCCAGGCGATCGAGCCATGCTTCGATCTGGATGGGCTCTTTTCCCGCCATAGGCAGCATCGTGCACTTCTTGACCAGCGGCTCGTGCTTGCTTGCGAGCGATATATTTTTCCCAGAGGCTGCTCCTGCCAGGTACCACATCGTCGGTCACTAATGCGCCGATCGCATATTCGAAAAATCTGAACCCGTCTTCCCCGCGCCGAGCAGCTTCGTCGTGATCATCGTGCAGCGAAAAAGCTGAAACCATGGCAATGTTGGCATTGACTGTATGTCCCAGAGGTACGCATTCTTCTGATTTGATGGTGTCGTAGTAAATCGAACTCCAGGCTTTCGCCTCCTCAGAGTCGAGGAAACTAAATGCAAGCACGCCTAGACCATTTCTTGCCGCCTCTCTGATCGTATCTCGATTTGTACACGCCATCCACATCGGAGGATGGGGCTTCTGAATGGGTTTTGGTAAGACGTTGCGGCAGGGCATTGACCAGTCATCGCATTCGTAGCCAGGATAAGGCTCCATGACCATCATGTCTGCGATTTCGCGCGCTGACTCAAGCGCCATGGCACGTTTGCGTTTCGCCGGGATATTAAAGCCGCCGAGCTCCAACCGTGTCGCTCCCTCTCCGATGCCAAGTTGCGCGCGACCGTGGGAGATAAGGTCCAGCATGCCAACGGACTCTGCTGTTCGAGCAGGATGGTTGTAATTAGGTATGACTTGTCTGATGCCAAAACCTATCTTTATACGTTCTGTTTTGGCCGCAATAGCGGAGAGGAACACGTCACTGGCACTACAGTGGGAATACTCTTCAAGAAAGTGGTGTTCCACCGACCACGCATAGTCGATGCCCAATTTGTCGCCAAGCACACATTGTTCTATCGCATCGTCCACCAAACGTTGTTCGCTTTGACTGTCCCAGGGCTTTGGAAGTTGCAGTTCATAAAGCATTCCGAATCGCATGTTCTATACCTCGTTGGCGTGAGAGATCAATTGATCATACATCAAGAGGTTAAGACAAAGGAATAACGCAGCGGTCGCATTATTCATGTCGATCTGAAGTCAAATACACGACCCGGAAGAGGTCTGTTCGGAAATATTTGTGCGGATCTCAACCGCTATACCCAAATAATTAAGGCGTATTAAGACGATATGCTTTGGCCGCAGTACCGCTGAAAACGGCGGTTTTTTCCGAGTCGCTGAGTCCCAGAGATGCAGATATCCGTTTGAAGAGATTCCAGCACGCGCGGTAACTAAGACATTCACGGTCCACGGGGAAATTACTTTCAAACATACAGCGTTCTGGGCCGAATGCCTCAAGCGCGTATTGATACCAAGGCAGCAACGTCTCGCAAAAAAATTCAGAGTTTCTGGGTTGCTCTGTTTGTTGCATATGATATGGGGGTTCCCAATCTCCAATGCGCATCTGCGCGCCTCCCAGCTTCATCACCGTGTTAGGGCACGCCGCGACGGCGTCTATGCAACGACGCCACTCGGCTATTTCGCTGTCAGTCGCAGCTGGGTCAATGCGGCCACCTAGATGGTTAACGATGATCGTGGTCTCTGGAAACTTGTTGGCAAGGTCCGCCAGTCGCGGCAGTCTAAGATAGTTAGGTGACCAGTTGTCATAACTGAGGTCATGCTTGCCAAGCAAAGCAAAGCCCTCGAGAAAAGTCTGATTTAGGTCACTCGGGAAAGCGCTGCGGATACCACGAAAGTATTCCGAAGCATGCAGGTGTGCTTCTAATATGGGTTCAGCGGCGGCGCCTAACCTTAGGTCTGCTGTGCTGAAGATGCCGGTGCAGAGTCTTGTCTCACCATAGATTCCTGAACGGCTCATTGCAGCGATGCCATGAACAAATTCCGTTTCTCCGATGCATCGCATCTCGGCGGGACCGTCGGCGCGATAAAAAGCGCCACATTGCGCAAATACGGTCTGCACAACATTATGTCCTGAGGTCGTAATATCTCTGGAAATCTCATCGCATAGGTAGAGTCGTTGTCTGAAACTATCCGGATCAAGTCTGGCGCGGCGCATATCCCACAAATGGTGATGTGGATCTATAATCGGTAGGGCAGGTTCCAAAACTTCTTCGGGTTCTTCCCGCGCCAACCAGGTGTCTATTTCGTTGTTCTCGGCAATGGTCACTTTATTCTCCCTAGATCGTGTCTAATTTTGCATTGTGATGCTTTCTAGAAGCCATTTTTTTTGGTCGGGCAATCAGCGCTTGATGACATGCAAACCCCAACGGGAATTATTCCGTTCGTTCACCTTCAAGACCTTGGTCATCAGGTTGCGTCAGATATTCGCTCAGACCGTATCCCTTGCGACCATCGTCCAAAGTATATTCCGTCATACCTTCGCCGACATGCGTGTTGGCCCCGGCTCGCCGGTTCCGAAGCGGGATGTAGCCCATGACTTTTCCGTCCAGATGACGCTTTCTGCCATCGGCGAGATCAAGATCGATTGAGAGGTTGCGGTGATAAAGCGTGTTTTCTAGGTATTCTGTTGAGAGCACTGCTTTCTCAACTCGAATAATTTCTTCGCCCTCATGGAACAGGCCCCGTCCTTCGCCGTTTGCGCCACAGGTAATTACCATGCCGAGATCGTCACCAAAGTTGCCTGTGATCCATCGATAAGACGGTGTCGCCTGCCAGTAACGGGGCCCCCAGGAGTGATCGCGCAATCCCCACCCGTTGATGCTGATTTCATCTTCGTCGCCCAATTTCAGAACACCTGAAACGCGCATATGTTGTTCGGTGTGGGATCGGGCGAACTCGTTGCCATCACCTTCCTCACCAACATGTCCGTAGAGTGGTCCAACGGCATCGTGTATTAAATCGATGGTGAGTTCTTTGCGCGGGTTTTCCTTAAAGGCTTTGCCAGGGTCACGCATCGCTGTCGGGTCAGTCATGTAGAGCGCCTTGCCCGAAAAGGTGGTTCTTACTTGCTCGGTGGGTTTGATGATCTCGATTTTGAGACCGCCTGCATCCCAAGCATCGTTGTTGGATATCTCTGGTTTGGCGTAATTGAACAGTGCGGAGCCATCGGGGTTCCAGACAATCACCGTCATCTCGGCGTAGCCCTCGTTGGCGCGGTTACCTATTCGAACGAAACCTCCACGATTTTGCGCGCGATCGAAAAAGTTAAAATAGACAGATTCGTTGAAGTTTTCTTCTGGACCCAGCTCGTGGGTGTAGTCGTCTTCTGGCTTAATATTGCCGATAATTTTCATCTTAATGCCTCAGTATAAATATCTAAATTGTCAATTTTACGCCAGCACTTTTCAAGCCCAGCTGCAGGGCAGTGCCAGTGGTCCGCGAAATGCCCAGCCAGCAAATGGCACCTCTCCGTTAAGCTTCGGGCGCCGCACACGTTCAAAAAAGCGGGGTAGCGCGACGTCTGCAATGAGAGCGCGAGATGCCCATGCACCTGCACAAAAGTGAGGTCCAGCACCAAACGCAATCGAGGGGGTTATGTCTCGTGTGATATCGAATACGTCCGGTGCAGAGAATACTTCTTCGTCTCGATTCGCGGAACTGAACATAAAAAAAACGCGGTCTTCCGGTTCAAAGGTGACACCCCGATAATCATAACGCTGGGAAACCCGCCGCGGAGACATGCCAATGGGTGAAATCCAGCGGGCGTACTCCTCAAAAACCTGCAGCCAACTGACTTGACCATTGAGTGCAAGCGCTAGTTGATCCGGGTGAGACAGCAGCGCCCAGATACATCCTGCGATGGCATCCCTTGGCTCGTTTTGGCCGCCGGAGATAGAGAGTTTGATATTAGCGCGAATTTGAGACTCAGTAAGTCCTGCCGCGAGTTGAACGGAGATCAGAGAGTGATCGGGTTGAATTTTCAGCTCAGATAATTTTTCTGTGATGTGCTTGTCGATACTCGCCGTGCAATCGTTGCATCTGGCCTCAATCTCGAGATCTCCGGTATAGTTAGCGCATCCATCGATCATTCCCTGACTGGTCCTGTTCATCTCCTCGACAGACATGTTTGTGAGCCCTGTCATTGACCTGAGTGCATTTGCAGATACCGGCATCGCATACCGCCAAAAAAGATCAGCCTCTGTCGTGTCCGTTATTGCATCGAGCAAACGATCTGTTTGAGCGCGAAACTCACTGCTCCAAACTTCACGCACCGTACGAGGAGACATGGTGGGGTACACTGCCCTGCGTTCCGCCATGTGTGCTTTGCCGTCCTTACGCATAAGGTTTTCACCCATCAACTTTGTCATCAATCCTTGCGGTTGATCCGATGAAAAGACACTTATTTTCTTCTCGTTCAACACGATATCGGCGTGTCGGGTGATCAGCGTTGCGTCTAGTTGCGGGACATAGGCTATGGGCGCTTGGGCGCGCAAAATCGCCAAATCCGGGTAGGGATCTGAATAGAACGCATCAACATCAATGTCGTATCTAGGGGCGTTTGAGACGTGATTACTCCGTTCGAAGTCGAAATGGTAGTGGTCAGAGGATGGGGAACACGCCCGTGTATGTCAATTATCTGTGCAGCGCGTGCGTTGCCGATGATATCAGGCGCTGAATGATAGCGTTTCAGTGCTGGAATCGAGTTAGAGACTTTCGCCTTGATCCCTCCTAATACGAATAAAGCAGACGCATGGTCATCTGCGTCTGTTTGGTTACCCCGCAATTTTATATGCGAGTCGTTTGAAGTCCTGACTGAAGGGATGCAAGAAGGCAGGCATTCTCTGCGTCATGCAAATACCGGTAATATTGGCGTTGGGCGACCACCAGAAATGTGTGCCGGCGATACCACCCCAATGATACTCACCCGCGGCGCTTTCCGGTTCGCCCTCTGCGGGACGATTTTTGAGCGCGAAACCCAGGCCAAAAGTCGTGTCGGGCAAATGCCACATTGGAAAGTTTACGCCGACACCCTCTGGACAATGGTTCGTTCGCATAAGCGCGAGCGTGTCTGGTTTTAAGATTTGGGCGCCATCGAAACTACCTCCCGCGATGATCATTCGGGTAAAGGTTAGAAAGTCTGGAAGCGTTGAAAATAATCCGGCTCCGCCTGACAGAAAACTGGGTAGACTCGCGTTTGCCGAGTTCTCTTTGCTGTCCATGGGTAATGAGCAAGGACTCATCGAATCTAGCAGGTCATCAGGGAGATACATGGTTGATAGACGATCGAGTTTTTCTTCGGGCACATAGAAATCTGTATCGTGCATTTTCAGTGGCTCGAATATCGTTTCCTTCAAATATTCGTCAAATCGTTGTCCGGATATCACCTCGATAAGTCTTGCCAGGACATCAGTAGCAAAGCTGTAGCGCCAGAATGTGCCTGGTTGATAAACCAAGGGTAACGCTCCTAGCCTTTGGCACATTGATTCAAGTGTCAATTCCGCTTCGGGCGCAAAGGAGTTCAATCCATGAGCACCGTAAGCAGTGTCGATGACGGAATTAGGCTCAATAAAACCATAAGAAAAGCCTGCTGTATGTGACATGATTTGCTTGATGAGAATGCTGCTGTGGGCGGGTTCGGTTTCATCAATGGCAGTCGCGTTAGCTTTAAGGACCTGCATACCTCCAAATTCCGGCATGAATTTTTCAAGCGGGTCATCCAATTTAAACCCACCTTGTTCCCAGAGCGTCATTGCCGCAATAGAACAAACAATCTTAGTGCTGGAGTGCATTCTAAATATGGTTTCTGCATTCAACGGTTGCTCTGACGCGTGGTCGGCGCTTCCATGAAAACTCTGGTCAAGGACATCGTCGCCTTTAAGAACAAGCGTGCTCACGA
>ERZ1046367.1819-NODE-1819-length-11816-cov-16.311198_pt1 | contig 11816 bp, 10 predicted proteins | sample MGYA00383091_ERZ1046367 | MGnify/ENA primary metagenome ERZ1046367 (study PRJEB29581, sample SAMEA5548361) | metagenome | biome: marine; feature: coastal; material: water | depth 50 m | study: Short-term variability in the microbial, nano- and picoplankton... | reverse complement strand
CTTGTTTCAGCAACTTCCTGCAGAAGAACGCCAAAGCCGGCAAAAGGAATTTGTGAGGCTGACTCAAGCTTATGAAATCCTGGCGGATCCGCAAAAACGTCTGATTTTTGACCGCGAACTCGCAAAATCCGCAACAAAAGCTCGTAAACCACATGACCAGAAAAATAGAAGAAGCTCAAGTTTTTCTTCAAGCAGTAGCAGCTTTAAGCAAAAAAACAAATTTTCCGCAAATCCAAAAGAATCTTCAACTTCGGAGCCGGAAGACTCATTAGAGGATCTTCTCAAGGACGTTGAAGAAATGCTGGGAAAATTTGGTTTAAATTTCAAGGATCCGTTGGAAATGCTCGTTGAGTGGGCCAGAAATATTTTTCAGGAAATAACTGAGATCGCTAATGATCAAACAGATAACAACAAAAGTTACCGCCAGCAAAAAAAAACCGCTCAGACTGCCAGTACATACAAAGAACCTCTTGATAATTTAGAAGCAGAACTGGAGCGCTTGAAACGTGAAATTAACGCTGGTTCAAAAGCCGCTGCTTCCGCACAAGCGAATTATACGGAAAATGAAATCGAAGAGGAGTTGCGAAGTATTAAAAAAAAATATAAACTTTGAGCAATAACAATTCTCTGATACCTATGAACAACGACCCGAACACAAAAATTGTCATCCTGATTCCGTGCCTCAACGAAGAAATAACGATTGGTAAAGTGATTCAGGATTTTCAAGTGGCAATTCCTGAAGCGGAAATCATTGTTTTTGACAATAACAGCACTGACCGCACTGCCAAGATCGCTCTGGAATGCGGCGCAAAAGTGATCGAGGAAAAGCGTCCCGGCAAGGGTTATGTAGTTTCAAGCATGTTCCGGAAAGTGGAAGCGGATTATTACGTGCTCGTTGATGGAGATGATACTTATTCTGCCGAGCATGTCAGGCAGTTGCTGGAACCGGTCATGGAGAATCGTGCAGACATGGCGGTGGGAGCGCGCCTGGCAGAATACACAGATAAATCTTTTAGACCACTCCATGTCTTTGGCAACAATCTTGTACGCAAACTGGTTAATTGGATTTTTGATAATAAACTGACTGACATCATGTCAGGATACCGCGCCTACAGTCGTGAGTTGGTACAATCAATACCGATACTTTCTTCAGGTTTTGAAGTAGAAACAGAAATGACTATCCGAATCCTGGATTACGGATTCCGGATTGAAGAAGTTCATCTGCCTTACAAGGAACGCCCTGAGGGTTCTGAATCAAAACTGCGCACTTTTCACGATGGATTCCGTGTACTTGCAGAAATCGCCCGAATCGCAAAAGCTTACAAACCTTTTACTTTTTTTGGACTTATCGGAGTGGCTTTCATTATTACAGGAGGAATTTCCGGAATCTGGGTCATCATGGATTATCTAGAAGACGAATTTGTAAACAAGGTGCCGACCGCAATTTTGGCAACAGGCTTGATGCTGCTCGGTTTTGGCAGTATAGGGATTGGGATTTTACTGAATACTATCAGCTATCGTTTTCGTGAAAATATGCGACTCTTAAACAAAATTATCCGTAAACGCTGAGGAAATGAAGTTGGGGAATCGTATACTTCATTTGACAAAAACTCCTTTGCCAAAACCTGACTGCTTTAACTGTAGTACTTAGTTATTATTTGGCGTAAGTGTTGCTAAAACTTCCAACGGTAGGCAATTTTTAACTCGTCCCCACTTTGGGCAAAAAGCCAGCCTGAGGGAGTTTGGATAAATCCGGTAGGTTCGGAAATACCTCCCGGTCTGGGGGCGCTTGGATTCCAGACACTGCGTGTACCTAACATGACTCCGATTAAAGCACCAAGTATGGTGCTTGTGCCGATTGTACGGAATTGTTGACGGGTGTTGGTTTCTTTTCTAATGAACGCAAACCAGGTTCCCATCATCAAACCGGAGCCTGCACCATAACCAAGATTTGAGGGAGCTTCTTTTCCTTCTTTTGATAATAATTCACGACGAACAATTAGATCATCCTTCAATGTTGACTCAGTTTCATCAGAGAAAGTGCCCTCATCAAGGTAATTATTACCGGAATCAAATTGAGGATCAAAAGGGTCCTGTGGGTCTTGTCCGGATTGGGGTCCAAAACCCTGTAACCCATCCGTGCCAAAATCACTACCCCGGAAATCATCGTTACCGAACTGTTCAAAACCGAACTCATCACCTCCGTCTAACATAAGGGGATCATCGTCAAAGTTCTGTGCAAAAATTTCGACTACTGATAATACTACAAACAAAAGTGCTGTCAGCACAATCATAATCCGTCGAGCGGCGGGATGGCAAAACATAAAAAAGACGATTATTTTAAAAATAGTAAATTGTACTCAATAAGTAAATAAATTAACAGAAGCCTAAATGCAATTCTCATTCAATCTCAGAAAAACTGTGCTGAACTCTGTTTTTTTAGTTAATAGTATTTATAATAATACACTAATATTTGGTATTATAAAATTCGAGAAATACACATGATGGAATGCTCCGTAGCGGATATTCCTTTAAATACTAAACCGCTCTGTTTTTCTGAAAACCTCAAAGCCGGACGCTGGAAAATGAAATGGGTTATCCCGTTTATTTTCCTTTTGCTGATCAGTGTTCCCTCACAAGCACAGGAAACAGGACCTTTGCTGATGAAGCAGGAACTGGGCTATACTCTTGGCGGAAGCGTCTTCGGTGCAGGGTTGGGGGTTGTGGTATGGTTCATGGACCCACTAAATCCGAATGTTACCTTGAAAAGTACAGTAAAAAACGGATTTATTGCCGGTACTGCCCTTGGCGCATTATTTGGCTTTTATATGTTACAGAATGCGATTATTGTCCCTAGGGATAACACACTGCCGGATAATCTTGATCAACTTTTGGGAAAGGATGAGCTTTCACGGCCTCTTCACAGATCAATTGTATATCCGGAAAAAAGTTTGTCTGCTCAAGTAATCAAACTACAAATCTTCGGATTTCGATTTTAGAAAGTTTGAAAAAATCACGTGAACTAAATAAATGAGACTCCGGCTCAAAAAAATATTTGTTATATTCGTTGTAGTGGGATTCATAAATCTCCCTTTTGCTGCTGCTCAGGAAGCGGATTTAGCCGCTCGTGGAACGAAAAAACCTGTGATGTATTCTGTTTTCTGGAATACACTTTGGGGTTCAGCATGGGGTGCGGCAATGGGTTTTTCTTACCATTTAGTTTCAGGGATTAAGCTGCGTGAATCACTGATATCAGCGACAACGATAGGCGGAGTTCTCGGTTATGGTCTGGGAATTTATCTTGTGGTAAGCGGACTGAGCTTTGACAAATCGTTCCTGCTTGAACTTCCATCACCTAAGTTTCAACCGCAGCAGCAAAATGCCGCTTTTCTTGAAGCAGAGATGACGCCGCTTTACACACGTTCAGCAAAACCTGATCCAACTAAGTGGGAATTTCCGATTTACGCATTCCGTTTCTGAATAATTTTCTCCAACTCTCCATGGATAATCAGGACACTCACACCTACTCGTCCTTCCTTAATGAAAACCGCAAAGAACTCGCGATTCTTCTACTGTTAGGTGCTCTTGCCGGAGCAGCGTATTACTTTTTCTCTTTCAGCCTGCCTGCGCAAATTAAACCTTTTGAAGAAAAAGGTGTTTTGGATTTGTACCAGATTACTGTCAATGACTACCAAATGGAGCTTAAAAAATGGAAGCTAAAAGGTCAGCGTGCGCTTATTTCAGAAAAATCCAAGCGGATGCGTATTGAACAGGTCAAAATCTGGGTTTATGCTCAAGACAACTCTACCGCAAAATCTTCAGCAGATCATTCTGAGACGGAAAATTTTTCCTCACAGATGGTCGATCTTGTCATCACCGCCGATCAGGGGCTAATTGAAAGGCACGATAACCGTGTTACACTTTCAGGCAATGTAGTAATGCTGCGTGATGACGGATCCGAAGTTTTTACCGAGACTGCGATCTATGATGCAAAAAAAGACACTCTGACAATACCGAAACCTTTGAGGATAATACGTGAAGGTCACACTATGCGCGGTAGCGGCCTCATTTATCAAATTTCCACAGGAAAATTGAATCTCAAAAATCCGCTGCTGTTACGACATGATGGAGCCGCCGAAAACGAATTATGATAAGGCAGAGGGCGGTTTTCTTACCAATAATAATGCAGAGCTAAAGTTCCTTCCAGAGATTCCAGTTGTGCCATTTCCAGACGAATATCCCAGTCTTTAGCAAGGCTCAGACGTTGCTTCAAACTACCGCGGAAATAATCTTGTTTTGGTCCGAAAACACTTCTAAACCAACCTCCTTCAAGTTTAATCTTCAAGATATCTAAAGGGCTCCAAGTCACACCGAGATGTGGTGCATAACCAAAAGTTACTGGCGAACGCAGATCTCTGGAGGTTTCTCCAAACAAATCTACAAAAGCATATTCCATATCATTTCCGGCAAATGAACTTGATGCGCCAAAACCTCCGGACATCCTGAACTGACGACAGGCTAAGCAACTATAATTTTCGCGTTCCCAAACTGCACGGGCGCGCCATGACCAGTCAAAATCTCCTGGAATTCCGCTTGGACTGAGAGTATATTTTTGAATATCAAATAATTGAAATTGCGTTACCTCAAACGAATTTTCACGGATCTGCAGTTGCAAATCCAGTGTTACAACTTCTGCATTTTGCAAGTGCCCGGATTCATTTCCAAGCAAATCGTGGTAATTTGCCCAACTGCCAATTTCGAACGCCGGCCCTGTTGCTCCGTTGAATACTGTACCAAGACGAAATCTCATTGGAGGAGTGCCTTCAGTTGGAGCTTGAGGATTTTGTGCCGCAGCCTTAATTTCCAGAACAGGTAGAGAACTACGCAACCGAAGCAGTTTGTTAAGATCTTTTTGCTGGAGCAAAGTGAGTTTTTCCTCTTTTTCATACTGCAGATAATCCAGCAGAGCGTCAATAATTCGCGCCTGTGATTTTTCCGGTAAGCTGAGAAATTGTTCTGAATCCAAATAATCACTTGTATCAACCAGTGACATCAATTGCTCTTGTTCCATTTCACTCAATTGAGCAACCCGCTGCCGCAATTTTCTTTGTCTTGACGGAATCAGCATCGGACTTCCCAGCAAAGGTTCCTGCCTGCTGCCTTTGTTGAACCTTTGCAGTTTAAACACAACATCAACAGGAATTGCCCAAAATGCTCCTGAAGTATTGATCCGGAATGTATCGTCCCAAGCCATTTCAAGCAATTCCGCCATACGATAAGCACAGTTATCGAGAAGGAAGTAATACTTAAAGTTAATGTTCTGCAACAGTTCCCATGAATGGTAAGTCACACGCTGCCGCTCTTCTAATGTAAAATTAAGCTGGTATTCCCACATGTCGCGTAATTCGTTTTCTCCATAGAGATGATTATAATTGTAAAAACGTTCATCGGTAAAACTTCCATCATAAGCCCCGAATAATCCTCGTAAAGCATACATCAGCGGATTATCACCGGGATTAATCTTTGCACCGTAATTCAAAGTAGGCCTGAGCAGTGAATGCCCAAAAAGGCTGTTGCTTGAATTGAATTTAATAAGTAAATGTCCAAATGTTGAAGCAGGATTTTTCAAATAAGCAGAGACGAAAACTATGCTGATTCCTGTTGCTTCTTCTAAATTTGCCCAACGTTCAAAAAGCGGACATTCCTGTTTTGGCAGTTCCGGAAAATCAAGTTTGCTCCGGAGCCAGTTAAAACGGGCAACAAACTTGCAGCGGGCATGTTGATTCGGATCATCAACAGAAGTGGCGAGTAGCGCTTTTAAAGTCGCTTTAAGTTCTGCTTGCGGATCTCTTTTACCATTAGAGGACAGAAAAAAACTGCTACTTTCTACATCACTTTTAAAACTCCATTGGCCAACTGATTCTCCAAATGAATAAAAATGCAAAAGTTTCAGCCAGTATGGATGCCGAGAGATTTGACGTTCCAGTGCTTGTTCCCAGAGCGACGATAGCAGCTGAGATTCTGATGACGGCACAGGTCCTGAATTAACTGTTCCGGCTTGAAGAAGAGTTCCGAAAGGAAACAATATTAAGCAGAATAACAACCAACTGCGCAGGTAAAATATTTTTAACGTGGGCACAGGAATTTTGTTCAATTAATTTGTGTAAAAACCTTCCGCTGTTAACATCTATTCTTCTTTAAGATATAAACTTTAGCTGACAGAATTTTTTCCCTCAGCTACAATCGTTGACAAGCTTACAGTAAAATCGCATAGTAAGGAACCACATTAATTTACGCAGAACTAAAAGGCTTATGTCTAATTTTTTGAATTTCCGCTTCAGCTTTTCTGCTTTAACACTTTTTGTTTTATTTAAGCTTACTTTTTTTTTATTCGGGTGTGGAGGAACCGTTGTTGTACCGGTTGAAAAGTCTGATACCGCTTCGCTCAAAGTTCCTGAACTTGTTTCGGTTGAACCTGCAGACAATGCAAGCAGTGTTAAACGTAATGCAAAAATAATATTATCTTTCAGCGAACCCTTGGATTCTTTGACGCTCAGTGTTAATACCGAAGACACAGAATGTTCCGGAACAATCCAGCTCAGCACGAATGACTTCAAGCGTTGTGTGCGCATGAATCAGCTTGAGCTAAAAGATGATTTAAAAAATATCGTGTTATCTCCCAAAGGAATATATGCTGCACAAAAGTTTCATCAAATTCGCTTGAGCACTGAAATCAAGACCATAAAAGGCGTGTCTTTAAAAAAAGACATTACAGGCAAACCAGGATTCCGGACTTCATGGAGTCAGCAAATTGGGACTACAGGTGATGATATCGGATTTGCCGCAACTGTTGATTTTGAAGGAAATATTTATCTGGCAGGTCTAACCAGTGGCGGAGAAAGCGGAGATGAAAAAGATTTGTTTTTAGCAAAATATTCACCGAACGGATTTCAGCTATGGATACAACAGGCTGGCTTTGGAAGGTCAGTAACGGCAGCAGTTTTGCGGATAAATGAAGTAGCTCAAATCCTCATGAGTGCTTATTCTCAAGAAGAAGGCAGTTCGGCTGTGATCCTTGCTACTTACAATGGAGACGGCAAAAAATTATTTTCGAAGAAAATTGAACTTCCCGGAACTGCGCCGGGGAATGGATTGACAATGGATAAAGACGGCCATATTTTTATTCCTGCTGCAACTCCTTTCAATATCTTGAAAATCCGTAAAAGCGGTGAAAAAAGCTGGGGTACTGAGCTAAATCCAGGCCAAAGTATCCGTGCACTTGCAACTGACACAGAAAATGGACTGTATATCAGCGGAAATATGACACAGTCACTAGATGGTAAAAAATCAGAAGGTGGCACAGATATTTTCCTGCTTAAAATTTCTCAGCAGGGCCCAAAACGCTGGAGCAGATCCTTTGGAACTACGCTAGATGAATCAGCAACCGCATTGGCAACTAAAGGCGCAGAAACAGTTGCAGTTGTGGGATACCTTCCGCAAGCTTCAGGTGACGCTGATGAAGAAACAAAAAATTCTGAAGCATTTGTTGTGAATTACAATTCTGCCGGCAAACAACAGTGGACATACATTTTGAAAGGCATGGATTCTGAAGAAAGCACAGTTGCCGCATGGACCCCTACAGGTGATTTGCTGGTTGGAGGTTTTACAGAAAGCCGCCTTGAAGATCAGCTTCACTCAGGTAAAGAGGATGTGTTTTTAGCAAAGTTTGATTCAGCAGGCGTATTGCTCTGGCTGAGACAGTTTGGTACTCCGGAAAACGAACGTCCGTTAGCTTTAGCTATAGGTAAAGCAGGTCAAATATATGTTACCGGTTATACCGAAGGTCAAATGGATGGAGCAAAATACAGTGGGGGCAGGGATATATTCCTGGTACAGTTTAACGGAGACGGTGAAAAACAGTGAAGCTCTGCATTCGCTACTTCAGTAATAAATTACGCTTCATCTTAACATTGATCATTCCAGCGGAAGATTAAAAAAAGAAAACAGAAATAATGGATACAACATCACTTAAAAAAATATTTTTAACAACATTGCTGCTGCTTTGCTGTTTTGTTTTTTCACCTGCCGCCTGGAGTCAGCAACTCGAAATATCTTTACGCAAAACAAATTATGCTCCGGAAATATTAAGGGCGATGATTACCGAAAAGCAGCAAATAATAATGAACACGTTAGCTGAATTTGCCGCACAATACAAAGCATCACCCAATTCGGTAAAAAAATATTTCCTGAGGCAGAAACGCCAAAAATTTCTAGCAGAACATTTAAAGGATTTTGTTGTCTCCGAATGGATCGGCCGAATTCAGACACTGCATACAACCGAGAACGGTAAAGCATATTTGGTGATCGAAGCCGCGATGCTTACTCCGGAAAATCCTGAACAAAATCTGCCTGTTCCGGAATTCAGTGTCACAATAGGAACCTGGAACAATGCCTACACTGACTTGGATTACAACACACTCATACTGCCGAAAACGCCCTTGCATACATGGCTGGCAAATTTTAATGAAGGTGAATGGCTGACATTTTCCGGTAAAAGTTTTGCCGGCAATGAGGATTACCTCAAGGAGGCGAGCCCCAGTGAAGCTGATGCCATGCTGTCACCACAATTTATTCTCAAATTTGAGTTCCTGGATAAACTTGATATCCCGGAAGAAGATTTACAAATTGCGGAAAGTCCAACAACTTCTGAGACAGTTGTTACAAAAGAAACAACGAATTCTCAGCAATTAGCTGTTGCAAAAAATAAACGCACAAAATCAAAAAATTCCTCTGTCTTTTTGCGCCCCGAATTGACGATTCGCTATTACCAGCAATACCGGCTCAGCAATTACGATTGGGATTATCAAAAATATATCGAACGCTGGCATAAGTTAGTGCGTTACCATTGGGGGAATCATCCAGCTACGGATTATTTGGATGGCTCAAATCCTGAGGGCGGAGAGATTTTTGTGCTGGCGACAGTAGGCAGAGACGGTCTTGTAAGCAATTTTCAGGTGAACAGTCTGGGAGAAGTTTCAGACAAGATGCGTGAAGCAGCGTTAGAAGCAACGCGGCTGGTGGCATTACCTCCACTGCCGGAACAATTCCCTGACGACGTTCTTAAAGTTGAGTTCCGCTTTGCTCATTCACGAATTCCGTTTTTAATTAAAACAGGCGCAGATCAAATGAAAGCTGTGTTGATGCTTCAGGACAACAACACTGATTCTGGAAACAGCATCGTTTCCAGGATGGCGCAGAAACTTCTCAGGAAGCAACGACGTAAACAGGCTAGAGCTTTATTTCTAGAAGAGTTACGGCAGGAATTTTCATCGCATTTTAATCCGCATCAGCGTTTTGATCCTAGTTTAGAACTGCAGATCGAGCTCGGAATCAGCCGTTCCGGCAAAGTGGTGGAACAAGTTTTGACACTGCCGGGAAAATCGGTAAAATTTCAACTCGCAGTACTGAATGGTTTAAATCAAGCACGTTTTGACTCCCTTCCGGAAGTTTTGCGCTCCGAATCCCCTTACCGTGTGCGCCTGCGGGTTATCCCCTGAAAACTGTTTCGGAGTCTCTCTTAAAAAAACTGTCTAAACTTTTTTTCCAACAGTTCTGCATTGATCGCTCCTATATGTTTATAGAAAATTGTGCCATCAGGATCTATGAAAAATGTCTCCGGAACACCGTAAATACCATAGTCGAGGGCTATATTTCCCTTAGCATCATCCTGCCCCAGATAATATGTCTTACCAAATAGGCGCGCAAAAGCTTTGGCCTTGTCCCCAGTGTCTTGAATCGCAATACCGATGACTTTTATTTGTTGAGTTGCTGAACCATATTTCTGGTGAAACGCTTCCAGAATATGAGCTTCCACCTTGCATTCCTGACACCATGATGCCCAATAATTCAGCAGCACAGGTTTGCCTTTAAACTCGCTCAAACGTATTTTTTGGTCACCGTTTAAGGCTGTAATTTCAAAATCAGGAGCAGGTCTTCCAACAAGAGGTGATGGAACTTTTTTTGGATCAGTCGTAAAACCAAAAGCAAGCAGCGCAATTAGTCCGATGACAAGTCCCCAAACTGCCCAAAATTTCCAGGATGTCCACATGAAATTATTTTTCAGGAGTTCAGGGCTTGCGCGGCTAAATAACGTTCGCGCAAAATTGTCTCATTAGCCAATAGACTTTTTGGTCGATAAGACAAACTCAGACCTACACCGAGGGTAAAAACCGGTAAGGCCATCCAGGCCCAGCCAACAAGAGGGTTGATGAAAACACGTAGTGTAATTGAACCCTGCTCTTCACCGTTTTCGCTGGAAAATATCAGGTAGAGATCTTCCAGAAAAGAGCGCCGGATCGCAACTTCAGTTAGCGGTTGCGGTTGGGTGGGATAAAAACTTTTCGAAGGTTTCAGCACTTCCAGGAAATCACCTTCCTTATCATAGACTTCTACAATCGACGCACGGTGGGTGGCGTTTCCGACTGTAAATTCTTCCATCTGCTTGAACTCTAAAGTATACTCCCCGATTTGCTGGGGAACTCCTGGCTCAAGAGTCATGTTACGTTCCACTTTGAAAAAAGTCCCAGCAAAACCTAAAAACATCAACACAACTCCAAAGTGAATCAGCAAACCTCCGTAACGTCTTGGGTTACGTGCGATGACATAAAATAATACTATTATAAAATTACTTTTTGTCTGGCTGCTTTTTGCCTGCACAGCTTTTACAATTTCTAAAACGATGGTTGAGGTCACAAAAATCGTCAACCAGAATATCGTATGAACACTCCAGAGTAAATTCCTGTCTGCTAGAAACCACGCCAAAAACACTGTACCTACTGTAGCCAAAATCAACGGATTTTTAAAATTACGTCTCAGTCCTTCCCAACTGGATTTTCGCCACGCAATCAAAGTCCCGACTCCCATCAGCAACAACAGCAGATAACCCATCGGTGCTATGATGGTGTTAAAAAACGGTGCCTGAATTGAAAGTTTAGTCCCACGCACTGCTTCCGCCAGCAACGGAAATGTTGTGCCGAGTAATACAGTGAAAGCTATTCCTACGAGCAGAACATTCTGTGCCAAAAAAGCATTCTCGCGGCACAGTACTGACTCAATTTTGTGTTCTGATTCCAACATTTGTATACGCTTGAAAAGCAGGGCAAAACCAATGACCAGTATGAATGCCAGAAAAATTAAAAATGCGGGGCCGATTTCTGACTGGGTAAACGCGTGAACAGAATTTATAATCCCGGAACGTGTCAGGAAAGTGCCAACTATGGTCAGTCCAAAAGTGAGAATGATCAACACTACATTCCAAATTTTCAGCATATTGCGCTTTTCCTGAATCATCACAGAATGCAAGAACGCTGTGCCTGTCAACCACGGCATCAATGCCGCGTTTTCCACAGGATCCCAGGCCCAAAACCCGCCCCAGCCTAATTCTTCATAGGCCCATTGTCCACCTAATATGAGTCCTGCAGACAGGAAATACCAGGCCGTCAACGTCCAGCGTCGTGTCGTTAAGACCCATTCATTATCCATTTTCCCAAGGATCAACCCCCCCATTGCAAAAGCAAAAGGTACACTGAAGCCAATAAATCCCAGATACAAAGACGGTGGATGAATCGCCATAGCGGGATGTTGCAAAAGAGGATTCAGCCCTCTTCCTTCAAGAGGAATCACACCCTGTAGATCCAAAGGATTCGACCAGCCGATGAGTAAAAGCAGCAAAAAGGCCAATATGGCATTCAGAGTCGCAATTACATAAGGAATGATTTCACGATTGGAATATTGATAACGGAATGCAACAATCATTG
>ERZ1046367.1797-NODE-1797-length-11877-cov-37.754779_pt1 | contig 11877 bp, 14 predicted proteins | sample MGYA00383091_ERZ1046367 | MGnify/ENA primary metagenome ERZ1046367 (study PRJEB29581, sample SAMEA5548361) | metagenome | biome: marine; feature: coastal; material: water | depth 50 m | study: Short-term variability in the microbial, nano- and picoplankton... | reverse complement strand
ATATTCCAGGGTATACAGCCAGTCTCAGATAATGAGGAGCCTTTTAGCTCTTATTTTTTTCTTGAATTTTAGTATTTGTTTTGCAGAAAATACTATTTTAGCTATAGTTAATAATGAAGTTGTTACGCTAAATTCTGTTGAACAAAAACTAAATATTGCTAACTCTAATGAAGAGAAAATAGCCATAATTAAAAATAGGATTGACATAATTCTTCAGTTAATAAAAGTGAGTGAACTTGACATCTATCCAACACAATCAGATATTAATCAGGCTCTAATTCAATTAGCAAATATCAATGAAATTACCATAGAACAACTTAACTCTTACCCTGAAATTTCTTTGCTAACTCGAGAAGTTACAGAAAAATTATCGATACTCAATTTGCAACGATTTATAACAAAAGATTTGATATTAAATTTATCGACTAATGAATTGATAGATAATTGTCCAGCCACTGATAATGATATAAAAATAAAGCAAATTAAAATAGCTCAAATCATTATTTCTGAAATTGATAATTCTGATATTTCACCCAATAGTAAGGATGAAGCTATCAAAGAATTTCTAAAAAAACTCTCAAAACACATTACTAAAGGCGCATCTTTCGAATCTTTTGCTAAGCTGCACTCTCAGCATCCAAGCTATGCAAATGGAGGTATTTCAGATTGGATAACAGTTAATAGCCCAACTGCTGAAATGTTAGATTTACTTAAAGATGGTGAGGTTTCAAAGGTTTACTCCAACAATATAGGCTTTGCAATAGCAATAAAAGTTGATGAACGCTTCATAAGTGATAATCTAGAAAAATGCAAAGAAAAATTAACTTATCTCAATGCTGAACAATTTTATTTGAATTGGCTTAAAGAACTCAGAGATAATGCTGATATTGAAATTTACATTAATAATCTTTGATAATTATTTAATTTATGTCTAAATCAATTCATATCTTTGGCTTTCATAGTATTGAAGGCCTTTTAAATACTAATCCTGAATCTATACTTAGGGTATTTATCCAAACTGGAAGGGATGATATTAGAGTGAGGAATATAGTAACCGCTCTCACTGACCAGAAAATAAGTTTTTTAAACATTGATAAAAACAAGCTGGAGAGTATTGCTAAAGGAGAACTCCATCAAGGAATTATTGCTGAGGTTATATTACCTCCTTTGCCAGGTGAAGATTCTTTAATAGCAGTTATTAAGAAAATCCCAGGCAACCCTTTAGTATTAATCCTAGATTCCATTCAGGATCCTAGAAACCTTGGTGCATGTCTAAGAAGTGCAAACGCTGCAGGAGTAGATTGTGTTGTTATTAATAAAGATGGCTCATCTCCAATTAATGCTGTTGTTCATAAAACCTCAGCTGGGGCAATCAATACTCTTAAAATTTTTCAAGTAACAAACTTAACTCGAACAATTAAAGCCTTGCAAAAGAATGGGATATGGGTGATTGGTCTTGATGGAGGTGCTTCAACAACAATTTATGATCTCAATTTATCTGATGCAACAGCAATTGTAATGGGTGCTGAAGGCAAAGGGATTAGGCAATTAATTAAAAAAACTTGTGACCAACTAGTAAGTATTCCGATGACTGGAAGTGTTGAGAGTCTCAACGTTTCTGTTGCTACCGGCATTACACTTTTTGAAAGTAAAAGACAGAGAGAAAGTAGTTAACAAATTAAATAGAATCAGGTAAAATCTCTTCGCTTTAGAATTTTGATAATGGAAACAAGTAAACTCCTACCTAGCGAACTAAAAATATTTAACTTTGCTAAAAAAGAAGTTAGCTTGTTTGGTGAATACTTAATCTCTAGCTTACCTAGAATAAGTGAGATAGCTATAAATAAGGAAGACAGTGTAAAGGTTGATTTGTCGTTTTATCTAGAAAATGATAAAACTCCATGTATTAAGGGGATAATTGAATTAGATATTGTATTGGAGTGCCAACGCTGTTTAGAAGCCCTCCAAAAACACTTAAAAGTCAATTTTAACTTAGCATTTGTAAGGAATGAACAACAAGTCGAAGGACTCGACTCGCAATATGAGATATATGTAATTGAGGGAGATGAATTAGCAACAATTGATCTAATTACCGATGAGATTCTTTTGTCACTCCCAATGGCTCCGTCTCATAATTATGAATGCAATTTAAATAAAGATAAACAAGAAATAGTTAAAGAAAAGCGTGAAAATCCTTTCACTATTTTAAAAAATATTAAAATAGCCGATGTCGGCAAGGAGTAAAAAATGGCAGTACAAAAAAGTAGAAAAACACCTTCAAAAAGAGGTATGCGTCGCTCTCATAATGCACTAAAAAATCCGGCATTAGCTGAAGACCAAGAGACTGGTGAAATACACTTAAGGCATCACATTACAGCAGATGGTTACTATCGTGGTAAGCAAGTTATTAAGTCAGCTGTTGAAGACATCGAAGAAGTAGAAACTAACTAACTTTTATGTCTATTAAGGTATCAATCGATGCCTCTGGTGGTGATTTTGGTTTTCCTGTCACTATTAGTGCTGGAATTAATGCATTAATATCTTTTAGTGATCTTCACATCAACCTTGTTGGTGATGAGAAAGGAATAAAAGAAGAACTAGAGAAAAAATCAATACATAAATCTTTTTTAGATCGTATTGAGATTACTCATGCTTCTGAAGTCATTAATATGAAGGACTCACCTTCTACGGCCCTAAGACATAAAAAAGACTCGTCTATGAGGGTGGCAATTAATCTTGTTCAAAGTGGTATTTGTGATGCTTGCGTAAGCGCTGGAAATACGGGTGCTTTGATGTCAATTGCAAGATTTGTCCTTAAAACAATTGAAGGTGTGGATCGACCTGCGATTATGTCAGCCTTTCCAACACTCACTGGACCTACCCATGTTCTTGATCTTGGGGCTAATGTTGATTCAAAACCAGAAACCTTGTTGCAATTTGCAATCATGGGATCTATCGCAGTTCAAAATACTGAAAACATTAACAACCCTTCAGTTGGATTATTAAATGTTGGTTCAGAAGAATTCAAAGGCCATGGAAAAATTCAAGAAACTGCTGAACTACTAAAAAATTCCTCTCTTAACTATATTGGTTTTGTCGAGGGTAATGACATTTATAAAGGCGACGTTGATGTCATTGTATGTGATGGTTTTGAAGGAAATATTGCTCTAAAGGCAAGTGAAGGGGTTGCACATATGTTTTCACACTTCATAAAAAAATCATTTTCTAAAAATATATATACAAAGATGGTTGCTCTTATCGCAAAACCAGTTATGAGAGACTTTAAGTCTCGAGTTGACCCAGGAAGGTACAATGGAGCAAGCTTATTAGGACTAAAAGGTGTTGTTGTAAAAAGCCATGGTAACGCTGATATAGACGCCTTCTTTCAAGCAATTAAAGAGGCTTACCTTGAGGCTCATGCTAAAATTACTGAAAAGATTTCTGTGCAGCTCACTCACGAATTAGAAGAGCATAAATAACTATCATCTCATGAAAAAATTTGCAAGAATTATCGGTACTGGTAGTTATTTACCTTCTAAAGTTGTTACTAATGCTGACCTTGAAAAAACACTAGATACTTCTGATGAGTGGATAACGGCTAGAACAGGCATTAAAGAACGACGAATAGTAACAAATGAAAGTACTTGTGACCTTGCACTAGAGGCTAGTAAAAAAGCCCTTGAAATGTCTGAAATAAGTCCTTCGGAAATTGATCTAATTATTCTTGCTACAACAACACCAGATAAAATTTTTCCAGCAACAGCGACAATGCTTCAAGATCGTCTTGGTGCAACTTGCCCCGCATTTGATCTTCAGGCTGTTTGTGCTGGCTTTGTTTTTGCTCTAACTACTGCTCAGCAATATATTGAAAATGGAACTGCAAAAAATATATTAGTTGTTGGTAGTGAAATAATGTCAAAAATTGTAGACTGGAATGATCGTTCTACTGCAATCATATTTGGTGATGGTGCTGGTGCAGTTGTAGTGAGCTCTGATAACACTACAGGAATAAAGCATTCAAAACTTTATAGTGATGGTAGTTATATGTCATCACTTCACGTCAATAATAATAGAATCAATGAATTAGGTACTATAGAGATGGCTGGAAATGAAGTTTATAAAATTGCAGTTAAAAGACTTTCGGATCTTGCAGAAGAAACTCTAAATGGTTGCAATATGACCTCTGATGACCTCACCTGGATGGTTCCCCATCAAGCCAATATTCGAATTATTAGTGCTGTTGCAAAAAGAATTAATTTACCAATGAGTAAAGTAATATTGACATTAGATAAACATGGAAATACATCTGCGGCATCAATTCCGCTAGCGCTAGACGTTGCAGTTCGTGATGGACGAATAAAAAAAGGAGATTCGCTTCTTTTCGAAGGTATTGGTGGTGGATTTAGCTGGGGAAGTGTTCTAGTTGAATATTAAACCTTAGAAAGAGCGTCCCATCAATTTCTCAGTCAACTCTCTTAAAGGATGGTTTTTAATACTAAGACTGGTTATTACTTCGAGAGCCTCTTTATAAAGATTTTTATACACTTTAATAGACTCATCAACCCCCAAAAGAGTAGGATAAGTTGGCTTTGCTTTATTAAGGTCGGAATTTTGACGTTTGCCTAAAACTTCTTCAGTGCTCGTTATATCTAATACATCATCTTGGACCTGATAAGCTAAGCCAATATGATTTGAATATGAATCCAAAATGTCTAAATCTTTTAAACTAATATTGGGATTTAAAAGTGCTCCAAATTTAACAGCGCAATTTATCAACGAAGCAGTTTTCTTTTGGTGTATTTGATTCAATAATGCAATATCGACTTCTTTCGATACTACAGAAAGGTCAATAGATTGGCCATCTGCCATGTCATATGCAGAAACTGCTAATAATTTTAATAAATCAACTCTAATACTATGACTAATTGATTCATCACTTGAAATAACTTCAAAAGCTAAGGCTTGCAACCCATCGCCCGCCAGGATTGCTTGAGCTTCTCCAAATTTTTTATGACAAGAAGGTTGATTATGCCTCATATCATCATCGTCCATCGCAGGCAAATCATCATGAATCAAAGAATAAATATGAATTAATTCTATAGCGCATGCACTTGAATCAACTTTTGAAATATCAACGCCATACATATCAGCAACTGTGTATGTCAATATAGGTCTAAAACGCTTCCCACCTGCCAAAACACTGTAACTCATAACACCTTTAAGTTCACTCTGATAAGATCCATCAGAGCAAATTGAGGCAAGATAATATTCTAGTCGAGAGTTAACGCGCTCTCGATAAACGTCAAGAACCTCCAAAGGGCTTTTCTTCATTGTAATTGTCTTCTTCACTTAGAATATTGATGCGCTGTTCTGCATCCTTTAAAGCAGTGTGACACTGCCTATGAATCTTTACGCCTTTCTCAAAATACTTAAGTGAATCTTCTAAGCTTATATCGCCCGACTCCATCTTATTGATAATTACTTCAAGCTCATCTAAACCCTTATTAAAATTAAACTTATCTGTCATAGGTTTTTACCTCAGCTACCTGCTTTACTTAAAATATTATCCATCCACGAGCTAGGTAATATTCTACCTAAAAATCCAAATAATTTTGTAGGAAAGGTTACTCGATAATAATTCTTAGGTTTTTTGGAGTCTAAAGCATGAATTGCACACTTTAATACAGCTTCAGGTTGTAATGTGAATTGAACATTTTCGTCAGAGTTTAATCTTTCAATCATTACTTTATAATTCTCCTGATAATTACTATTAGAGATATCGACGTTTTCTTTAAAAGCTAAAAATGCGTTTTGTCTAAATTTGGATTCGATTGGCCCTGGCTGAATGACTGAAAATTTTATACTGGTATTTTTTAATTCAAGCCTCAAAGTATTGACCAACCCTTCAATGGCAAACTTTGAGGACACATAAGGCCCTCTTAAAGGCATTGCAACGAAGCCTAATACTGAGCTTATATATATAATCCTACCTACATTTAATTCCCTCATTCTAGGTAAAACTAAATTTGTAAGTTCATGCCAACCAAAGACATTTGCTTGAAATTGTTTTTCTAGGGAATTTCTTGAAATATCTTCAAGAGCACCAGCTTGCCCATAAGCGCCGTTATTAATTAATGCATAAAGTGAATCAGTCTTCTTGTAAAGTTCATTAATAGCGGCATTTACAGAGCCTGAAGAGGATAAATCTAGCAATAAAGTCTCAAATCCTAATTCCTTAAGTTTTAATACGTCATCCATCTTTCTTGCGCTAGCAAAAACCCGATATCCCTTTGAACGGAGACCATTTGCAAGGCAAAGACCTATCCCACTGGAACATCCAGTAATTAGAATTGATCTTATTTTTGAAGAGTCGTCCAAAATTCAGCCCTCTCCTTTAAGTCTGGATCAACACTCTGTGAACGCAACACTAGAAAATCATAGGCCATTCGAAAACGAGGATTGTTAATTAGTTCTTTAGCTTTATTAAGATTACAGTTCTCTAGCTGATACTGCATCATCCAAATATCTTTAACTCTGGATGAGAGCCATCTAGGCATCATAACCTGTTGAGTTTGTCTTTTGATTATCTCTTCTGATGCTTTTATCATAAGATCAATATGGGATTTATTTTTTTTATTAAGCTCTTTATAGCGCTTATTTTGTGCAGCCCAAAGAAAAACAGCAAACAAGAATGCAGGAGTTACAGAATTACCACTCTGTATCCTCTTTGATGTATTAATTAGAGTTGCATCAATAAATGAACTTTCATGAGCTTGAGAGAATAAAAATTTCAGTAAACCAAATTTTAATAACCCTTTATATACTTCAATAGATTTTTCATTATGAAACAATTTAATGATTTCCTCATAAAGTCTAGCTGGAGGAATATTAGCTAATAGATGAGCTTGTTTAGAAATAGATTTAGAAATTTCTGGAGATAAACTTGCGTTTAATTTAACTTTAAATCTTATTGCTCTTATCATTCTTACAGGGTCTTCTTCAAAGCGCTCTGTCGGGTTACCAATCATTTTAATTACAGAAGATTTAAGATCCTCAAGCCCCCCTACATAATCAATAACCTCAGATTTAGTAATATCATAATAAAGCCCATTAACACTAAAGTCACGACGGAAAACGTCTTCATAAAGAGTGCCGTAATAGTTATCTCTAATAATAACGCCATTGCCAGAGGTTTGTACCTTGCCCGCACGAAAAGTAGCAACTTCAATATATTTTCGTGCTGAAAACATAATATGCACTAATCTAAAACGCCTTCCAATAATTCTTGAGCGTTTAAATATTTTGGTAACTTGTTCTGGAGTGGCGCTGGTAGCTATATCAAAGTCTTTAGGTTTGTATCCTAAGAGTAGATCTCTAATACAACCACCTACTAAATAAACCTCAAAGCCAGCTTTAGCTATTGTATTAACAACTTTAAGGGCATCTTTATCAATTAAATTTTTATCAAAGTGAATAGTTTGACGAACAGGGTTCATAAACTCACAACTTCTCTTGGTAGCCAGCCGTCTTGCCTGTGTTCACACTCTATATTAGTATAAACTCCACCCCTAACATTAAAAATAGCTTTTAGTCTTATAAAGCGAGGGTCGAGAACATCTACTAAGTCATCCAAAATCTTATTAGTTACAGCTTCATGAAATGCCCCTTCATTACGATAAGACCAAAAATAGTTTTTAAGAGCTTTAAGCTCAACGCAACGCTTATCAGCAATATATTCAATATGAATATCTGCAAAATCCGGTTGACCAGTTAACGGACACAAGCAAGTGAACTCTGACGAATCAATACGAATTACAAAATCCCTTTCACTATTAGGATTATCAAAAACTTCTAAAATCTTACTTGGGGAACTAGACATGACTTTTCTTTTTATTATTAAAAATGGTTATTTTATCAATAAAATACATTATTTTTCCTTGTCTAAACTGATAAAGGAGTATTAAGAATAATATTGCTATAAGATGAATACTCCACATTCCTATTATTGGACTTAATAAACCATTTTCTATTGAACTTTTTGCTACCAATAATCCATTGTTATAAAGCATAAATACGAAAATCCCGATTAAGATATTAATCCCCTTACCACCTCTCGGCGAGGTTTTTCCAAGGTAAACTGCAAATACTACAAGAATCAATATAGATAAGGGTAAGGAAAGTCTCCATTGTAATTCTGCAATAGCTAATAAGCCACCTTGTTTTAACAAGTCTAGAGTTGTCTTTTCCTCAATTTCTGTAAAAGTAGCTAGTGATTTTTGTACCTCACCAGAAACTATCTCTAAATTATATGAATCAAAATTTAGTATATTTATATTTTCACTACTTGGTAAGCCCTGGTATCGAACTCCATCTTTTAATCGAAGGTATATGCTTTTGCTTTCAGGATCAATATATTTTGTTGCGTCAGAAGCTAATACAATAACTGGATTACCATTATCAGAAGCATATATAAATATCTCCTCCATATTTTGCTCTCCATCCACATCAATTGAAGTTGAGTCAGATGCATAAAATACAATATCGCCCTTCTTAAAACTTTCAAACTTACCCTCAGTAATAAAAGAAAACTCTGAGGCATTATTGGTTTTTTCTTCAGCCACACTTTTTTGCTGTTTTGCCCATGGAACAGCATAAGCAGTAAGAAATAAAACAAACAAAAATATAAATATTGCAAAAGGCTTTATAACCGATAGAAAAGCCTTATCCCCCAACCCGATAGAGTTCATTACGATTGCTTCAGAATTTTTGTATAGCTGAGAAATTGTAATAATTACAGCTAAAAAAATTGATAAAACTAATATTACAGGAACATCTCTTATCATATTAAAACTTATAAGTGGCATAAGTTCTTGAAAAGGTATTCCTCGATCAATACTCTCTTGGACTGTCAAAACAAACTGATTACCAAAAACAACTAGCCCAATAATAAAAGTAATCGCAAAAAAGTAGGTAACTAAATTGCGCATTATATATTTGGCAATTTTGGTTGTTTTATAGCTAAATAATTCAAGAAGCATCGATTTCATTATAAATTCGCTTCAATCGTAAACAATGGTTTTTATTTTTTTTGTTTCATGGAGTCGAAAAACTCATCATTAGTTTTAGTAAAACGAAGTCTTTCAATCAAAAATTCGGCCGCTTCAACTGTATCCATAGGGTGCAGAATTTTTCTTAAAATCCACATTTTTTGAAGTTCTTGCTCATCCGTAATTAGCTCTTCTCGACGGGTTCCAGATGCATTTATATTGATGGCAGGGAAAATACGTTTTTCAGATAGTCTTCTCTCAAGATGCAGTTCCATATTACCAGTTCCTTTGAACTCTTGATAAATAACTTCATCCATCTTTGAGCCAGTATCAACAAGCGCAGTAGCAATAATTGTAATGCTTCCACCATTCTCAATGTTTCTTGCTGCACCAAAAAAACGCTTTGGCCTTTGTAAAGCATTAGCATCAACACCACCAGTTAAAACTTTTCCTGATGAAGGGGCTACTGTATTGTAAGCTCTTGCTAGTCGAGTTATAGAATCTAACAAAATAATAACATCCTTGCCTTGTTCAGCCCGTCTTCTAGCTTTTTGAATGACAATCTCAGCAACCTGAACATGCCTCTTTGCGGGCTCATCAAATGTTGAAGAGATAACTTCTCCTCTTACTGAGCGCACCATTTCTGTTACCTCTTCAGGTCGCTCATCTATTAGTAGAACAATTAGTTCACATTCAGGATGATTAACAGCTATTGATGATGCAATGTTTTGCATAATCATTGTCTTTCCAGCCTTAGGTGGTGCTACTAGTAAACCTCTTTGCCCTTTACCAAAAGGAGCAACTAAATCAATAACTCTCGCAGTAATATCTTCAGTACCTCCATTACCAAGTTCAAGCTTTAATCTTTCATTTGGATGCAGTGGAGTTAAAGAAGAAAATGGAATTCGGTTTCTTACATTTTCAGGCGAATCTTCGTTCACTTCAGAAACTTTGACTAGTGCAAAATACTTTTCACCTTTCTTTGGCGCTCTAATCTTGCCAGTAACCACGTCACCAGTAGATAAATTAAAGCGCTTAATTTGGTTAGGGGAGACATAAATATCGTCTGGCCCTGAAACATAAGAGTCATTCGAAGATCTTAGAAAGCCATAACCTTCCTGCAAAATATCCAATACTCCATCGCCAAGTACTTCTTCATCATTGTCAGCTTTATTTTTAAGTATCGCAAAAATTAGCGTCTGTTTTTTTGCTCTTGAGATGTTCTCAATACCTAAAGATTGAGCTAACTCAAGAAGTTCAGCGGGTGTTTGAATTTTAAGTTCTGATAGTTTCATAGAAGATTATTAAGTAAGCAATAGAGATTAGCAAGACGCCAAGTTGGAAATTAATAGTTTTAGTTGAAGGTTTTTTAGTTGAAGGAGTTTTTGTTATTAGTAAGTTAAAAATAAATAATGATTATATATTTGAGTCCAAAAAAGCATTTAAGTTTGCCTTAGAAAGAGCACCGACTTTGGTTGCATGAACTGCACCATCTTGAAATAGTAGCATAGTTGGGATTCCTCTAATGCCATATTTTAGTGGTAACTGAACGTTTTCATCTACATTAACCTTTGCTATAGTTATTCGGCCATCATACTCATCTGCAATTTCATCAAGGAGGGGAGCTAAAGACTTGCATGGGCCACACCATTCGGCCCAAAAATCAACTAAAACAGGTTGTGAGGAACTTATTACGTCAGCTTCAAAAGAAGTATCACTGACTACTTTAATTTTGTCGTTCATGTATTAAAAAGTTGGAAACAGAAAAAGAATATAAATATTTCTTAGCTATCATTATAACACTTATCGTCTTTAAATCTATTTTTTTAAAAAAATTGTTTAATAATTATTCTTAGTTACAATTAGCTAATAACAGCCAAAATAACAGGTATTGTAATAAATGACAATGCAACCTGTGTTGTAACAATACTTGTCATTAGCTGTGCATCACCACCAAATTGCTTTGCAAAAGTGTGAGACATTGCTGCAGTTGGAACAGAAGCAAAGACAACAGCAATAATTACCTCTATCTGACTAAGGCCCATAAATTTTGAGACAAAATAAGCAATTAGAGGAAAGATAATTAATTTGAAAAAATTAGATATAGCAATAGGTGTAATTACTAATGAGAGGTTCCTAATTTTTATTTTAGCTCCAATGGTTAAAAGTATTATTGGCAATGCTGCAGAGCCAAGTAAATCTGAAATTTCAACTATTACTACTAATTTATCTGATTCTATCATTGAAAAGAAAACACCTGCAATCATTGCTAGAACAAATGGGTTTTTTATTAGTTCAACAAAAATATTAGATATGTTTTTTTTAGATCTAGTTTTTCCTGGTTGATCTAAACTAGAGATCATAATTGTTATCACAATAATATTAATACTCGGAACATATATAAGCATGAATACTGTTGCAATTGCTAAACCCTCGTCTCCAAATATGCTTCCCGCTATTGCAAGTGCAATAAATGCATTATGTCTAACAGCTCCCTGAAGTATTGATGTCCATGTTGCTGGAGAATACCTAAAAAGCTTGGCTAGAATTATGACTACTGTTGTTACAAAAAATATTCCACTCAATATAACTGCAGCATAACTATAGAGCATTTCTGAAGACAGATTAATTTGAGAAATGAAATGAAATAAAAGAGAAGGAGCTAGAACCCAATAGACAAGCTTATCACTTACATCCCAAAAAGAAATATCAGGAACACCAATTCTCCGAAGAATATTACCAAGAATTATAAGAAAAAATACTGGTGAAAGAAGCAAGAAAATTTCAAAAAAGTTTGATAGCACTTTAGCTCTTTGTGATATTAGTTATG
>ERZ1046367.1788-NODE-1788-length-11911-cov-5.164980_pt1 | contig 11911 bp, 11 predicted proteins | sample MGYA00383091_ERZ1046367 | MGnify/ENA primary metagenome ERZ1046367 (study PRJEB29581, sample SAMEA5548361) | metagenome | biome: marine; feature: coastal; material: water | depth 50 m | study: Short-term variability in the microbial, nano- and picoplankton... | reverse complement strand
CATGCGCCTCGACGGCGAGAACATTCGTCTCGGCATCAGCCGGGACCTCGGCTTCAGCGCAGCGGACCGCTCCGAGAACCTGCGTCGGGTGGCCGAGGTGGCCCTGTTGGCCAACCGGCAGGGGCTCATCGCCATTGCCGCCCTCGTGGCACCCGAGGCCGATGTCCGGGCCCGGGCCCGGGAGCTCATTGGCGACCACCGCTTCGTGGAGGTGTTCGTGGACACCCCGATCGAGGTGTGTCGTGAGCGCGACCCGAACGGCCAGTACGAGGCGGCCGATCGGGGTGAGATCCGGGACTACCCGGGGGTGTCGTCTCCCTACGAGCGGCCCATCGACATGGACCTGCGGCTCGACACCTCGGTCCAGGACGTGGACGAGTGCGTGGACGCCATCCTCGATCTGCTCGACGAACGGGGTGTGTTCCATGCCTGAGTCAGCGTCTGAGTCAGTGGCTGCGACTTCTGGTGGGAGTCCGGTGGCGGGAAACATCACCCGGGCCGAGGGGCACGTCGACGCTGCCGCCCGGACAATGGTGACCGGCGACGCCGGGCGGACCGTCTGGTTCACCGGGCTGTCCGGTTCGGGAAAGTCCACTCTGGCCTTCGCCGTCGAGGAGGCGCTGATCGCCCGCGGCGTGGCGGCCTACGTGCTCGACGGGGACAACGTCCGCATGGGTCTGAACCGGGACCTGGGCTTCTCGCCCGACGACCGGACCGAGAACGTGCGCCGGATCGGCGAGGTGTGCCGGCTGTTCCAGGATGCCGGTCTGGTGGTGCTCACCGCCTTCATCTCGCCCTACCGGGCCGACCGTGACGCCGTGCGAGCCCTCCATCCGCTGGGTTCGTTCCTGGAGGTGTACGTCGACACGCCGCTCGCCATCTGTGAAGAACGCGACGTGAAGGGCCTGTACGCCAAGGCCCGGGCCGGCGAGATCCCCGACTTCAGCGGCATCTCGGCGCCCTACGAGGAGCCCCGCGCCCCCGAACTGGCGATCGACACCACCCGTCCGCTCGCCGACTGCGTGGCTGAGGTGCTGGATCTGCTCGGGGTCTCCGCAGAGAGCTCGTGAAGCGGGACCAGCCATGAAATCCGAGCGACCGTGAAGCCGGAACGCTGGTCGGATCCGACCCGCAAGCTCTTCCCTCACCAGGTGGGCTTCACCGCCCCGCCGATGGATTTTGACGCCGCGCCGAGTGACTTCCTTCGGATCGCACCGGACACCGTCGGTGCCCACGGACGGCTCCTCCACCTGCCGGGTTATGCCCACGAACTCTCCCAGCGGGCCGGAAACCTCCACCTCCTCGAGGAGGTGGTGCACTGCATGTCCAACAGCGGCGCCGACGTGGTCGGCCAGGTGGGCACCAACTGGGTGCACGCCGGCGGTACCGACGCCGCCGACATCCGGCGGTTCTGTGCCGAACTGTCGGAGAAGTACGAGACGCCGTTCCACATGGCCGGCCAGTGTCTGGTGGAGGCCTGCGAGGCGCTTGACGTGACCCGGGTGGCGCTGAACTCGGTCTACTTCTGGCCCGACTGGCGGGACGGCGTGGTGCGGTTCCTGCGAAGTGCCGGTCTCGACGTGGTCTGGGCCGGCAACTTCGTCGACCAGGGCTTCTACGAGACCCAGGAGGAGGTCAACGACCGGATCTGGATCTTTCCCGGCGATCTGGCGGCCCGATCGGTCCGCTTCGTGGCCGACGCGGCACCCACCGCCGAGGTGATCCTCGTCAACGGAATGCCCAACTGGCGCGGCGGCGATGGGCTGCCCCGCCGGACGGTCACCCTGGCCGCCGATCTGGAGGCCGAGGTGGAGCGACCGGTCATCGCCGCCGATCTGGCCCTGTACTGGGCCATCTTCCAGACCCTCGGGGTGGCTCCCGTCGGTCCGCAGGGAAGCCTCCTGGCGCGGCTGCAGGATGCTGATGTCCACTCCGACTGACCGGCTCCCGTGTTCCTGACCCTGTGGGCCACGCCCCGGTCGACGTCCACGGCCTTTGAGTGGATGATGCGCCAGCGGGGCGACTTCACGTGCTTCCATGAGCCGTGGAACGAGTTGTACTACTACGGCGTGGACCGGCGGTCGGATCGTGATGCCCATGTGGAGGCCCGGCCCGATCACACCTACGCCGCCACCTGGGACCAGTTGGAAGCCGCATCGACCAACGGAGGCCGGGCCTTCGTGAAGGACTTCGTCTATTCAGTCGAGCATGACCTGGACGACCTGAAGCTCGACGCCATGGCCCACACCTTCCTGGTGCGAGACCCACGACGGGTCATCCAGGGCCTGGCGAAGCACTGGCCGGACTGCTCGTGGGACGAGGTCGGTTTCGAGTCGCTCCACCGCCTGTTCGATCGGGTGGCCGACCGGCTGGGCGAGGCGCCCACGGTCATGGCATCGGATGACCTGCTGGACCAGCCGGAAGCCACCGTCCGGGCCTTCTGCGAGGCCGTCGGCATCGACCACGTGCCCGAGTCGCTCTCGTGGGAGGCCGGGGACCGACCCGAGGTTGGCTGGTACGGCGAGGGCACCGGGCCGTGGCACGACAACCTCCGGGCCAGCACCGGCATCAGTCGGCCGACCACCGAATACCCGCCGATCGATGACGATCCCCGGCTTGTCGGGTTTCTGGAGCGGGCCACCGTCCACTACGAGGCACTACTGGCCCATCGGATGCCGATTGCCCCGGAGGATGGCTGATCGTGACCGACCCGCTGCTGGAGCCGTTTGACCTGGCGGGGCTGCGGCTCCGTAACAGGATCTTCTCCAGTAGCCATTCGCCGGGCTACAACGTCGACGGCACGCCGAGCGACCGATATGTGCGGTACCACGAGGAGAAGGCGGCCGGAGGAATCGGACTGACCATTATCGGTGGCTCGTCCAACGTGTCGCGGGACTCGGCATCGTTGTGGGGGCAACTCTCGTTCGGAAGCGACGCCATCGTCGATCCGTTGGCCGACATGGTCGAGCGGGTGCACGCCCACGGGGCGGCCATCATGTGCCAGCTCACCCACATGGGTCGCCGGAACGTCTCCAACGACGGGGACTGGCTGCCCACCATCGCCCCGTCGCCGGTGCGCGAGCCCATGCACCGGTTCTGGCCCAAGGCGGCCGAGCCGTCGGACCTGGAGCGGGTGGTGGCCGACTTCGCGGCGGCCACCCGACGGGCCGTCGACGCCGGCCTGGACGGCATTGAGTTGACGGCCACCAGCCACTTGCTGGACCAGTTCTGGTCGCCGCTGGTGAACCGTCGCACCGACGGGTACGGGGGCTCGCTGGACAACCGGCTGCGGTTCACCTTCGAGGTGCTCGAGGCGGTCCGGACGGCGGCCGACGGGCGTCTCCTGGTCGGACTCCGGATGCTCAGCGGTGAGGACCAGCCCGGCGGCCTCGATGAGGAGGCGTGCGGCGAGATCGCCGTCCGTCTCGTCGGCTCCGGCCTGCTCGACTTCCTGGATGTGGCCGGGCCGGCACTGGCCACCGATGATGGGCTGTCCAGGGCCATTCCGCCCGCGGGGACGCCGCTGGCCCCGTATCTGCCGGTGGCCGCCGCGGTGCGGGCCGCCGTTGACCTGCCCATCCTTCATGCCACCCGGATCACCGACCTGGCCACGGCCCGTCACGCCATCGAGTCCGGGGCGGTGGATCTGGTGGGGATGACCCGGGCCCACTTCGCCGACCCTCATCTGGTGGCCAAACTGGAGCGGGGGGAGAGCGACCGGATCCGAACCTGTGTGGGTGCCTCGCTGTGCATCAACCGTCTGCACCTGGGGCTGGAATCGGTGTGCATTCAGAATCCGGCCACCGGCCGGGAGGCCACGGTGCCGCAACTGGTCGTCCGGTCCGAGGGGCCTCGTCGCCGGGTCGTGGTGGTGGGTGGTGGGCCGGCCGGTCTGGAGGCGGCGCGGACCTGTGCCGAGCGTGGCCACGAGGTGGTGCTGTTCGAGGCTCAGGATCGCCTGGGCGGACAGTTGGCCCTGATGGCCCGGGCGGCCGAGCGTCAGAAGGAGGTGGCCGCCCTCGTGGACTGGCTGATCGCCGAGGTGGACCTGGCCGGGGTCGACGTGCGGTTGGGGACTCCCGTCGACGCCGATGCCGTGTTGGCCGAGTCGCCTGACGTGGTCGTGGTGGCCGCCGGCGGCGCACCGGAGGTGAGCTACCTGGAGTCGGGGGCCGACCTGGTGGCCACGTCGTGGGACGTGCTGGGCGGCCAGATCCGTCCCGGGGAACGGGTGCTGGTCTACGACGACCACGGAGCGGAGCGTGGCCTGGCCGTGGTGGAGTTCCTGACCACCGACGCGTCCACCCCGGGTGGCGTTTCTCTGGATGGAGGTGCCGGTTCCCTGGAGCTGGTGACTCCGGACCGTCACGTGGGCCTGGATCTGGCCACACCTCTGGGTCCGGCCCACCTGCGGATGCTCTACGCCGCCGGGGTGGCGCTGACCCCGGACCACCGGTTGGTTCGGGTGGATGTCTCTGACTCCAGCGGCGGGTCGTTGCTGGCCACGCTGCGCAACGAGTACACCCGTGACGAGGTGGTCCGCCATGTCGACACGGTGGTCGTCGAGCACGGCGTGGTCCCCGACGAGGGCCTGTACCTGGCGTTGCGGGGTGGGTCACGCAACGCCGGCGTGGTGGACCTCGATGCGCTGTCCGAAGGTCGGCCCCAGCCGGCGTACGGATCCGAGTGGGTCGACTCCGGCTACCTGCTTTACCGGGTGGGGGACTGCGTGGCCAGCCGGGACGTGGCGTCGGCCCTGCTCGACGCCCGCCGTCTCCTCCAGCGACTCTGAGATGAGTGATGTTCAAGCAACAGCGAGGTCAGCGATGATTCAGCGATGAGTCAGGACACTGTGCCGTTTCCGACAGTGCAGCCTCCCGGGTACGAGTGGCTGGATGGCGAGCCGGTGTTCGATCCCGGGATCCATCTGGCCATCGAGGCGCCCCGGTCGGTGACCATGCTGGCTGACCTCGGTTACTCGGAGGCCGAGATCACGGGGACGGCCACGCCGGTGGCCTTCTCCGAGCCGTTCCGTGTCCTGTCCGACGAAGGCGCCGAGGTGATGCTCGAGACCGCTCGCCGCCTGCGGAAATATGTGGCCCGAGCCGGCGACCGCATCGAGCACATGGTGCGTGGTGGCTGCTACCGGTCCCGATGGTTGCGGGACCTGTGCCTGGCGCCGGAGGTGACTGCGGTGATGTCTGGCGTCTACGGAAAGGCGGTGACGCCGCACACCATGCCTGTCCACCTGGGCCACATGAACTTCCCGCCGTCGGCAGTGGGCGACGCGGTGGACAAGTGGCACCACGACACGCTGCCTCTGGACTACGTGATGATGGTCAGCGACCCGACGACCCTTCCCGGCGGGCAGTTCGAGGTGTTTCTCGGGACGAAGGCCGAGGCGGCAGCGCTGGCCGGGGCAGGGGAGCGGCCGCCCCGTGATCGGGTGCTCGTGCCGGACTTCCCGGGGCCCGGCTGGGCCATTGCCCTGCACGGCAACATGGTCGTGCATCGTGGCGGGCCGCTCACCGAGGCGGCCGAACGGATCACCATGGTCAACGGGTACGTGGATCTGGACCGCAGCGGCGACGACCAGTCGCGTGCCCGGGACCTGATCCAGGTGGATGATCTGGCGGTGTTGGCGACCGACTGGGCCCGGCACGCCGCATGGCGGGGGGCCGGCCGACTTGAGGCGGTGGTCGACGACCTGGCGTTCGGAATCGGTCTCGCCGAGGCCGCCGACCGCCTCGAGGAGGCCATCGTCGACGTGCAGTTGGCCATTCATGACATGCGGAACGAACCCCCCCCGATCCAGCACTACGAGTAGCGGCCCGACCGGCCCCGGGTGTCCCGACATTCCTCAGCTGAGGCGATGACACGGCCCGGCTGATCGTGGAAGGATTCGCCCGCATGGGAGCACCTGCGACACCGCGGCCGCTGACCGACGCCCAGGTGGCGGCCTTCTGGACCGACGGCTACGTGATGATGGACGGCGCCCTGTCGGCCGAGGACCTGGCTGACCTCCGGGCCTCGGTGGCCGACTGGGTCGAGGAGAGCCGTGGTCACGACGGTCCGTGGGGCACGACGATGGACGGGCGAGGTCGCTTCGACGTCCAGCCGGGGCACTGCGCCGAGAGTCCCGCTCTGCGGCGGGTGGCCTCGCCCCAGGAGGTGTGCGACGTGCATCTGCGGATCATGCGGGACAGTCCGCTGGTCGACGCGGCGGCTCAGCTGGTGGGGCCGAATCTGGCCGTCAACAACGTCAAGACGAACTGCAAGCAGCCGGGGGCCGGCACGACGGTGAAGTTCCACCAGGACTTCGCCTACGAGGCCCACAGCAACGACGACATGGTGGCCGTCCTGGTGTTCGTCGATGACCTCACCCCGGACAACGGACCGTTGGAGGTCGTCCCGGGAACCCACCGGGTTCCGGTCTTCGACCACTGGCAGGACGGCGTGTTCACCGGGACCATCGTCGACGACGACCTGACCGATCTGGTCGAGCCGGTGGCCTGCTTCGGTCCGGCTGGTTCGGCGTGCCTGATGCACACCCGCCTGGTGCACGGTTCCGCGCCCAACCTCTCCGATCGACCACGGACGCTGGCCATCTTCAGCTACCGCTCGGAGGACAGCCGGATCCTGCATCCCAACCACATTCCGAGCGTCCACGAAGGCGAGGTCGTCCGCGGGGTGGCCACCGGTCGGATCCGGGCCTCGTCCTACGAGATGGCCCTCGGTGAGAAACCGACCACTGCGTCCTTCTTCGATCAGCAGGCCCAGCAGGCTCAGCAGGAACCGGCGTGACCGGTCGGGGCCTCCAGGCACTGCCCTTCGACACCGATGCCGGGTTCGGCGGCCGGGCACGTATCGGCCTGGTGGTGCTGGAGAACGACCAGACGGTGGAGGCCGAGCTGTCCGGGCTGTGGCCCGCCGGGGTGGCGTCGTTCGTGAACCGCATTCCGATGGAGGACCGGGTCACCCCGGAGACGTTGTTGGCCATGGAGGCCCGGATCCCCGAGGCGGCCGGCCTGCTGCCCGGTCTCATGGGTTTCGACGTGATCGGTTACGGCTGTACGTCGGCCGCCACCCTCATCGGTGAGGATCGGGTGACCGCCGCGCTGCACCAGGCCCACCCCGAGGTGCCGAACACCAACCCGATCAGTGCCGTGTTGGCCGCCATGGCCGCCCTGGGGGCTCGACGGGTCGCCGTGATCACGCCCTACAGCGCCGAGGTCACCTCGGGCATCGTGGGGCTTCTTTCTGATCGCGGGCTCGACGTGGTGGCCGCCGGATCGTTCCTCGAGGAGAGCGACGCCACGGTGGCCCGCATCACCGAGGAGTCGGTGGCCGGAGCGGTCCGTGAGCTGGTCGCGTCGGTCGCCGGCGCCGGTGATGAGCCGCCGGACGCGGTGTTCGTGTCGTGCACCAGCCTGCGGGCCTTCGGGATCGCCGGTTCGCTGGAGGCCGAACTGGGCGTACCGGTCGTGTCCAGCAATCTGGCCTTCGGGTGGCACCTGCTTCGCCTGGCCGGCATCGACGACCGCATCGACGGTCTGGGAAGCCTCTACACCCTCGGACTGGGCGGATGACCCCCGGGGCCTCTGGGATGCCCGTGCCGGAGCGGGGCTTTCCCGTCGAGGAGTTCGAGGCCCGGGCGGCCGCCGCGCAGTCGATGATGGCCGATCGGGGGCTGGCCGCACTCCTGGTCTGCACCGAGCCGGAGGTCCGGTACCTGACCGGGTTCCACACGCCGTTCTGGCAGAGCCCGACCCGACCGTGGTTCGTGATCCTGCCCGCCATGGGGAAGCCGGTGGCCGTGATCCCCGGGATCGGCGCATCGGCCATGGCCACCACCTGGGTGGACGATGTCCGAACCTGGCCGGCGCCCCGGCCGGCGGACGATGGCCTGGCCCTGCTGGCCGACACCCTCGACGAGTTGGTCGGCGGCCTGGCTGGCGGCACCGGCGTGCGGGTGGGTCTGCCCATGGGCCACGAGACCCACGTGCGGATGCCTTTGGCCGACCTGGATGCCCTTCGGGAACGGATCGCCCCGGCCACCTTCGTGGACGCCACCGACATCGTCCGGGGCCTGCGGATGGTCAAGTCCAGCCGGGAGATCGCCAAAGTGGCCCACATCTGCGACGTGGTGTCCGGCGCCTTCGAGGGCATCGGCGACCTGTTGTCGGTGGGCATGACCGAGCGGGAGGCCTTCAAGGCGTTCCGCATCGACCTCCTGCAGCGGGGCGCCGACGACGTGCCGTATCTGGTGGGGGCGACCGGCCCGGGTTTCGACGACATCATCAAGCAGCCGTCGGACCGGGTCATCGAGCCCGGCGATCTACTCATGTTCGACACCGGATCGATGTTCGACGGCTACTCCAGCGACTTCGATCGGTACGTGGCCTTCGGGCGGGCGGACGACGACGCCCGCCGGGCCTACGAGACGGTGTGGAACGCCACCGAGGCGGGCCTGGCCGCTGCACGGCCGGGCGCCACCACCAGCGACCTGTGGCGGGCCATGGCCGATGTGCTCGATGCCGGCGGTTCGCTCGGCAACTCGGTAGGCCGCCTCGGGCACGGGCTGGGCATGCAGGTCACCGAGTGGCCGTCGCACACCGCCGATGACGGCACGGTGCTCGAAGAGGGCATGGTCCTGACGCTGGAACCGGGACTGACGTGGGCGCCGGGACGGATGATGGTCCACGAGGAGAACCTGGTCCTGCGGGCCGACGGCCCGGAACTGCTGTCCCGCCGAGCCCCCGTCGAACTGCCCGTGATCTGAGGGCCCGGTCAGACACTCCGTCCGTAATGAGTGACGAGCCGTTCGAAGGTCGTGGCCCCCGCTGGTGCGGCGATGACCGGTCCGACCCTCCCGGCGGGTCGGGAGACCTCGACGACGTAGTCGTAGGAGACATCCAGCCCGGCCTGCGCCAGGTCGTCGGGCACGGCGAGGTCCTGACCGGTGGCGGTGGCCAGGTCCCAGCAGTGGACGAGGAAGTCGTTGGCCCACATCCGGAGCACCCAGTCGAGGCTGCCTTCGGCCCAGAACGTGGTGGCCGGAGCGTCGAGGTCGTCGACCGCGCCGCCGGCATCGCGAAGGTGGGCGAGGGCGCCCCGGACCGCCGCTCGGTGGTCTTCGCCGACCAGCGATCCGAGACGGTCGAGGTCGGGCGGTGTGCTGCCCGGGACCATCTCGTTGGTGCCCTGCATGACGTTGGCGTAGACGTACGCCGCTCCGATGGCGTGGCCGAGCAGGTGTCGGACCTGCCACCCGTCGCACGGCGTGCGGTCGTCAAGACGATCGTCGGTCGTGTTGTCGGCCAGGCCGATGAACAGCGTCATGACCTCGTCAAGAAAGGTGAGCGTCCCCATCGGTGCTCCAGTCAAGTTCTGAAGGGCACCAGCGTTGGGCGCCCGTCTTGAGCATTGTCCATTCCTGAGGGCGGGGTCAAAGGCGTGGTTGTCAGGGGTTGGCCTGCATGAACTGTTGGATGTTGGCCACCAGGACGTCGGGGGCGTCCTCCTGGCAGTAGTGGCCCACGCCGGGCAACTCGACCACCGGGGCGCCGGGCCACAGGGCCTTGAAGTCGGCAATGGCCCGGTCCGGCGGGATGGCCCCGTCCTCCATGCCTTCCAGGAGGATGGCCGGCTTGGACACCAGGTCGGGCACGCCGGTCGCTCCGGCGATGACGTATCCGGCGATCCGACCGAGGTAGGCGTCCAGCGGGAACTCGAGGCCGCCGATGGCCGACGCCCGGTCGGGGAACGGATCGGAGTAGGCCCGGATCCACGTGTCGTCGACGGCCGCCGAGTTGGTGAACCCGGGCAACTTCATGACCGACAGGACGGTGGAGCCCAGATTCTCCAGCACGTCGGCGGTACGGCCCGACTCCAGCCCCTCGCCGATCCAGCGGAACCAGCGGGACTGGTCCGCCGGCGTGGCGTCGTCGTTGGAGATCCGGCCGTAGCCGGCCAGCGAGTTGGCGTACACCATCCGCTTGACCCGCTCGGGGTGGCGAACCGTGAACGCGGTGGCGATCGGGCCACCCCAGTCCTGCCCGAAGAAGGTGATGTCGGTCAGGTCGAGGTGCTCGACGAGGGCCACCAGATTCTCGGTGTGGGCCTGCAGGGTGTACTCGCGGTCCTGGGGGGTCTCGGACTTCCCGAACCCCATGTGGTCGGGGACGATCACCCGGTTCCGTTCGGACAACGGTCCGATCATGTGGCGGTACAGGTAGCCCCAGGTGGGCTCGCCGTGCAGCAGGACGATCGGCTCGGCATCCGGCGGCCCCTCGTCCACGTAGTGCTGGACGAACCCGTGGCCGTCGAAGGTGTGCGGGGCGAACGGGAACGTCCCGTCGTAGGTCTCGTCGAGAGGAACCATCAGAGCCTCGTGTATCTGGTCGGGGTGTACGGCGGTCGAGAAGGGAAGACGGGCCATGTTGGCAGGCTCCCGGGGGCACCATCACACTCGGTCGGATGAAGACGATCCGTACCCCCGACGAACAGTTCGCCGACCTGCCCGACTACCCGTTCGGGCCCCACTACGCGGAGATCCCCGACGGCCTGCCCCTTGGAGAGGGGGGTGGCACCCTGCGGGTCCACTACCTCGACGAGGGGCCGGCCGATGCGGCGCCCGTGCTGCTCCTGCATGGCGAGCCGTCGTGGTCCTACCTGTACCGGCACATGATTACCGTCCTGGTGGCCGCCGGCCACCGGGTGGTCGTCCCCGACCTGGTGGGGTTCGGCCGCAGCGACAAGCCCACCGAGCAGTCCGACTACACCTATGCCCGCCACGTCGACTGGATGTCGTCGCTCGTGTTCGATCACCTGGACCTGACCGACGTCACCTTCTTCGGGCAGGACTGGGGTGGTCTGGTCGGCCTTCGCCTGGTGACCGCCCAGCCCGAACGGTTCGCCCGGGTGGTGGTCGGCAACACGTTCCTCCCGACGGGTCACGGCACGCCGTCGGACGCCTTCCTGGCGTGGCAGAAGTTCTCCCAGACCTCGCCCCGCTTCGACATCGGCCGGATCGTGAGCGGTGGATGTGGTCGGGACCTCTCCGCCGGGGAGATGGCCGCCTACGACGCCCCGTTCCCGGACGACTCGTTCAAGGCCGGGGCCCGGATCTTCCCGACGCTCGTGCCCACCAGCCTCGACGACCCCGAGTCGGGGCCGAACATCGAGGCGTGGAAGGTGCTGGAGGCCTACGACCGACCGTTCCTGTGTGCCTTCAGCGACGGCGACAAGATCACCGCCGGCAACGATGGCCCCTTCCGGGCCAAGGTGCCGGGAGCTGCGGGGCTCGACCACCCCACGATGGTCGGCGGCGGCCACTTCCTCCAGGAGGACGTCGGCCCCGAACTGGCGGCCGTCATCGCGAATTTCATCGCGGCCACCTCCTGAGCGGGTGGGAGGCTGGGGCATGTCAGAAACCGAGTTCATCCAGGTCGACGCCTTCACCGACGAGCCGTTCCGGGGAAACCCGGCGGCTGTGCTGGTCCTGGACGGACCGGTCGACGAAGGCTGGATGCAGTCCGTAGCCCTCGAGATGAACCTGTCGGAGACAGCGTTCTGTCATCCCTCCGACGTCGACGGGTCGGACGGCTCGGAGGAGTGGGCGTTGCGCTGGTTCACGCCCACCAGCGAGGTGGACCTGTGTGGCCACGCCACCCTGGCCACCGCCCACGTGCTGTTCACCGAGCGGGGGACGACCGACAGTGGGATGGCTCGAGAAATCGGATTTCACACCCGTTCCGGGCGTCTGGCCGCCGTGGCCGCTGGGTCGCCGGGAGGCGGGATCCGTCTCGACTTCCCGGTCGACCGGTTGAGCGATCGGGTGGTGGACGACGCAATGTCCGAAGCCATTGGTTGCCCGGTCGTGGCGGCCGGCGACGGGGCGACCGATCTG
>ERZ1046367.1783-NODE-1783-length-11947-cov-13.525647_pt1 | contig 11947 bp, 7 predicted proteins | sample MGYA00383091_ERZ1046367 | MGnify/ENA primary metagenome ERZ1046367 (study PRJEB29581, sample SAMEA5548361) | metagenome | biome: marine; feature: coastal; material: water | depth 50 m | study: Short-term variability in the microbial, nano- and picoplankton... | reverse complement strand
AAACCTCATTTTATAAGCTGCATTTACTTTTCCTTTGCTTATATCCATTAATTTTCCTTTTATCATTCTTTTACGTAAAGCAGAAATCTTATCTGTAAATAATATTCCATCAACATGGTCGTACTCATGCTGAATAACACGGGCAGTTAAGCCATCATAAGTATCAGTATGTTTTTTGAAATTCTCATCAAAATATTCAATCGTAATAGTTGATTTCCTACTTACATCTTCCCTTACATCTGGTATAGATAAGCAACCTTCATTAAAGTCCCACTCCTCTCCTTTTTCTTCAATAATTCTAGCATTAATAAATGTCTGTTTTACAATTACCTCTTCTGTTTCTTCTTCATCCTCAACAAAAGGAGTGGTATCAATTAAAAACAAACGAATTGCTTTATTAATTTGAGGTGCAGCAAGTCCTACTCCACTAGCCTCATACATAGTTTCCCACATATTAGCTAAAAGGGTTTCTAATTCAGGATATTCAGGTGTAATATCTACACACTTTTTTCTTAAAATTGGCGCTCCAAAAGCAACTATTGGTAATATCATTATAAAATTGAGTCGATAATTTGATCTATACTCATTCCTTCTGCTTCTGCTTTGTAATTCTTTACCAATCTGTGTCGTAAAATAGGTTTTGCAACTGCTTTTACATCCTCAATATCAGGAGCATATTTTCCATTTATTGCAGCATGACACTTAGCAGCCATCAACATAAACTGTGATGCCCTTGGACCAGCACCCCATTCGATATATTGTTTTACTACATCAGCAGCTTTATCAGAATTTGGTCTTGTTTTAGCCACTAAACTTACAGCATATTGCAATACATTATCGGTAACTGGTAATTTTGTAATTACCTCTTGATATTTCATAATTTGTTCAGCCGACATAATTGTATTTAAACTTACATTATTTTTAACTGTAGTTTGTTTTACAATTTTTAATTCCTCTTCATAACTAGGATAATCCAAAAGTACATTGAACATAAACCTATCCAATTGTGCTTCAGGCAAAGGATAAGTTCCTTCTTGCTCAATAGGATTTTGAGTAGCCAATACAAAGAAAGGTTTATCCAAAGCATAACGAGTACCCGCATTGGTAACTGATCGCTCTTGCATTGCCTCTAATAAAGCCGATTGGGTTTTAGGAGGCGTACGGTTAATTTCATCTGCCAAAATAATATTAGAAAATAAAGGTCCTTTCACAAATTTGAAGTTTCTATTTTCATCTAGGATTTCAGCACCAACAATATCAGAAGGCATTAAATCTGGCGTAAACTGAATACGATTAAAATTAAGCCCTAATGAATCAGCAATAGTTTGCACTAGTAAGGTTTTAGCCAATCCAGGCACACCTACTAAAAGGCAATGTCCGTTACAAAAAATTGAAATTAAAACTTGCTGAACAACTTCTTCTTGACCAACAATAACTTTTGCAATTTCATTTTTAAACTCATTGTATTTTACAATAAATTCATCTACTGATTTTACTTCATTACTCATATTATTTTACCCATTTATTTTTAAATTTACAAGCAGAAATATCATCATTAATTTTAATGTATGTATTTGAGATTGTTTTTGCAATCCACTTCATTAACTCCTCTTGCTTTTTTATGTTAATTGCAAAATCCTTAATCATTGAAAAATCATCAACTAGATTTGCTTTATGCTCTTCAATTCTTTTATTTAACTTTAATATTCTGTATGCTTTGGTTTCATCAGGCATTTGAGCCACAGCAGGAGAGCTAAAACTTCCTTCTTCCAAGTTATCTACTGTAAACTTTAAAGTTGGAGACATCTCATCTATTGCATGTAAAGTTGACATAGTATTAGGATTTAGAAGCAAACCATTATTATTCTTACTTTCATCATCACTGTATTTTTCAACCGCATCATCAAAAGTAATTGTCCCTGCTTTTAATTCTTTTTCTACTTCTTCAATTTTTAATTTTGCATTATAAAGTGCAGTAGAACTCACCTTAGTTTTTAGCAAAATATGACGGACATTAATTTGCTCTCCTCTCCTTTCAATTAGCTGTACAATATGAAAACCAAATTGAGATTCAACAACCTCAGAAATCTCACCTTCTTTCAAACGAAAAGCTGCTCTTTCAAACTCAGGAACTAAATCACCTCTATTCACAAAACCAAGCTCACCCCCTATAGTAGCCGAGCCAGGATCATCAGAATATAAAGTAGCTAACATTTTAAAGTCCTCTCCTTTGTAAACACGCTCTCTAAATGAGTTCAACTTATCTCTTAGTTTATCTTTTTGTTCTTCTGATATTTCAGGTTTAACAATAATTTGAGCAACTTCTACTTTAGTAGGAACAACAGGAATATCAGCATCATTTTGTTGATTAAAAAACTCACGGACTTCAGCAGGAGTAACTTTTACATCAGATGAAATTCCTCTTTGAACTCTCTCTGCTAAAAATTGATCCTTAATTACCTTGCCTAACTCTAATTCTATTTCTACTTTTAATTTACCAAAATACTCCTCCACTTTTTCAACAGAACCTAATTGACTCTCAAAGTATGTTAATCTTTTTGTGATTTCAGTATCAACCTCTTCATCAGTTACAACTACACTGTCCAATTTTGCTTGATTTATTAATAATTTTTGAAATAATAAATCTTCAATAATTTCACATTTTATTGCATCTGATTTTGAGTTTCCTTGTGACAAATACTGTAAATACTGTGATTCTACTTCAGATGTAAGCACAATTTCATCACCAATAATTGCTTCAACTTTATCAATTGATTGAGCATTTGCTCCAATAGCAAAAAGTGAAATTAATAACAGGTTTTTAAATCTATTCATTTAGTAAATTTTAATTTTTTTCAAAGCTAAACCATTCTGATACAATTCATCTTCCAATTGCTTCAAATATTCAATTTTATTTTTGTTTAATAACACATTTTTTATTTTCTCTTGCTCCATCTCTAACGGACTAATACTGCCATTTATTAGGTAATCCTTGATAAAAACATAATATCTTAAATTATCATCTTCAAACACAACTCCTTTTGTATTTTCTAAAAAATAAGATTCCTCTATAATATACTCTGGTAATTTCTGATTGAAAATTGAGAAATATTGCCACCTATCATCCTCTAAGTAATATTCTTTTGCAAATTGTTGGCAATAATCATTCAAGTCCTCTAAGCTACTTTCCTTATTAGATTTATACCACTTATTAAGGTTAATTAATTTGGGAGCTGATCTATCAACCACAATAAATCTACCTTTAAATATGTTTTTACTTAGCTTAAATTCATCCTTATATTGATTGTAATAATCTGTAACTTGTTTTAAAGAAATAGAAGTGTCAAAGTTCTGATTAATTAACTCTTGTTGATATGCGTAAATTAATAGAGAAGCTCTATACTCTTTTATCTGTTTATCATAATTCTGAATTGCTGAACTTAAATTTATTTCAGCATGATAAATCATCAATTGTTTACGTATCCAATCATTCATGTATCTTTCAACAAAGAAGGAAGAATCTTCAATCTGTATAGGCATTTCTTCTAACACTTCTTCAAGCATTAAATCCTTCTCATTAACACTAGCAATTATTCTCCCTTCTTTATTATTAAAACAAGAACTTAGCAATAAAACTACTGCTGAAAAAACAAATAATTGCTTAATATTCATCTATTTAATAAGTGAATGAAGAACATCAGTATGAATAGTTACTGCATATTTTGCTTTAAGTGAAGCTAACCAATCATTTTCTAAAGCTGTCTGATAATCAGAAATAACCTTTCCTCTAGATTCAGTCAATTCCTTTGTTCCAGAAGCTAAAACCTCATGAACATCAATAATAATATACGATCCGTTTTCTAACACTATATCTTTTGATATACCTGTTTTCCATTCAATAGCATCAATATTTTTATTAGCACCTTTTACAAATTTGTTACTTTCAATTTGCAAACTCAAAGCATCATCTTTATTAATTTTAACTAAAATATCTGAATTAGTTATTGTTCCCCTATGTTTTTTGTAGATTTCTCTTTTTACTTTCTTTGCAGTTGTTAAGTCAATACAGCTATAGATTGTAGCATCCACTCTTTTTCCCCATGTATAATTAGATTTATTAGCATCATAAAATGCTTGTAAACCAAGTGTGTCTTCAACAGCTTTAGTCCATACTTTTTTATTTGTTAAATCAAATAGCAATATCCCTTCTCTATATTCTTGCAATAAAGCTTTATACTCAGGGTATTTCTCTTCTAATTTACTCTCTTCATAAGCCAATAACTCCTCATTTACAAAATCAATATACATAGCATCAATATCACTGCCTACTGATTGATAAGCCAGAATATATTCTGAGAATTTATTGATAGATACACTCATTCCATCAATAGTAACTAAAGTTTTATTATTATTTAATTTCTCAAAAGTTCCTGTAGCAACTGAATTTGCAGCTCCTTTTCTGAAAGAAGTATAAACAGCTGGCTTATTTATTACTTTATAAATATCATTCAATTTTTCATAAAGCGCTTTTTTACTTAAATCACCTCTACTATCTCTTTCAATTTTTCTTTTCAATTCTACTTTCAACTCATCAAATGACGGCATTTCCTCTTTTTCTATAAGTTTGATGATATGCCATCCATATTCTGTTCTGAATGGAACAGAAATATCTCCAATATTTTTAAGTTCGAATGCATTATTTTCAAATTCAGGAACCATTTTGCCAACTCCAAAAGCTGGTAACTCACCTCCTTTTACAGCAGTTGATCTATCTTCAGAAAATCTTTCAGCAACATCTGCAAAATCCTCTCCTTTATTTAACAACTGAAGTGCTTTATTAATTTTCTCTTTTGCTTGATTTAATTTATTCTCATCAGCTCCCTGCCCAGTTTTAAACATGATATGAGCTACTTTTACTTGCCCAACAGCTTTTCTTTTATCATTTACTTTTACTAAATGAAACCCATACTTTGTTCTAATAGGGTTTGAAATCTCTCCAATTTTAGTAGTATAAGCTGCAGTTTCAAAATCATAAACCATCATAAAAGCAGTGAAGAACCCTAATTCACCCCTATTACTAACAGCAGATTTATCATCAGAGTTTTGCTTAGCAGCATCACCAAATGACAACTTTCCATCTAAGATATCCTTCTTTATTGTAATTGCTTTTTGCTCAGCAACTTTTACTGCATCATCAGTTGCTTTTTCATCAACTGCAATTAAAATATGACTTGCATTTACATCAAAACTAATTCTTTCATAAGCCTCAGTAAGCATGTTTTCATCAAACTCTTCATTCTTCAAATAAGGTTTAGCCAATTGCTTTCTATAACCATCAAGCTCATTAACAAATGAAGGAATAGTATCCAGTCCTAATTCTTGCGCTTCTCTTACTTTTAATTTGAATTTCACAAATAATTCCATGTACTCATTTAAGTAATCTGCTGAAATATCAGCATTATGATTGTTCTTATAAAATACATTTTTAAATTCCCCTAATGAGATGTTATCATCTGCAATAGTTAATACATCTTGTGCACTTGAAATTAAAACAAATGCACCTAACAATATACTTAATCCTACTTTTTTCATTTTTTTTTATTTTAGTTTATTATTTTCTACTATAGTTTGGTGCTTCTCTAGTTATTGTCACATCATGGGGATGACTTTCAGCAACACCAGCAGCAGTTATTTTTAAAAAATCTGCTTTACTTAACTCTTCTATAGTTGACGATCCAGTATAACCCATTCCAGCTCTTAACCCACCAATCATCTGATGAATAACTTCACCTAAAGTTCCTTTATAAGCTACTCTACCAACAATTCCTTCAGGAACTAACTTCTTAGCGTCAACTTCTCCACTTTGAAAATACCTGTCTTTTGATCCTTTTTCCATAGCATCAATAGACCCCATTCCTCTGTAAGATTTAAACTTTCTTCCTTCAAAGATAATTGTTTCTCCTGGTGCTTCTTCAACTCCAGCAATAATTGAACCCAACATAACAGTATTTGCGCCACCCGCTAAAGCTTTTACAATATCACCTGAATACCTTATTCCACCATCTGCAATTAAAGGAACATTATTTTTCTGAGTTACCTCAGCTACATCCATTACAGCTGTCAATTGCGGAACACCAATCCCTGCTACAATTCTTGTTGTACAAATTGAACCAGGTCCGATTCCTACTTTTACAGCATCAGCACCGGCTTCAATTAAAGCCTTTGCAGCAGCAGAAGTTGCAATATTTCCAACTACAACATCTAAACCAGGGTAAGTTGATTTTACTTTCTTCAAAACATCAACCACTCCTTTTGTATGCCCGTGTGCAGTATCAATAATAATTGCATCAACTGCAGCATTGTTTAAAGCGTCTACTCTTTCAAGAACATCTCCAGTAACGCCAACAGCAGCAGCAACTCTTAATCTACCATACTTATCTTTACAAGCATTTGGTCTCATTCTGTTTTTAATAATATCCTTGAAAGTTATTAGCCCAACTAATTTATTATCAGCATTAACAATAGGTAATTTTTCAATTTTATTTTCTTTTAAGATATCCTCAGCATTTTCAAGGTCATTTAATTCAGTAGTAATAATTCCTTCTGATGTCATTACTTCATTAATAGAAAGTGTCATATCTTTTTCAAAGCGTAAATCTCTATTAGTAACAATTCCTAGAAGATGCATATTTTCATCTACAATAGGAATACCTCCAATTTTATTTTCATGCATCATTCTAAAAGCATCACCAACATTTGCATTTAACCCTAGAGTAATAGGATCTAAAATCATACCACTTTCTGATCTTTTTACTTTTCGAACTTCAAACGCTTGACTTTCAATACTCATGTTTTTATGAAGCACTCCAATTCCACCTTCCTGTGCAATAGCAATCGCCATTTTTGATTCAGTAACAGTATCCATAGCAGCAGATACTACTGGAACATTTAGCGTTATATTTTTAGTGAATTTAGTAGCTGTACTTACCATGTGAGGTAATACTTCCGAATATGCAGGAACAACTAGAACATCATCATAAGTTAAACCCTCCCTCAATACTTTATTACTCATAATTACTATTTTAAAAATTATGCAAAATTAACAATTTATATACTAAAATAGTCCCTTAAAAAGGGACTATTTTTATTATTTAAGCTTTACTTATCTTACTAGGTTAAAAGCATCTGTTTTATGTGTTAACTCTCCATCTGAATTTATGTATTGTAGATGATATACATAATTATCATTCTGCACATTACTTCCTTTATATGTTCCATCCCACCCTTTTGATGGTTCATTAGTAGAGAATATCTCACTTCCATTTCTATTAAAAATAGAAAAAGAATAACCAACTTCAGAAACAAAATACGCAATTGGCCTAAACACCTCATTGTGCTCATCTCCATTTGGAGTAAAAGTATTTGGAACAAAAATATTAGGAGTTTGGCTAATGCATACAATATTAGATAAACTTCCTTCAGGAACTGACCCGTAAGGAGTATTATTACCTTCAGTAGCCTTTATGTAATAACAGAACTTACCATTTGTTTCTCCAAACTCTGTTACCTTATCAATAAACACTAATTCTTGATTTGAATTATTATCCATATCCCAAGTTTTGATAGGCAACATCACAAAAGGTTCATTATTAATAGATCTGAATAATTCATATTTTGAAACATCCCCTAACCATTTATCATACTCATTAAAAGTAATTGTATTTGTATAATCACTTTCTAAGCCAGGAAAACTAGAATAATCTTTATTCACTTCTACTTCTAGCAATATTGATTGAGCATATGAAATATCATTAGCATAAGCCGGATCATCAACTGGCGGAACATTTAATGTAATACCGCAAGTATCTACAGGGTAAGTTTTGTATAAATAGGAATAATTAGAAGTAGATGCCTCATTATCAATATAATGAACAGATGATGTTCCGTTAAAAGTTACATTATCAATAAGATCTAAACCAACTTCAACTCCATTAACAATCTTACTTCTATAAATATCATAATGATCAATCACCCCTTGATTATCAACATAACAATTTAACTCAATAAAACCATTGTCAGGATTTACTGTGACATACTCAATATAATGAAACTTAGGCTTAGCTGCCAATGATATATTAAAATCTAAAAGATTAGAAACCGCAACAAAAGAAGCGTCAAAATTATAAGCTTCAACATATATCTCATACTGAGATGATGAAGTTAAACCATCTAACAAATACTCAGTAGCATTTGTTACTGTAATTACATCAGAAATCACTACTCCATTCTCATCTATTTCATTTATGAATACATTAAAATGATGAGTACCTCCACTCCAATTAATATAATCATTCCAATTTAGCTGAACCGAATGATCACATTCATCAACTAATTGTACCAAATAAATTGAATTGTGTATTTCAGACCTTACTCTTGTATTTCCACAACTATCAAGAGCTCTCACAGTAAAGTTTTCAGAATTAATTGTTGCATTTGAGTTAACAAACTGATAACTATTAGTTCCAAACAAAACTGTATCTAAAGTAATCCAAGCGCCATTATTATCTTGTATGTAAACAATGTAAAAATCACTATCAGGAGAAACACTCCAACTTACAACTGATTTCCCATTAACATCAACTGAAATATCTTCAATAATTGGAGTAACAGGAGACAAAGTATCTAGTAAATTTACTGAACTAATAGAAGATTTTGAGACACACCCACTAATATCAGGTATTTCTACATAAAACTGTGGAATATAGTCACATCTATCTCCATCCATTTGAGCAAAAGTATCAGGTTGCACAGAAAGGATTGCATCAATATTATCTGCATTTATATAATGTACATCATAATCTGTAGAAGAAGAGGGTATTAAAGGATTATGAGTAGGATTCCAGTTTAAATCTGCAGTTATTCCCATGTTTATTGCTGTAGAATGCATTAAAATAGTGCTTAATGTGTCAGAATATAAAAGTGAATCACTTCCTCCCCCAATGTTAGTTCCACAAGTAACGCTTCCTAAAAGATAATAATAACTTTTTGATGTATTAGCGTCAGATCCTGAATGATAAAAAGTTGTATCAGGATAAAAAATACTATCAAGTAATGAATAAGGTCCATAAATTTGTTTAGAATGATATATATCATACTTAATATTTGTATCAATAACTCCTGCAGGAAAAGAAAAATATAAATCAACCCCTCCATTGGCATCAACAGCTAAGCATCTTAAGTCGGGTTGAGGTGGAATAACGTTTATTGTTATGGTAGCCATTTTAATTCCATTTGCTGGACAAAAGTCATCATATGATTTAATATTAAACGTATAAGCGCCTCCCTGCCTACCACATCCATAATCTTGCATATGATCACAATTAGATAGCCATTCAAAATCTCCTGAAATATTTCCTGGAGATGAAGATGTTACTATAAAGGATGCAGGATTACTAAGTGCTAATAATGGATCTAATTGACCACCTTCTACCTCTAATGATAAATCTTGCATATTTCCAGTTGAATTAATATCACTGTCAGTTGCAACTACAGAAAAATTGACCAATTCACCAGCCATAATTGTAGTTTCATATGATGGTAAACCTGTTGAGGGGTTTATAGTCGTAATCCAATTCTGACTTCCAACTGGAGCTGTAATAAGAGGAGGAGAATTTTGAGCACCATTTGGCAAGGTTCCACAACCTAAGAGAGCTACATTTACATCCCTATATACTTCAGCAACTAATTGTCCACACTTAAATGCTGCTACCTTTATAACTGTAACAAAAACACCATTAGTCATTGAAAAGAAAGAAATTTCTCCATTTTCACTATCTAGAGTAGGATTACCTGGTATTGGAGATGTAACTGTATAACCTCCAATATACGGTATTGCCTGTGAACTAGGATTGGTATAATTATATAAAGATGCGACATCCAAAGGTTCTGCCCAACTATAACTTAGTGAATCAAGCTCAACATCAAAAGCAAGGTGACTATACGAAAAAGGATAACCAGAACATAGAATTGTTTTTGGCTCTTCTTTAAAAATTGGAGAATTCTCATAACACTCATTACTATTAGGGAATATCGTTCCACTAGGATCAGTATAAGGATACATCACAGATCGCACAATCCAATCCATACTACCAGGCGTACCAATATTAGTTATATTTCCACTTCTACAACATGTACCCCAAGTAAAATGCCATCCGTCAGCAGATGGACTTCCGGTAATTGTCGTGGGAGCTGAAGCATAATTCCATTGTTTTACAGCACCAAATGTTCCAAATGGCTGAGTATTACAGTCATAGCAAGGAGTAGATCCTGGAACACCAGTTGGAGAAATATCGACTGATGAAACGAAAGGTAAATTAATTGAGAATAATGATGGGTGGTTATGAACGTCTATATTATAACCAGTCGTGCTAAAATCTATACCATCACAATCTTGATAGATTGTCATATAAAACGTATACTTCCCATAATTTGGACTTAATGGATCCTTATCGCATTCCCAAGTAATTTCACCGCCAATAAAGTGAGAAGCTTGAGAAGAAAAACTTAAAAAGACAACAAAAAATAAAAATAATATCTTTTTCATAATGTAATTTATAATAACTACAAATTTACAAAAAAAAAATCAACAGAGGACTAAAAAAAATACTTGCTTAAAAAAACCTTATGTATTCAAAGCGGAAAGATGACTTTTAACTTTATTGAAATCATCAATAATTTCATCAATAATTTCTTTGGAAGTCTGCATTTTATTAATCATTGAAGACACTTGTCCTATTTCCAATTCTCCTTCTGATAAATTACCTTCAAACATCCCTTTTTTTGCCCTTCCTCTTCCTAACAATTCTTTTAATTCCTTAGTTGTTGCTTTTGCCAGATATGCTTCTTGTATGTTTTGGTAAAACTCATTTTTTAACAATCTTACAGCTGTTATTTCCTTTAAAGTTAAATCTGTTGCGCCATCCTTTGCATCAAAAACATAATTTTTAAAGTTTTCATGAGCAGAACTTTCTTTACAAACTGCAAATCTACTACCAATTTGCACGCCATCAGCACCCAAGCACATAGCTGCTAACATTGCACGCCCATCTGCAATACCTCCTGCAGCAATTACAGGAATATTTACTTCATCTGCTATTTTAGGAATTAAGCACATAGTTGTAATTTCATCTTTCCCATTATGCCCTCCTGCTTCAAAACCTTCAGCAACTATAGCATCAACTCCTGCCTCAACTGACTTTAAAGCAAACTTAGTATTTGCAATTACATGTACTACAATAATTCCTTTTTCTTGTAAATAAGAAGTGTATTTCTTAGGGTTTCCTGCTGATGAAAAAACAATCTTCACTCCTTCATCAATAATGATTTGAATATGCTCGTCAATATTCGGATAAATTAAAGGAATATTTACTCCAAAAGGCTTGTCAGTTGCTTTATTGCATTTTTGGATATGTTCTCTTAAAACTTCAGGATACATTGAGCCTGAGCCAATTAAACCCAATCCACCAGCATTACTTACAGCAGAGGCCAATTCCCAACCACTACACCATATCATGCCCCCCTGAATAATTGGATATTTTATTCCAAAAAGTTCCTTAATTCTATTCATAAATTTATATACATTTGTTGCGTTTACGAAAATAGAAATTTAAAAATAATATCAGATGAAAAATGATCAAATAATTTTTGATTTAATAAATGAGGAAGATCAAAGACAAAGAAATGGAATTGAATTAATTGCATCAGAAAACTTTGTGAGTAATGAAGTAATGGAAGCTATGGGCTCTTGCTTAACAAACAAATATGCTGAGGGATACCCTAGAAAAAGATATTATGGAGGATGTGAAGTTGTTGACAAAGTAGAACAATTAGCAATTGATAGAGCAAAAGAATTATTTGGTGTTGAGTATGTTAATGTACAACCCCACTC
>ERZ1046367.1760-NODE-1760-length-12088-cov-4.594532_pt1 | contig 12088 bp, 6 predicted proteins | sample MGYA00383091_ERZ1046367 | MGnify/ENA primary metagenome ERZ1046367 (study PRJEB29581, sample SAMEA5548361) | metagenome | biome: marine; feature: coastal; material: water | depth 50 m | study: Short-term variability in the microbial, nano- and picoplankton... | reverse complement strand
GCTACAGCCTCCTCGTTGACGCGGTCGTACAGCAATATATACACGGCCCCAACATTGGCTTCGCCACCTGGGCGACCCACAGACATAAAGACTTTTGCGATCACCAAATTAGCGGAGGACAACACCTTAATATCACCGGAATATACCCCGTCGGCCAAGTCCTGACGATTAATGTTGACGTCGTAGGACCCCAGCCCCTCTTCGTCAATGTCTTGTGACGAGACGGATAGCCATTGCTCACTGCTTGTTATCGATTCAATAGTGAGTTCACCGCTACCCGCATTTATCAACTCTAATTCAAGCGGGGCCTCGCTATCCCCAAAGCTCAGGGTAGTTGCCGAAAGGCTCAGCCTGGGCAGATCTACGGTGGTATCGCCCAGGCTATCCAAAGCCGCTATTACCGATTTGTAGGCATTGATCATGCCGTGCCCATAACTATCATCGCGACCAGGAGGCCCCAGATCATCTGTAAGGCGACCACTCACTAATAAGGTTTCGATATCGGCCGGCGAAAGGCCCGGATTTACACTTCGCATCAGTGCCATAACCCCTGCCATGTGCGGAGCGGCCATTGATGTGCCATTAAGAAAGGTATAGGCAAACTCCAGACTGCCATTGTCGACGCCACCGGTGCTCAGCACACCATCCGGATACCCATCACCATTCACATCAGTGCCATTGTCGCCGCCAGGGGCGGCAACGTCGACATACACACCTCGACTTGAATAACTCGCTAACTGACGGTTGATGTCTACCGCACTAACCGAGAACACACCGTCGTAAGAAGCTGGATATTGGGGGACAGAGCTTGCCTCGTTTCCGGCGGCGGCCACAACAATAGTGCCGTTAGCAATGACCTGATTGTAGAGCTGCTGTTCAGCCGAACTAAAGGGACCGCCACCCAAGCTTAAATTGATCACGTCGGCCGGCGCATCAGGCACCGTTCCTGAATCGTTAGCCAAACCTGCCGCGTAGCGTATTGCCTGGCTAACATCATAGCTCGTACCTACGCCGCCCTCCCCCAGAGCACGTAACGGCATGATGCGTGCACCATAGGCGACACCCGCAACACCGATGCCATTGTTACCAGCAGCGCCAACGGTACCCGCCACATGTGTCCCATGATAGGAACTGGGGCCGGGAGTTTGCAAATTACCAGGGTCTTCCGGGTTGGGGTCGATGCCATCGCCATCACCCGATTGTGCGATGTCACGCACAAAGTCATAGCCCGCAACCCATTGTCCAGCCAGGTCCGGGTGTTGCGACAGTATTCCAGTATCCACAACTGCCACTGTCACATCAGGATCTCCCTTGACGCTATCCCAGGCGGCAGGTAAATCAATGAGAGGCAGGTGCCATTGCGTCTCGAAGGCTTCGTCATCGGGCGTAAAAAAACCGCGTACGCGAAAGTTCGGCTCAGCCAATTCAACTTCATCAGTGCTGCGCAGACGTTTGATGGTCATCAGTGTTTCGAAGCGAGCCTGCAAATCACCACTGCCGATGCTAGCGCGCTTAGGCATGGCTGTGCCCATGCGCCTTGCCAGGTACTGCCTGTCATCCGTAGTTTTTAATTGCATAAGCCAGGGTCGTTGCGGACCACCGCCACGCTGCTCCATCGCTAGCTCAGCCGCCGCCATGGCAGTCTGGTTGCTATGGTCACTATCGCGATAGCGCACTATCGCCTGCCAAGGCTCGATATAGTGCTGCAGGCTGGATCGAGCCTGATTCGCCTGGTTGCCTATGGCCAATAAATAGTTGGTACCGCCAGAATATGCTGACACGTTGACCAAAAATGTGCCGTCGTCAGGCACTATCAGGTTTTCGACCTCGCCCGACTCAATAGAGAAATCGATGATGTCACCGTTTTGGTTGTAGAGGTACAAATCAGCATCGGCGATGTCAAAGTCGGCTATCACCATAGTGATAGATTGCCCAGCAAGCAGCTCTAGCCGGAAAAAGTCATCCACATCGCCCTCTGCAAATGAACGACCGCTCTCCCCATTACCGGGCTGGTTAACGTAGCCTCCCAGAGTGGTCGGGTTATTAATTGCCTGGGCACTTAACAAGGTGTCGTTGGGAATGTATTCGCTGACCGTATCGTTAGTGTCACCATCTACAGATTGACTGCTACTGGCGATCACGGTGCCCGTTATGACGAAACCCTCTGTGAGCGGGGGGGCTGCAGGGGGCGGATCGACAGGAGGTGCGGCGACAGGTGGCGGCTCAGTCTGCTGACTACCCCCCGAACTACCGCCTCCACCGCAGCTCGCCAGCAGCAGGAAAAGGGTCATCAAAAGCCAGTGCTTCATCATCGTTTGAACAGTACCTCGATAAGGTTCGAGCCCAGCCGCGCCATGAAGTTCCCACAGCCGTGCGCAGCCAAGGCCGTATCATGCCACGCATACAAAGAATATGCTTTGCTGCTGTTACTCGTTGCGGTTTATACGACAAAAAAATGGCGCCAGATCCGCCCAAAGGAAACACCCCGCTGCGATGGCCAAATATGAATCTTCACGGGGTCGAGGGATTCCAAACCAACCTCTACAACCGCTGACACCTCCTCTCGGGACGGCAGAGCCGACTCCATACTGAGGCCAGATCGCCTTGGTTCAGGCACAAGCCGCATTGCTGGCCGCTTGCATCGTATATCCGGTACACTCACCCTTCGTTTCATTGTCGCAAGCTAATATGAGGACACCACGTGCCGGCACTCTACAAAACCTGGCTTTACCGCGCTCGCCTGGCAATCATCGGGAAGATGTTGCTCAAACCGCAACCCAAACCCATGGCCTTCTCTGGGCCCGGATCATCGGCAAACCTCTGTAAAGCGATCAGCCAGTTTGGGCTAAAAAATCTGCTGATTGTCACTGACAAACCACTGCGTGAACTTGGCTTACTCGACAAGACACTTGCAGATCTTGCTGCTCACGACGTGAGCTATCAGATCTATGACGGGGTGCTGCCCGACCCCACACTGCAGGTTGTGGACGCTGGCCTGGCTGTACTCAATGCCAACCATTGCGATGCGGTACTTGCCTTTGGTGGCGGCTCATCGATTGATACTGCCAAAGTTGTTGCTCTTGCCGGTGCCAATGGAGGTAGTGCTGAATCCTGTCTTGGGGTCAACAAGTGCAAACAGGGAGCGCTGCCGCTTTTTGCCATCCCGACCACAGCGGGCACAGGTTCTGAAGGCACTTGTATCGCAGTGGTCTCAGACAACGAGACCCACAGCAAGAGCGCTGTTATTGACAATAGCCTGATTCCGAAGGCTGCGGCACTGGATCCGGAAGTCATGCTGGGTTTACCCGCCAGTATGACTGCGGCCACCGGAATGGACGCCCTCACCCACGCAATCGAGTCCTATATTGGAACATTTGGTAACACCGAGACCGATTTTTACGGACTTGCCTCTGCCAAACTGGTGTTCAAATATCTGCCAACTGCCTGCAGCGATGGCCAGAACATGGAGGCCAGGGAGGGCATGTCGTTGGCGTCTTATTATGGTGGCCTTGCCATTACCCAGGCACTGGTTGGCTATACCCACGCTATCTCCCACAATCTCGGTGCGCGTTACGGCGTCGCCCACGGCCTGGGCAATGCAGTGGCCCTGCCCCATGTACTGGACCTGTTAAAAGACGATGCCCAGGATAAGATGGCCGCGTTGGCGGTGCACTGTGAACTTGGCAAGGCTGAGGAGAATAAAGCTGCGCTGGCGCAAAAACTGATCGACAGCGTCAGAGAGCTCAATCGCACCGTAGGCATCCCCGAGACCATTGAAGCTATACAAGAAATAGACATAAACGAGCTTGCAGATCTCGCTCTCATCGAGGGAAGCAGCTATCCAACACCACGCTTTTTGGATACGGATGATTGCAGGGGGATCCTAAAACGCATGAGTGTCGCCCCTGCATAAGCGAAAAGCCTGGCCGACTGAAGTCCCGGAGCCGGGGTGCTACAAGTCGGTTTACCTGCTATATTCTCCGGGGTTTGTAAAGCGATGGTTGTTAAATGAAAAAAATAGTCAAGCAAGCGCTTGCAGGGACTCTGGTTTTACTCTGCATAGGGTGCAAGGTGCGTATCGAGGTCCCCGAGGGTGGGCAGGTAATTTCCTCTTCTGGTGACTACGACTGCAGGCTGCTTACTGCAGACGCGGTCATTCGCCCTGCGCATGCGGTTGGCGAAGAGGAAGAAGGATTTCATTGTGACTTCGTTATAGAAGATACCAGCTTTAATGAGACCTTTACTGCAGTACCCTCATCAGGATGGGAGTTTGCCGGTTGGCGAAACCGTAAACCTGGCGAGTATCTTTACGGCGGATTTGAGTCTGCCCAAGTGTGGTTGACGACGATTGGCTTTGACGCCAACGAACTCCTTATGACTATCCTGCAGTCAGATCAGGTCTATTACTTAGAACCCGTATTTGAAAAAGTTGAACCATCAGGCGCTGGCACCGACTGCAGCAACCTCGGTGGTAGCTTTGACCGTATTCAATCCCTGATTTTTGAAGGCTATAACTGCACTAACAGCGCATGTCACAGTGGCAACAATCCAGCCGGAGCTCTCGACTTAACGGCAGGAAAATCATTCGACAATCTTTACCGTGTAGATGCCGCCGCCAATCTGCCTGTGTCCCAGCAGTTAGTGTACCCCGGAGAACAGAAATTAAGCTTCTTATATACCAAGCTCGAAGCAGCCACTAATGCCATTTTGTTGCCCAACGGAGCTGGTTTGCCGATGCCCATAGGTGGTGCGCCGCTAACGACCGACCATTTGGAGGCAATGCGGTTGTGGATTCGAAACGGCGCACCTGAGTCCGCTAACGTGGATGGTGTGGCGACCCTGTTGGGCTGTGATCAGGCAACTGCGCCTCAATCAAACAAGATAGATCCTCCTGCCCCACCTGCTCCTGGCGAGGGCGTGCAATTTATTAGCGGGCCCTGGGCGGTATTGCCAGAAAGTGAGAATGAGGTTTGCTTTGCAACCTACTATGACCTGGAGCAGACTCCGGAGCTGCTGCCCGACTGGGCTCTAACTCCTTGCAGCGACCCGGTCTACAACGATTATGACGGTGTCTGCATGGCGACTAATACCCGGACGCTGACGCAAGACCCTCAATCACATCATAGTATTATCAATGTTTACACCGGCTCGGCTTCGCCTTTCGAGCCTGCATGGGGCGACTGGCAGTGCCTGAATGGCCCGAACAAGGGCTCGACGTGCGATCCAACGAGGATCGGTGAGCCAGTTGCCTCTGGCGGAGCAGATTGTGGCGGAGATCGCTTCGTTTGTGGCACGCAGGCGCGCAAGTCGATCGCCTGTCGAGGCTGGGGCCCAACAGATCTGCGTACACACCAGGTCAGCATGGGAGGAGCCCAGGCACCGGTGTCGCAGAATATCTTGGCTGAAGGTGTTTATGGTGTACTGCCGGCGCGCGGCATCATTGTATGGAACTCGCATGCGTTCAATCTTTCGACTGAAGAAACTACAGTGGAACAGTACAACAATATCTTGTTTGCCCCCGAGAGCGAGAGGCGTTACCGGAATCGGGCAATATTCGATGCCAAGGACATTTTTGTGGCAAATGTACCGCCCTACGAACAGCGAACCTATTGTTCTACGACCACACTACCGGTGGGCAGTCGTCTGACCCAGTTGGGCTCTCATGCGCACAAGCGTGGCATACTTTGGCAAACCTGGTTACCGCCACAGGATCCAAACTGCAAGGTATCCAGCGATTGTAAGCCGAATGCGGAGGCGCCCGATTACCTCAGCCGTGTTTACAATGATCCGCTGCAAATCGACTATGAACCGCCGTTAGAATATGACTCCTCAAAACTGGAAAATCGAACGCTCAAGTTTTGTGTCACTTACGATAACGGCAAGGATTTTCCCGACCTGCTAAAGCGCAATTCAACGTCGGTGGGTACAACGTGTGAGGGTAACGCCTATTGTGTTGCTGGACCCACGCCCGGTAAGGCTTGCGGTTCCGATGATAGCCTGTGCGGAAGTAACGGCAGTTGTGATGCCTGCGTTGTGCGAGGCGGCGTTACCACCGAAGACGAGATGTTCCTCATGCTGGGTGGTTTCTATATTGTGCCAGCCGACGAGCGCAATTGATGGGTAACCGCACGGCAAGAGGCGACGGACAGTGTGCCTTGTCGCACAATCGTCACCCCTGCTGTGTAAACCATCAGTTACTATCCATAGACGATAGGTCGTCTGGCTAAACGTCAGCAAGACCGAAAGCCCCGGGATACCGTAGGTGGTATGCAACGATGTTGGGTATGATTTTAAGAACAGTGATGATCGGGTTCGGTATCTGGCTTGCGGCATACCTTGTGCCGGGTGTCAGCGCCAATTCGACCGAGGCATTGATCTGGGCAGCAATTGCACTTGGATTGATTAATGCGTTTGTGAGACCGCTTCTGGTTTTACTCACACTTCCGTTTACCCTCACACCCTTGGCCTTTTTCTGCTGATTCTCAACGCGGGGATGCTCAACCTGGCTAGCTGGTTCGTCGATGGCTTTGAGGTTGTGGGCTTCTGGAGTGCGGTTTTCGGTGCAATAGTGATCAGCATCGCCAGCGGACTGTGTTCCAGTTTCATTGGGCCCAGGGGACGCTATGAGGTTTTAGTAGCCCGACGCAGAGGGTAACAGCACACGGCGTATAAGCAGAGTAGGCTCTTGCCTATTTTTAGCTAGCATTTCCATATTGTTATACCCTGTTAACCTGTAAAGCTCATTTCAGGTCGTCTATGAGTTAGCAGCGACTGCCACCTCACCCGCGAAATAACCGACACCTCCGCTGTCCCAACTTTTAGGCCGGCTTCGTACTCAATGACAAAAAACATCATATACGGACCATATGTCTGTGATTTTTGTGAACTAGCTCACAAAATCATCAAACTATTTTGATCCCTCATCAAAACTAAGGCCTTATGTCATTACACCGTTTTAGTTTTCAAAACGCAAATATCGGTCACTACCAGCTGGGAGCGTCTACCGTGGGAAACTGCGAAACCAAAGTACTCATTCTTGAAGATGACCCCTTAGCCGCCTCAGAGTTAAAAGACTGCCTGGCCAGAGAAGGTTTTCACCCTAGCATAGCGTGCTCTAAAGAACATTTTGAAAAAATAGTTGAGCAACACGAATTCCAACTGCTGATTGTCGATATTGGGCTGCCTGATGGGAGCGGTCTGGACGTAATCAGAGAAGTGCGAGAGCAATCCTCAGTGGGCATCATAGTGGTTTCCGGATACACGACAGAGTCTGACGTCGTCGCCGCAATAGAGCTCGGTGCAGACGACTACATCAAAAAACCAATCAGCATCAAGGAATTACGCGCCAAGGTTAGGCGCATGATGATAAGAACGAGCGGCAATGGATATTCCAGAAGCATTGCGCAGCCAAACAACAACGAACAAAAATTCTTTGGCGACTGGCACTTGGATCTAGACAGCCATCGGCTCTTCTATAGAATAAACCACGAGGTCGGCCTCACTTCCGCAGAATACAAAATACTTCTGGCTTTACTGAACAACTGTGACCAAATTTTAAGCCGACATTCGCTTTTAAATCACTTGCAAAGCATATCCAGCCCTTATGATGAAAGAACCATCGATGGTCTTATCAACCGAGTGAGAAAAAAACTGGCAATCCCTGCGAGCTATGAACCCGTCCAAAAAGTGCGAAATGCCGGATACATGTTCTGTGAGACAGTGCGCACAGAACATCAGCAAACTACAGAATCACCCAACAGTGGTTTTTCATTGACTGCCGAAAAAATGACGATAGATACAGCGCCCTCCCCGACACTGGAACCCCCCGTCTTTTCTTCTGTGCCAGAGTCTGGTTCCACCAAACTAACGCACTGAGGTTGTCGCAAAACACTAGCGAGCCTAAAGTTACCGCCTACACCACTCATTGGCGCACTTAACTTAAGCAACCAGCAATACTCACCTAGAGGAACCCCAAAAGGAACCCCAGGGAAACCCCTAGGAATTTTCTATTTCTACCGATTTATAAACTCTTGCTAACTCGTGTAGATATAGGGCGGAGAGCGAGGGATTGATCACAACACCCTATGGGGTATTGTGCCCCCTTCGGGGCGCCTTCGCTACGCTGCGGCGTCTAAATTGCTCCTGTGGTCGCATTTTGTCGAACGAGGGTTTGAACCAAGTCCGCACTCACCACCGGCTAACAAAAAAGGGCACCCAGAGGGTGCCCTTTTTTGTTAGATGGCGGAGAGCGAGGGATTCGAACCCTCGATAGGGTATAAGCCTATACGCCCTTAGCAGGGGCGCGCCTTCGACCACTCGGCCAGCTCTCCGGAGACGTTGTAACACGTTTGTAGATGTGCCAATTGAGGCCAGCCACAAGCGCGCGATAATACCACAATCAGTGAAAAATCAAAGCCATAGGAGGGCCCTAATCGATGATTATTCGTCCTTCATTCGGGGTTGTTTATCGCCGCTCTGGATGCGCTCGTAAATTTCTTCCCGATGAACAGCCACATCTCGTGGCGCATTTACACCAATGCGTACCTGGTTTCCCTTCACACCGAGTACGGTGACGGTAATCTCGTCGCCGACCATTAGTGTTTCTCCCACTCTGCGGGTGAGTATCAACATTGTTTTCTCCAGTTTCTCGTCTGCCCTGGGCTCTGGCCTCCAGTGGCAGTCCGCATTCCCGCCGCGGTGCAGGTCCATGCGATGTTCTCGAGTGCGCTAAGTATAGTTATTGCTAAGATTTTCGCCATCTTACCTAATCGCGCTCGGCTAATCGATAGCTACCGCTAAGTTATACCACTTAGTCAGCATTTTCATCGTTGGGTTCCTCTTCCAGCTCAAAAGAGGAGTGCAGAGCCCTGACCGCCAGCTCGAGAAACTTTTCTTCGATAATCACCGATATTTTGATCTCGGAAGTCGTAATCATCTGGATGTTAATACCAACCTCAGCCAACGCCGCAAACATCTGGCTTGCGACGCCCGCATGGGAGCGCATGCCCACACCAACCACGGAAACTTTGGCGATCTTATTGTCTGACCTTACTTCCAGGGCTTTGATTTCTTCAGCCACTTTTTTCAGGACTTCTTCTGCCCGGGGAAGGTCGTTCCGGCCGACGGTGAAGGTAAAGTCAGTGGTGTTATCGTCGGCCACGTTCTGCACAATCACATCGACTTCGATATTGGCTTCGCCAATCGGGCCCAGTATATGGTGGGCAACGCCAGGCATATCGGGGACACCGAGGATAGTGAGTTTTGCCTCGTCCCGGTTGAATGCTATTCCAGCTATGGTTGGCGTTTCCATTTCTGCGTCGTCCTCAAGTGTGATTAAGGTCCCAGGACCTTCCTGGAAGCTGTGCAATACCCGCAGGGGTACATTGTACTTGCCTGCAAACTCGACAGCGCGAATCTGTAATACCTTGGAGCCCATGCTGGCCATTTCCAGCATCTCCTCAAAGGTAATTTTGTCTAGACGTCGGGCACCATCCACCACTCGTGGATCGGTGGTATATACACCGTCAACGTCAGTATATATCTGACACTCGCTGGCTTTGAGCGCAGCGGCCAAGGCCACGGCTGTAGTATCAGAGCCACCGCGGCCCAGGGTAGTAATGTTGCCGTGCTCATCCACTCCCTGGAAACCCGCAACGACAATCACAAAACCCTCTTTGAGATCGGCATGCAAGCGAGCATCGTCGATTTCTTTAATCCTGGCTTTGGTGTGTGCGCCATCAGTAAGAATACGTACCTGGCTGCCGTTATAGCTTTTGGCTTTTACACCGCGTTTATTAAGCGCCATGGCCAAAAGTGCGGTGGTCACCTGTTCACCGGTAGAGACCAGCACATCCATCTCTCGAGGAGTGGGATGTTCCTGGATCTCACTGGCAAGCCCAATTAAGCGATTGGTCTCACCACTCATGGCGGACACGACCACCACAATGGAATGGCCGCCCGCACGGAATCCTGCAACCTTATCGGCTACCTGTTCGATGCGCTCGATGCTTCCTACGGAAGTACCGCCAAATTTTTGTACGATTAGGCTCATGTACGCTATTGACCACTCGCTTTCGCGCGACTGCCTGCTTCAGGCTTGGATAAAAAAACGGGCGCTATTAAACACCAGATTATGCACCATTTAAACTGCTAAGCGCGGTAGGATTCCGCAGTCTTATGATACATCAAGGCAAATCAGGACACCTGGGACTGCACCCAGTCAGGCACCGATTTCAACACCTCGGTTAAGGCTGCCACATCACTACCACCGCCCTGTGCCATATCCGGCCTGCCACCGCCCTTGCCGCCAAGCCGGGTGGCAAATTCTCGCATCAGGTCCCCTGCCTTGATCTTGTCGGTCAGGTCTTTGGTCACGCCGGCAGTCAGCGCCACTTTGTCATCAGTGACCGCAGACAACAATATCACCCCAGACCCCAACTTGTTCTTCACCTGATCCAGCACATCCCTGAGGGACTTCGCATCGGCCCCCTCAACGTTGACAGCCAACACTTTAATACCTGCTACCTCAACCGCCGCGGCGGTCAAGTCAGTGCCTGCCCCCGTGGCCAACTTCTGCTTGAGGCGCGCGACCTCCTTCTCTAACTCACGATTCTCCTGCCGCAGGCCCGCGACTTTATCGGCCACGTTAACGCTGGTTCCCTTGACCACATCGCAAACCGCAGCCAGATACCTTTCAGTCACATCAATCTGCCCCAGTGCGCCCGCTCCGGTAACACCTTCGATTCGGCGCACCCCTGCAGCCACGCCTGACTCCGAAGTAATTCGCATTAGCCCTATATCGCCGGTACGCGCAACGTGGGTACCACCGCACAGCTCCACGGAAAAGCCCGCCTCTCCCATAGAGAGAACGCGCACTTCGTCACCATATTTTTCACCAAACAGGGCTGTCGCACCCGCCTCTATCGCTTCGTCCATGGACATCACGCGTGTAGACACTTCAGTATTAGCGCGCACCTGGTCGTTGACTATGCTCTCGATTCGCTTGAGTTCCTCGCCGGTGACACCTTCAAAATGAGAGAAGTCAAAACGCAGACGCTCAGAATCTACCAGCGAACCTTTTTGCTGAACGTGATCTCCCAGCACAGAGCGCAACGCCGAATGCAGTAAGTGCGTAGCAGAGTGATTAAGGCGAGTTCGCTGGCGCAGTGAATCATCGACCACGGAATGAACAATATCGCCCTGACGAATGGTGCCGGTAAGGGTATTCACATGGTGAAGATGCTGATCGGAGGCCTTGGTGGTGTTCGTCACTTCAAGCTTAAGCCCTTCGGCGGTGATATAGCCGGTGTCGCCTACCTGACCCCCAGACTCACCATAGAAGGGTGTACTAGACAGCACGACAATACCACTTTCGTCAGTGCCCAGAAAATCCACTTCCTCGCCGTCTTTAAGCAATGCAGTAACCGTTCCCTCACCGCGCAGGCTGTCATAGCCAGTGAATTCGGTGCTGCCTTCCAATTTGAGGACATCGTTATAGTCAAGCTTGAAGCTTCCGCCTTCCTGTGAGCGCGTGCGCTGCTGGGCCATGGCCGCATCGTAGCCCGCTATATCCAGTCGCAGTTCCCGCTCTCTGGCAATATCGTTGGTCAGGTCTACCGGAAAACCAAAAGTATCGTAGAGCTTAAATACCACATCGCCGGGAATCTCATCACCCTGCAGGCCCGCCAAGGCTTCCTCAAGGATCTGCATGCCATTGTCCAGCGTTTTGGCAAACTGTTCTTCTTCGGTCAAAAGTGCTTTTTCAATCTGTGGCTGCAACTTAACCAATTCCGGATAGGCACCGCCCATCTCCTTTGCCAGTGTCGCCGTCAACTGAAAGAAAAATGGCTGCGTGGCACCCAGCTTATTACCGTGGCGAACCGCCCTGCGAATAATACGCCGCAGTACATAGCCTCTGCCCTCGTTGCCTGGCAGCACACCATCTGCGATTAAAAAGGCACAGGAACGGATATGGTCCGCAATGACCCGCAGGGAGTTATGCTCCAGGTCATCCACGACCAGAATGGATGCCGCCGACTTGATCAGCGCCTGAAACAAGTCGATCTCGTAGTTACTGTGCACTTGCTGC
>ERZ1046367.1758-NODE-1758-length-12101-cov-4.321268_pt1 | contig 12101 bp, 11 predicted proteins | sample MGYA00383091_ERZ1046367 | MGnify/ENA primary metagenome ERZ1046367 (study PRJEB29581, sample SAMEA5548361) | metagenome | biome: marine; feature: coastal; material: water | depth 50 m | study: Short-term variability in the microbial, nano- and picoplankton... | reverse complement strand
ATTTAAGTTTAAAAGATAAATTTAATGAAATAGTTATGACTGGATTAAGAACGTCTTCAGGTGTTTCACTAAAAATAATAAGAGAAAAAATAGGAAAAAAATTCGTAAACTACCTTGAGGAAAACTCTAAAAGTCGAATCCTTTCAAATGATTTATATTGGGATGGAGATTATCTTCATATCACTAAAAAATCTAAATTTTTATCTGATGGAATTGCTTCTGATTTGTTTATGATAGATTTATGATCTCCTATTTATTATATAATTTAACAAAGTTGTTATAAAAATGAGGGATTGTTTCAATTCCTTTAAAAAAGTTAAACACCCCAAAGTGTTCATTCGGTGAATGAATAGCATCACTATCTAGACCAAACCCCATTAAAATTGTTTTACAACCTAAAACTTCTTCAAACATTGGAACAATTGGAATGCTTCCTCCATCTCTAACAGCAAAAGGAGGCTTGCCAAAACTTTTTTCATATGCTATATGAGCTGCTTTATATGCAATGTTTTCGGTTGGAGTCACATATGCCTGTCCTCCGTGATGAGTAGTAACCTCAACTTTAACTGAGAGTGGAGCAATTTTTTTAAAATGTTTTTCAAAAAGATTACTAATTTTTTTCCAATTTTGATTTGGAACTAATCTCATGGAGATTTTAGCGTATGCTTCACTTGGAATTACTGTTTTGGCCCCCTCTCCTGTATATCCACCCCATATTCCATTTACGTCAAGTGTAGGGCGAATCGATTTTCTTTCGGGCGTAGAAAAACCTATCTCACCAGACGTAAGGTTAATATCTAGTGATTTTTTGAATAACTCATCACTGAATGGTACCTTTGACATTTCTTTACGTTCTTCACTAGTTAATTCAATTACATCATCATAAAATCCTGGAATAGCTACTCTATTTTTATTATCTTTTAAACTGCTGATCATATCACAAAGAGTATTTATGGGATTAGCAACTGTACCACCATATAAGCCCGAATGCAAATCTCGGTTAGGCCCTGTAATTTTTACTTCCATATAGCTTAAACCTCTTAACCCTGTAGTTATTGATGGTTGATTATTATCTAAAATCCCAGTATCTGAAATCAAAATAACATTAGCTTTTAAGTGATCAGAGTTTTCACGAATAAAAATTTCTAAATTATCACTCCCGACTTCTTCTTCTCCTTCAATAATAAATTTAACATTACAAGGAAGATCGTTATTTGAAATCATTAATTCTAGTGCTTTAATGTGCATAAACATTTGTCCCTTATCGTCACAGGAACCTCTAGCAAATATTGCTCCGTTTGGATGTGTATCAGTTTTTTTTATGATTGGATTGAATGGATTACTGTCCCATAGGTTTATAGGGTCTGGTGGTTGAACATCATAATGTCCATAGACTAAAATCGTAGGAAGATTAGATTTTATTATTTTTTCTCCATATACAATAGGATGTCCTTTTGTGGAAATAATCTTAATATTTTCGCAACCTGCTAAAGAAATGGAATTAGCTAGCCACTTAGCAGCTTCTTTAACTGATTTCTTATACTTAGGATCAGCACTAATTGAAGGAATTCTAAGAAAATCGAATAATTCTTTTAAATATTGATCTTGTTTATTTTGAGATAGTAAATACATGAAATTTTTATTAGATTATAAAAATAATAAAAGCAAATAATCAAATTAATAAGTTCTAATTATTTTTATTAAAACTTGTTTATATTTGTGCACCTTTTTAATTAATAGCGGGTGTGGTGAAATTGGTAGACACGCTAGACTTAGGATCTAGTGCTTCACGGCTTGGGGGTTCGAGTCCCTTCACCCGCACAAAAAAACCTCACAATTGTGAGGTTTTTTTATAATAATTTACCTGTCAAATTTAAATTTTTCTAATTGTATATCGTCTAAACCATTGTCATCAAAAGGGTATTCCATTTGATCTTGAATATTATAAAGAGATATAAGAATGAATTCACTTAATAGAACAACAAAACAAGTTAAAAATATTGCATCTCCCTCACTTCCCATTTTATTTATTATAGTGGGAGTATATACTAAAGGGAAAAGATATATAAATATTAAACAATAAGCTTTGAGACTAATCGGAGTTCTATGTAGGTAAATTGCAATTAAGTTATCTTGACTATCACTTACATCTCTTAAGAAGCGAATTGCTTTTTGGCGTATTCCACCTGAAATATCCTCTTCATTGTTTTTCAAAAAATTAAATACTTCCTCAGTATTACTGTCTATTTTCTTTAAGTTTATATCTGGTCTAGACAACTCTTTTAAAAAATCATTTTCAAGTTTATTTGTTAATATAGAAAGTTCTTTGAATTTTTCGTCAGTAAGCTTGCTCATCCTGAGATAATGTTCAATAGTTTTTAAATTGGTTCTAAATTGACTGAGATGTTCCAAAGCTTTTTCACGTCTACGAAAAGCAGATCTAATACAAAAAACTAAGGGGAAAATAATAGCTATACTTATTAAGGTAAGATCTATTTCATAATTTATATCATATTTTTCAGCAAGAAAGAGAATTCCAATAGATATTAATACGGCTATTAATGTTTTATTATTAATAATAACAAGATATCGGTTTAGCATCTGAATAAATTTTTTTATATTTCATAAATTTATTAACTATATCATGAATAAACAAGTAAACTTAATATTGTTATTATTCATCAGCATTTTTTCTTATGCTCAAAATGCCGATGGATATACTCTTCTTTTTCAAAACGAAGAGCCATTAAAGATTAAATTAAAATACTCTAACAAAGAGATGAATAAAAAAACTAATGACTCTACTTTCATAGAAACTCAGCTCTCTTATGAGCAAGAAGGGGTATGGAAAGACGTTGACGTTAGACTTAGAGCCAGAGGTAATTTTCGACGCAACACATGTTATTGGCCTCCTGTAAGAGTAAAAATTAAAAAATCAGCAGCTAAGGGAACTATTTTTCAGGGCAACAAAAGTCTAAAACTGGTTTTGCCTTGTATGATTGAGTCAGACAAAAATGATAATATCATGAAAGAGTATATGGCTTATAAGCTTTATGAGCAAATTTCCCCATATCATTTCAATGCTAGAAGAGTAGATATTGATTTTACTGAGATTAAAGGTAGAAAGGAAAAAAAACATCAACTAAAAGGTTTTTTAATAGAGGATGATGATATTGTAGCAGATCGATTTGAAGGAAGAGTTGTGGATAGGTTTATTCACCCTTTAGCCATGGATGCTGAAACTTCTGTTCAAAATGCATTTTTCAACTTTTTAATTGGAAACACTGATATTTCAGTTGCATATCAACACAATGCAAAATTGCTTTATATAGGAAAAAGACTTATTCCATTGTCATATGATTTTGACATGACAGGTTTTGTTAATCCGAGCTATGCCACAGTAAATGAAACTTTAGGGATAAAATCAGTTAGGGATAGAAAATATAGAGGTTTTAAAAGAGATGGTTCTATTATTGAAACAGTTCGTCAACTTTATATAAGCAAAAAACCTGATTTAATATCAATAGTAGAATCTCATGCTTCTCAATTCGATAATGAGAGAGAGTATAAAGAGACATACAAGTTTTTAAATAGCTTTTACGAAGTATTGGAAAATGACAAGGAGTTTAAGTCACAAATTGTTGATGCTGCAAGAACAAAATAATAAAGTTTAAAAGCTATTAATTTTAATTATCTACCGCGGTTTTTAGTTTACTAAATATCGCGGTATTGTCATATATACCATTGAATAATTCTGAATTTGGGCCATAGCTAAATACAGGAACCATACTTCCACTATGACCTACAGTCGTAAAATCTCCAATCACAGAATTTTTTTTTAAATTTCCTTTTTTTATTGCAAGTCCACCCGTTTCATGATCAGCTGTAACTACTACAAGAGTATTTCCATTATCTTTTGCAAATTTCAAAGCACTAGATATTGCTTTGTTAAAATCTTTAAACTCTGATAAAACATATGGTAATTCGTTTGCATGACCACCCCAATCTATTTGGGACCCCTCCACCATTAAGAAAAAAGGCTTTTTGTCATTTTTTAACTTATTAAGTGTAGATTCAATTAAAGATTCTAGCCCGGGCTTTCTTCCAGCACTTATTGGTGGTGGTTCATCGTCATATGTAAAGAATCCTAACTTTTGATTATTAGAATTATTAAAATTGTCTAGATTATTTACAATTCCATAACCTTCTTCTTCCATTTCTTTAATTAAATTTCTTTTATCTGCCCTGCGAGTAAAGTGTTTTTTACCTCCTCCTATAAAATAATTAACATTATGATATCTCAATTGTAGGGCAATATCCTCATATTGTCTTCTTGAATTTACATTAGCATAAAATGAAGCAGGTGTAGCATGGACAATACTAGAAGTCACAATTAATGCGGTGGAAAAATCTTTAGTATTACAATATTCAAGAATAGATTCAAGTTGTTTGTTTTTAGGATTAATGCCAATAACCCCATTAAATGTTTTTTCTCCACAAGCCATAGCGGTTCCACTTGCCGCAGAGTCAGTTACTAACTGATTATAAGAATGTGTTTTTGAAAGGCCAAAATATTGCATTTCCTCTAATGCAGTTGTGTTTTTATTAGAGTACATTGCTGCAGAAATTTGAGACAAACCCATTCCATCTCCTATCATAAGAATTATGTTAGGAACCTCGTTGTTTTTTTCTAAAATAAAAGAGTTGGAAGATTCTTGATCCTGAGAATAAATATTTAATATGACAGTCATTGCCATAATTATAAAAGGTAAAATATTTTTCTTAGGGTTATTCATACTTGCTTATTTTTCAAATCAGCGGTCAAAGTTAACACAATGTTAGGCCTCTTCCAATATTTTTTTTAATCCAATAAAAATCTTTTCAGTTGCTCCTTGTTGCTCCTTTATATAATTAGAATTAATAATTTTTGCAAAGTTTAATTCATTAGTAATAATTTTTACAAGTTTTTCAAATTCATTTTTAGATGAAACCGAAAAGCATCCCCCCTTTTTGATTAAATCGATTGCTTCAGGAAACCTCATATAGTTTCTTCCAATTATTATTGGTAGATCATAGACAGCTGCCTCAAGAATATTATGTAACCCCCATTTACCCATTCCTCCTCCAATATATGCCCATTTTGCATACCTGTAGGCATCTTTTAAAACACCAATAGTATCTATAATTAGAATCTTCTTTAAGTGGTCATTCTTATATGAATAATTACTCCAAAGAGCATATGGCACATTTAGTTTTTTAACAATTAATGAAATAGATTTAGAATTACAATCGTGTGGGGCAATTATAACTTTTGGGCTTTCATCTTTATGTATATAATTCATAAATAAAAAATAATCTTCCTCCCATGTGCTTCCAGCTATCCAACATTCTTTATTTTTTAAAAAATCATCAAGAATTTTTAATTCTTTTTTTTCATTCAAAATATTTAAAACTCTATCCATTCTCGTGTCACCTACTACAGTTGTGTTAAAAACTCCATTTTGATTTAATATTTCTTTGGAATCAATATTAGCAATGTAGAAATGATCGATAGTTTTAATTGCTTCCAAAAACCAAACTGCCCATGACTTCCAAAAAACATTATAATTTTTAAATCGACTAGATATTGAAATTACGGGAATTTTATTCTGCTTCAAACAATAAAGCATATTAGGCCAAAACTCATTTTTCGATAAAATTAGAATTTTGGGGTTTATAAATTTGACTAGTGAGTTCATATGTTTTGGAATATCTAATGGGAGGTAGCCTGTCCAATCTACCAGAGAATAATCTTTCATTACATTATATCCCGATGGAGAAAAAAATGTTAGAGCAATTTTATATTTAGGAAGAAGGTTTTTAATTTTTTCTATTAAAGGTTTAGATTGCTCGAATTCCCCCAGCGATGAACAATGAAGCCATATAACGGAAGATTTTTCTGAGCGAAAAACATGAAATTGATTATTTTTAATAATTTGGATATTTTTTTTTCTACCAAAATAAAAGTCTTGCTGCTTACTATTATATAAGTGAAAACCAAAAATTTTCCATGAAAAAATGGGTAAGCAAAAATTAATAAAGGAAATTATTGATGAATATAAAAATTTCAAAATAATTGATTTCTACAAAATTAAATCAAATATAGGAGTTGTTAGATTGATTATGCCTGTATATTTATTTTTTAGAGGAATGTTTTACTTATTTTTGAATGAAATTTTTAATATGAAAAAAATTAACATGGTTGATCTTGCAGGTCAATATGAACCAATAGCAAAAGAAGTTAATCGTGCAATTAATGACGTTATTAAAAACACATCATTTATAAATGGACCTGTTGTTTCTGATTTTCAAAAAAATCTTGAGAATTACCTTGATATAAAACACGTAATACCATGTGCAAATGGAACTGACGCTCTTCAAATTGCATTAATGTCTCTTGATCTTGATCCAGGGGATGAAATAATAACAGTTGATTTTACATTTGCTTCTACTGTTGAAGTAATAGCTTTGTTAAAATTGACACCAGTTTTAGTTGATGTTGATTCTGAAACTTTTAATATTAACATAGATTCGTTAGAATCAGCAATAACTGAAAAATCTAAAGTAATAATTCCAGTTCATTTATTTGGCCAAGTAGCTAATATGGATGAAATAATCCGGTTGGCAAAAATTAATAATTTACAGATAATAGAAGATACAGCTCAGGCTATAGGTGCTAATTATAAATTTTTGGATGGAAGAAAACAAAAAGCAGGGACTATTGGGCTTATTGGAACAACTTCATTTTTTCCATCTAAAAATTTAGGAGCCTATGGAGATGGGGGAGCTGTTTTTACTAACAATGACTCTTTAGCATATAAAATTCGAGGTATTGTAAATCATGGGATGTATGAAAGATATCATCATGATGTGGTTGGGGTTAACTCTCGTTTGGATTCTATTCAGGCAGCTATTTTGAATATTAAATTGAAGTTTTTAGACCAATACAATAATTCCCGTAAAAAAGCAGCTCTGAAGTATACGGAATTGTTAAACAATAATTCTAAAATTCAAATACCTAAAATTTTAGGAGATGAAGATTCTCATGTTTTTCATCAGTACACACTAGTAGTAAAAGGCACAAACAGAGATGAATTGGTTAAATACTTGAATCATAATGGAATTCCCTGTGGCATATATTACCCGATACCATTACACAAACAAAAGGCTTACAGAAGTAATAGGTACGATGAAAAAGATTTTGAGATAACTAATCGTTTGTCTAAATCAGTGATTTCTTTACCAATGCATTCTGAACTTGATGATGATCAAATTGGATTTATTTGTAAAAAAATTATAAAATTTTTAGAAAAAAATTAAATTATTGTTGCTGATTTTGTTTCGCAATTAGAATCAATCTTCTTAATTAATCCTTGAAGCACTCTTCCTGGGCCAACTTCTATAAACTCTTTTGCACCATCGTCTAACATGTTTTTAATAATTGAAGTCCATTTAACAGGAGTAGTTAATTGAGAAATAAGGTTAGCTTTGATTGTTTTAGGATCTTCAATTGGTAATGAAGAAAAATTTTGATATATAGGACAAATTGGAGAGGTTAATGAAACATCGTCAATAGCACGAGCTAATTCATTTCTTGCCGGCTCCATTAATGGAGAATGAAATGCTCCACTAACAGGAAGAATTAATGCTCTTTTCGCTCCTTGTTTTTTAAGTGAATCACATGCATTTTTAATGGCACTTACTTCTCCGGAAATAACAAGCTGACCAGGACAATTATAATTTGCAGCAACAACAATTCCGAAGGTGTTTAAACATGTTTTTTCAACTAATTTAGGGTCCAGACCTAAAATAGCAGCCATAGTTCCAGGCTTTAAATTACACGCACTTTGCATAGCTTTGGCTCTTTTCCTTACAAGAGTCAACCCATCTTCAAATGAAAAAGACCCTATTGCTGTTAGGGCAGAAAACTCACCCAAAGAATGACCTGATACCATATCAGGGTTAAATGACCTTCCAAGTAGTTTGCTTAAAATTACTGAGTGAATAAATATGGCTGGTTGGGTAACATTTGTTTGTTTTAGATCTTCTTCTGAGCCTTTAAACATAATTTTAGAAATATCAAATCCTAAAATTTTATTTGCTTTTTCAAATAGTTTTTTACCTTTCGTACTATTGTAAAGTTCTTTACCCATACCTGAGAACTGGGCACCCTGACCAGGAAATAAATATGCTTTCATTTATGATTTTCTTATATAGGTTAGATATGAATAACTCAGGTTAGCAGTAGAGGAATTTAAAAATCTATTTTCACTAATAAGTTTCCACTTTGTTTCTGGAATATTTGGAAAAAAAGTATCAGCATTAAATTCTTCATGAATTCGGGTTAATTCAATTCGATCTACTAACTCCATACTTTGTCTGTAAATCTCTCCACCTCCAATAATAAAAGGTTGTAAATCATCTTTGACAATAGATAAAGCTTCTTCTATACTATTGCAAACTTCAGCTCCTTTGGCCAAATAAAATTTATTGCGAGTAATAATTATGTTTCTTCTTTTTGGAAGAGCCATAGGCATAGATTCAAATGTTTTTCTACCCATAATTATTGCATGACCATATGTTAATTTTTTAAATCGTTTAAGGTCCTCAGAAAGGTGCCATATCAATTTGTTGTCTTTTCCTAAAGCATTATTTTCAGCAGCTGCGGCTATTATTGTCACACCTTTTTTTTTATCTGACAAACTCATAGAATCTGTTTTATCATCAATTTTGATTAATAATTTGGAGTTAAATATTTTAGTATCTAATTAGTATTTTTTTTTGACTATTAAATAATAAAAGATTTATTTAAATATCTATTTTTACATCGCAAAATTAAGCTTTATTGATGAAAAACACCATACGTTCTCTTTTCCCAGTTTTAAATTCTTGTACATATTTAAATACTCCTTATGTAGGCCTTATGTCAACTCAATTATTTGAATTTAGAAATAGCTTAGAAAAGGAGTATTTAAGAGAAGGTGATGAGTTTAAAATTGATAGTAGTCAAAGGATTGATGATTTTAGAGCAACAATTTCATCATTCATTAATTCTACAAAAACAAACACATTTATCACTTCAAACTTTTCGACCGGCTATAGGTATATTTTAGATCTTATTTCAAAAGGATCTAGAGTATTAACATTAGAAAATGATTATAATTCACTTCTTGAAGGACTTGTTGAAAGAGATTTTTTAGTTGATTACGTTCCTATAACATCAGATTTTGAACTTCAAATTGAAAAGCAATTAGATAAAAAAGAGTATAGTGTTTTAGCATTATCGGTTGTACAATTTTTATCTGGAATCAAAGTGGATTTTAATATTTTAAAGAGAATTAAACAGAAGCATCCTACACTTATTATTATTGGAGATTCAACTCAATTTATGGGATCAGATTTTTTTGATTTTAATCATTCACCTTTTGATGTTATAATTGGAAGTGGATATAAATGGCTATTAGCTGGTTTTGGAAATGCATACATATCAGTTTCTGAACATTTTTTAAATCAAACAAAATGTTCTTCACAAATTATCTATGAGAAAGTTTATGCAGGTCATATAAACTTTTTAGGATCTGCATCTCTTGATTTTTCAATTAAATTTTTACAGAACAATGATTTTAATAATCTTATTAAAATAAAAAACCATTTAGCGACTCTGCTTAGAGAAGAATTGAAAGAATTGAATTTATTAGATCCAATAGTTGAAAAAAGAACTGATCATTCAAGTATATTTACAATTTTAGGAGATAAAAATCTTTATTATAATCTTCTATCTAATGGAATTAGATGCTCATTAAGAGGAAAAGGAGTTAGAGTTGCTGTCCATTTTTATAACATCGAGTCTGAGATTGAGAATTTAATTAAAGTTCTTAAAAAATTAAATTGAAACTGTTCCTTTTATTAATGGATAAGGGTCATAATCAGTTATTTCAATATCATCATATGTAAAATCTAAAAGATTTTTAATTTTTGGGTTTAATTTTACTTTTGGAAGTTTTCTTGGAGACCTAGATAGTTGTTTTTTAATCTGATTTTTATGATTTGTGTAAATATGAGCATCTCCAAAAGTGTGAATAAATTCGCCGGGCTCATATCCTGTAACCTGTGAAAGCATTATTGCGAGTAAAGCATATGAAGCTATATTGAAAGGAACACCTAAAAAAACATCAGCACTTCTTTGATAGAGCTGAATGGATAGTTTTCCATCAGAGATATAACATTGAAAAAATGTGTGACAAGGAGGAAGAGCAGCTTTGTTATTGGCCACGTTTTCTGAAAAAGAAACAGAAGTATTTGGCATGACACTAGGGTTCCAAGCACTGATTATAATTCTACGACTATCAGGATTGACTTTAATTGTTTCAATCATCTGTTTTATTTGATCAATACCCTCACTATTCCAATTTCTCCATTGATGTCCATAAATAGGTCCTAATTCTCCATTTTTATCAGCCCATTCATTCCAGATTCTTACACCATTTTCTTGAAGATAACTTATATTTGTGTCACCTTTTAAGAACCATAGCAATTCATGTATTACAGATTTTATATGAATTTTTTTTGTAGTTAGTAGAGGGAAACCTTTGCTTAGATTAAACCTCATTTGATAACCAAAAACACTTTTTGTTCCAGTTCCAGTTCTGTCAGTTTTTTTAATGCCATTTTTTTGAATATGACGTATAAGATCAATGTATTGTTGCATTAATAAAATTTAATATATTTCAAATATACATTGAATGGATAGCTGTTTAAAAAAAATAATAAACAGTTATCAAGATAAAATGAACATACTTTAATTTAAAAACCTCTTTTTAAAATAAGATCACGAATTTTTGCTGCTTTTTCATAGTCTTCGTTATCAACAAGCTCTTTTAATAAAGTTCTAAGCTTTGATGTTGAAAAACTTTCTATATTTTTAGGAAGTTTATTTTTTTTTGGATGTTTGACAATTTTTTCGATCCAACCATCTTCTGAAATAGGCTTTTTAGATTCTGTTTTTATGGCTGCAGTAAATCCAGCAGATTTTATAATAGAATCATAAATATAAATTGGAGCTTTAAATCTTAAAGCCATTGCAATTGCATCTGAAGTTCTTGCATCTATAACTTCTTCAATTTTATTTCGTTCACATATTAGATTAGAAAAAAATACTCCGTCAACTAACTTGTGAATAATTACTTTTTTTATAATGACATCAAAATAATCAGCAAAATTTTTAAACAAATCATGTGTTAAAGGCCTTAATGGTTTAATTTCTTTCTCTAACGCAATTGCAATGGCTTGAGCTTCAAATCCTCCAATTATAACAGGCAACTTTCTGTTACCATTAGTTTCACTTAGTATAAGCGCATAAGCGCCTGATTGAGTTTCACTATAGGAAATACCTTTAATTTTAAGCTCTATTAATTTCATTTTCACTTAATTAGTTTCAGAATATTTACAACGAAACTAAATTTAAAATCGTACATAAATCACATAAATTTAGGTTTTGTTTATTAAAATCTATAATCAACAGGGAGTTTTAATCAGAATGAAATGTTTAAATTTGCAGTCTTAATCAATTACTTTAAATGAAAATCATACAATTTAGACAGGCAATAGCTGAGGCAATGACTGAAGAAATGCGTCGAGATGAAACCATTTATTTGATGGGTGAGGAGGTGGCTCAATATAATGGTGCATACAAAGCTTCAAAAGGCATGTTGGAAGAATTTGGTGAGAAACGAATTATTGACACTCCTATATCAGAAGCCGGATTTTCTGGTATAGGAGTTGGTTCAACAATGACTGGTGCCCGTCCAATAATAGAATATATGACATTTAATTTTGCGTTAGTCGGGATTGATCAAATTATAAATAATGCTGCAAAGATTAGACAGATGTCAGGAGGTCAATTTCCATGCCCAATAGTCTTTAGAGGTCCAACTGGTTCTGCAGGACAGCTTGGGGCTACACATTCACAGGCTTTTGATAATTGGTATGCTAATACACCTGGATTGAAAGTCATTGTTCCATCTAATCCATATGATGCTAAAGGACTACTTAAGGCATCAATT
>ERZ1046367.1756-NODE-1756-length-12103-cov-5.387201_pt1 | contig 12103 bp, 9 predicted proteins | sample MGYA00383091_ERZ1046367 | MGnify/ENA primary metagenome ERZ1046367 (study PRJEB29581, sample SAMEA5548361) | metagenome | biome: marine; feature: coastal; material: water | depth 50 m | study: Short-term variability in the microbial, nano- and picoplankton... | reverse complement strand
GCAGGATCGGGACATTGGCGATGGGGACCAGTTGCTTGGCGCTGGTGTGGGTCAGCGGACGCAGACGCCGTCCACTCCCCCCGGCCAGGATCAGTCCCTTCACCGCGACGAGGGTATCGGGAGGTCCGCGGGGCCTCCGGGCGCTTCGATCAGCGTCCAGCCGCCTTGGACAGGCCCACCAGGAAAACGAGGACCGTGGTGGCCACCTGTTGGGCCTGGGAACCGTCCAGCGAGTATTCGGCAGCCACCTTCTCGAGGGCCTGCTGGTCCCCGTCGGCAGCCATGTAGGCCGTGGTGACCCGCTCGGTCCCCGTCTGGGCGGGCACCTCGAGCGGGTCCCTCTCGCCGGAAGACAGGCTGAGGAGGAACGCCACCACCCACACGCCGGCCCGCTGGAACTCAGGCACGGTCATCTCGAGATGGTCGGCAGCCGCGGTGACCCTCGCCAGGTCCTCGACGGTGAACGTCGAGGTCACCCGGTACTCATCCACCTGCGGGTCGGGGAAGGCGGTGCCGGCATCGGGCGGCCCGTAGCCGACGCTGAACCAGTTGGAACGCAGGCCGAACTCCCGACGGAAGCGGTCGCCCGACACCACGAAGCGGTTGCCGTCCCGGGCCCGGAGCTCCACCTCGACGGCTCGACCGCCGTCGTCGCCGAAGCCGTCCCTGTCGATCACCTCGATCTCGTACAGCGCACCCAACCCGAAGGCGTCGCCGACCCGCTCGACGTCGATCTCGTCGGTCCACCGGTGCACGGGGTTGATGGACACGTCGTCACCGGCATCAGGCACGCCGGTGAAATCAGCAGTGATGGTGTGACCACCGGTGGATGCTGAGAACTCGGTGCGGGACACCACGCCGTCCTGCAGGCGGACCATGCCAGCCGTGGCGGCCACCGCGGCATCGGTAGCGGCGGTTTCGTGGTCCCAGCCGTCGGACCCCCGTCGGCTACGGCGCCCCGAGTACACCTGACAACGGATGGTGTCGCATGTCTTGGCGTAGCCGTACCGAACCTCGGCCAAGGAGTACGACCGTGCCGCCACCGCCTGGACCTCAAGGGCCGCCTGGCCTGCACCGCCACCCATCTCCGACCAGATGGACGGCATCTCGCTGGGAACCACCGACCGGAGGTACTGCTCGATGGCCACCCAGTTCACGGTCCGCTGGCGGGCCCCGTAGCGGGCGGCCCGGATCTCGCCCCGGTACCAGGTGGCCGACGTCGGCCCTTCGCAGAGCTGAAGCGTCTGGTCGAGGCCCGAGGTGGCCGTGTCGACCAGTTCGTAGGCCACCCCGTCGGCTGTCGAGGCGATCCCTCCGTTGGTGGCGTGCACCGAACCGGTCGGCCAGGCCGCGGTGATGCGGGCCACCGGACTCTGGATGACCAGCCCGGTGTCGGTGAAGTCGCCGCCGCACGACGAGCCGGATAGGACGCGGTAGCGGTCGGCGTCGCCGTCCAGCACCAGGCGCACCACCCGGGTCGGGACCACGGTCCAGGGCCCCTGGATCCCGCCGACCAGCAGCAGGCCGTCGGAGAGGTAGACGGTCGTCGGGTCGCTGTCGTGGGACAACAGGCGAACGCCGATCTCGACGTTGGGGACGATGGTGGGTGTTGTTCCCCCGTAGTAGTGGTCGAGGATCTGGTCTCGACCCCAGCCTTCGTCCACCGCGTAGCCGAGGGCTCCGTACTGGCCCATTCCGCGGCCGTGGCCCCATCCGCGGCCATCGACGATTACAGGGCCGTAGTCCACCGAGTAGATGGGGGGGGCGAACCGACCAGGTATCCGCAACTGTTGGCCGACCGACAGGAGATTCGCATCGGTGATTCCGTTGGCCTCCATGAGGGCAGGCACCGTCACCCCGTGCTCCGCGGCGATGGCCGACAGACTGTCTCCGGACCGCACGGTCACGATCAGCGGTGGCAGGGTGGTGGCCGGCGGCATCGAACCCGGGATGGTCAGTTGCTGGCCCACCGAGAGCCGATCCGGATCGGTCAGGTCGTTGGCGTTCATGAGGGCCGAGACCGATACCCCGTGCACCGCGGCGATGGCCGACAGGCTGTCCCCGGGCTGGACGGTCACCACGACAGGCCCGGTGGGGGTCACCGGCCGGGTGGCACCTGGCACCAGCAGCTCCTGGCCGACGTGCACCGTGTCGGGATCGACGATGTTGTTGGCCTGGATCAGCGCCGAGAGGGTCACGCCGTACTCCGCAGCGATGCCCGACAGGCTGTCGCCGCGCTGCACCACCACGACCATGGTGGGGAGGGTCGTCGGGGTAGCGCCCGGGCCGGGGATGACCAGTCGCTGGCCCATGAAGAGCCGGTCGGCGTCAACAATGCCGTTGGCCGACATGAGCGCCGACACGCTGGTGCCGTGCTCGGCGGCGATCTCCGAAAGGCTGTCACCGGCCTCCACGGTGACCACCACGTCAGCAGGTGCGGGCGATGCCGTGGCCAGCAGGGTCCCCACCAACGCCGAGACCACGACGATCGACCGGAAGCCCGCCGCCCAGGAGAACACAGGTCGGCGGGCTGGAGGTTGCTGGTCGATCGGCTGAGGGTCCACGTTGCTTTCGTACACGGGTCGTTGGACGTGTGGGAACGCCCCGTTCCGCCCGGTCAGGCGGTCATTGTAGGAGTCGGAACCGTCGTCCGAGGAGCACCGACATGGCGACCATGGAGGTGGACACGGTGGCAAGCAACGCCAGCTCCACCCGGAGGAACAGATCGCTCCCGACGGCCAGCACTATCGGAAAGGCCAGCAGGCCTACCAACCAGGCCATGGCCATCCGGCCCTGCCACCGGAGGGCGATCAGCGCCTGGGCCAGACACAGCACCACCATCAGTACGGCGCTGGAACTGGCCAGCAGGAGCATGTCCCGACGGTCGACGGCGAACTCGGCTCCGAAGGCCAGCTCCACGACCCTGTGGCCGACCAGGCCACAGGCCACCACGGCGGCCAGCCCGAGGAATCCGACGAGAGCCAAAAGCCGACCCAGCACGTGGCGGAACTCGTCGAACCTGCGATCGGCGGCCAAAGCCGAGAGTCTGGGCAGCAGGGAAGCCTGCACAGCCTGGAAGAAGAACAACGGCACCCGGGCCACTAGGAGGGCGTTGAGGAACCGACCCGCCTCGTGGCCTTCGGACGGTCCGGCCAGCAACTCGACGGCTAGGGGGCTGACGTTGAGCACGATGGCCGTAGACACAGAGGCCACCAGCAGGGCACCCATGGCGGGGGCCAGGGCTGCCAGGCCACCCCGACGGTTGACGGTCCCTTCGGCTACCGGGACTGGCCCGACCTCGGCAGCCGGGTCCGGGCACCGAGCGCCGTCCGACCGTCGACCGGCCAACGCGGCGGCCACCCCCAGGAACGGCGCACCGCCGATAGCCAGGCCGTAGATCGCCACCTCGTCGGTCAGCACCAAGCCGAGCACACCCACCAGGGCCAGGCGGCCGACGCCGTCTCCAATGAAGTAGCGGGCGTAACCGCCGAATCGGTTCAGGCCGGCCAGCATGCCGCGGGCCAGGTGACCGGCTCCCAGGCCGACCAGCACCAGCAGGAGGCCTACCAGCAGCACCCCGTGGCCGGCAAAAAGGCCGTCGACCATCCAGGGTGCGGCCACCAGGGCCACCACGACAAGGCCCAGGGCCAGTGAGCCGCCCATAATGGCGGCCGGCCCGACGACCAGGCGGGGCGGATCTGAGGGATGGCTGGCGATGACCCGGGTCGTCTCCTGTTCCAACGGCTGGAAGAACCCCGGACCGAGCAGGAAGCTCAGCGCCCACAAGAGTCCGACCGGCGAGTACGCCTCGGCACCAAGGTCGCGTGACGCCAGGGTGATGAACATGTATGCGGTAAGGCCGTTCACGACTAGGCCGCCACCGACGGCCACGGTGCCCTCAGGGAGCCGATCCAGGACGCGCCTCATCGGCCGGGTAGGTACGTGTCGGCCATGTGGTTAACGGCCGACGCCCTCGAACCCGCAGCCCAACTCGCGCCACGGCCCGGGCTGGAGGAGGTTGCGGGTGTCGACTACGGCCCGACGGACCATCACGTCGACCACCGCCACCGGGTCGACCGAGACGAATGACGGCCACTCGGTGAGCACGACCAGCACATCGGCATCCCGACAGGCCGCCACCGGGTCGTCGACCAGTTCGACGGCGTCGGGAATCGGAGGCCGCCACTCGGACACCGTGGGATCATGGGCCCGTAGTCTCGCCCCGCCAGCCAGCAGCCGCTCGACGATCTCCAGAGCCGGAGAATCACGGAGGTCGTCGGTGCCCGCCTTGAAGGTGAGCCCCCAGACGGCCACCGTCCGACCCTCCAGGTCTCCGCCCACGGCCCGCCGAACCTTGTCCACCATCCGTTCGAACTGCTGGAGGTTCACCTCGAGGGCACTGTCCAGGAACCGGAAGTCGTAGCCGGCCTGCCCGGCCTGGTGGATGAGGGCCCGGGAATCCTTGGGAAAGCAGCTGCCGCCCCAGCCGGGACCGGGTCGGAGGTGACTGGCCCCGATCCTGGCGTCGTACCCGAGCCCGAGGACCACGTCGTCGATGTCGGCGCCCACCCCCTCGCAGACCGCAGCGATGGCGTTGGCGAACGAGAGCTTGGTGACGAGAAAGGCGTTGGCCGCGTACTTGATGGTCTCAGCCGACGCCGGGTCGGTGATCACCACCGGTGCGTCGACGTCGTCGTAGAGGGAACGAACCACCTCACATGACCGCTCGTCATCGGCGCCGACCACGATCCGATCTGGCCTCAGGAAGTCAGCCACTGCGCTCCCCTCACGCAGGAACTCTGGGTTGGAGGCCACCGTGACGTCATCGCGATCCAGAAGCCGCTCCACCACCCGGGTCGTCCCCACCGGCACGGTCGACTTGTTTACGACCACGGCCCCCGGCGTCAGCAGCGGACCCAGGGACGACGCTGCTGCTTCGACGTAGGACAGGTCGACCGACCCGTCGGGAGAATGGGGCGTGGGGACGCAGAGAAAGACCACCGCACGATCAGCGACCCCTTCGGCCACATCGGTGGTGAATCGCAACCGACCGGACCCCAGGCCCTCTGCCACCAGGGCGTCCAAGCCCTCCTCCACGATCGGAACGTCTCCGGCGGACAACCGGGCCACCTTGTCGGCATCGACGTCGACACACGCCACGTCGTGGCCCAGACGGGCGAAACACGCGCCGCTGGTCAGCCCGACATAGCCGGTCCCGATGATGGCTATCGAGGTCATCGGGGCGAGTCTCGCAGCACCTGGCGCCAACCCCGACGCGCCGGTTGCCCGACGCTCCAGAAGCAGGTCAGCTTTCGTGCGGGGCAGCCACCTTCGGCATGCAGAGGCCGTCCAGCTCAGCGATCTCGATGCGGTCCCGGTTCTCCCAGGTCACCTCGAGGGACGGGTCCTTTTGCAGTCGGTACTCCCGAAACGACATGTCCATGGCGTCGAAGGCCACCAGGCGGCCGGACAGGCCCTCGCCCAGGCCGAGGATCAGCTTGATGGCCTCCAGCGCCTGGATCGAGCCGACAATGCCCGGCAGCACGCCCAGCACTCCGGCCTCGGCACAACTCGGGGCGAACTCGGCCGGGGGCGGCTCGGGGAGCATGTCCCGGTAGGTGACCCCATCCCGGGGGTCGAACACCGTGACCTGGCCCTCGAAGCGGAAGATGGAACCGTGCACCACCGGCACGCCGAGCTTCACCGAGGCGTCGTTGAGCAGGTAGCGGCTGGGGAAGTTGTCGGCTCCGTCGATCACCACGTCGTACCCGGCGAGGATGTCCATGATGTTGTCGGCGCCGAGGCGAACGTCGTAGGTGACGACGTCGACGTCCGGGTTGATCGCGGTGAGGGTCTTCTTGGCCGAGTCGACCTTGCGTTCGCCGATCCGGTCCAGGTTGTGGAGGATCTGGCGCTGGAGATTCGACTCGTCGACCACGTCCATGTCGACGATGCCGATCCGTCCCACCCCGGCGGCGGCCAGGTACAGGGCGGCCGGAGAACCCAGACCGCCGGCTCCCAGCAGCAGGACGCTGGCGTCCAGCAACTTCAGCTGGCCCTCCTCGCCCACCTCGGGCAGGAGCACGTGGCGCTGGTAGCGGTTTCGCTGGTCGGGACTCAGGGTGCGCGGGGTGCGCCAGTCGCGGCCCTCGTCCTTCCAACGGTTGAAGCCGCCGTCCATGGAGACCACGTCGGTGTAGCCCAGCTGTTGGAGGGTGTCGGCGGCGAACGCCGAGCGGACCCCGCCGGCACACATGACGACGAGTGGCTGGTCCCGGTCGTCGACCCGACTCTCGATGCTGGCCTCGAGGTTGCCCCGCGGGATGTGGACCGAGCCGGGAACCGCCCCCTGCTCGAACTCGTCGGGCTCGCGGACGTCGAGGAGGAGGTGGCCGGCTGCCAGCAACGCCTCAGCGCCCGCCGGGTCGGTCTCAGTTATCCGGGACTTAGCGTCCCGCAGGAGATCTCGAAAGGTAGCCATTCCAAAATCCTACCGATCTGGTCGGGATTCGACCACCGGGCGGTTCGCCGATCGCGTCATGAACCGAGGATGGTCGGCAGCAGTTCGCTGATCGATCCCCGGACCACCACATCGGCCAGATCGTCCATGTCGGTCGGCGAACCGTTCACCACGACCACCGTCCGACCGGCCTGTACGGCCGTCGGAACCATCAGGTTCACCGGACCGACGGCCAGCGTCGATCCCACGGCCAACAGGAGGTCGGCGTCGGCCGCCGCGGCCAGTGACCGGTCCAGGTCGCCCTCGAAAAGCGCCTGGCCGAAGCTCACGGTGGCCCGCTTCAACAGGCCGCCACAGAACCCCCTCGGGCACCGAGGGTCTTCCTCGCCGGAGCGAACCCGCTTCAGGACCACCTCGATGTCGTCCTGCACGCCGCACTCCAGGCACATCGACCGTCGAACCGTTCCGTGGACCTCGACGATGCGCTCCGGGTCGGTCCCGGCCATGAGGTGGAGGCCGTCCACGTTCTGGGTCACCAGCGTGTGCAGCCCACCCCGCCGATCAAAGTCGACCAGCGCGCGGTGCCCGAGGTTCGGTTCCACCCCGTCCCACATCCCGCCGGCCATGACCCGCCAGTTGGCCTTCCGGACCTCAGGCTCGGCCAGGTACACGTCGATGTTCGATGCCCGTTCGGCCTCGGGGTTCAGGGTCCACACGCCCTGCGGTCCCCGGAAGTCCGGAATACCGCTGTCCGTCGAGATCCCCGCTCCGGTCAGCACGGCAACCGATCCCGCCGCGGCGACCAGCAACGCCGCATCGATCGTCTCTTTCCCGGGCCCCTCGGATGCATCCGTCATCGGCCGATCCTCTTCGATCAGGTCAGGCCGTGAAGGATCTGGCTAGGTCGACCAACAGGCGCACACCGAAACCGGTGCCACCCCGGACCACCTCGGCATCGTCGGCGTCGGTGAACGCCGGGCCGGCGATGTCCAGATGCGCCCAGTCGATGCCCTCGGCCACGAACTCGTCGAGGATGAGCCCGGCGGTGATCGCCCCGCCGTATGGCCCGCCGATGTTCTTCATGTCGGCGACCGGGGAGTCGACCATGCGGCGGTAGTCGTCGGGAAGCGGCAGGCGCCACACCCGTTCGCCGGTCCGCGACGACGCCGCCTCGACCTGTTCGAGAAAGCCATCACCGCGACCCATCAACCCGGCGATCCTCGGACCGAGGGCGACCATGCAGGCACCGGTGAGCGTGGCCAGGTCGACAATGGCGTCGGGCTTCGCTTCTGAGGCCATCGACAGTGCGTCGGCCAGCACGAGACGGCCCTCGGCGTCCGTGTTGAGTACCTCGATGGTTTTGCCGTTTCGGATGGTCAGAACGTCGCCCGGTCGGGTGGCATCCCCGCCCAGCATGTTGTCGGTCATCGGGAGGTAGGCCCGGACCCGGCACCGGGGGGCCACGGTCGGCAGGACCGACATGGCACCCACCACCGCGGCCGCACCGCCCATGTCCATCTTCATGTCCATCATTCCTTGACCGGACTTGATGGACAGCCCGCCGGCGTCGAAGGTGATCCCCTTGCCGACCAGGGCCAGGGTGCCCTTCGGGCGGCCCTTGGGCGTGTAGGTGAGCTCGACGAAACGGGGCGGATGGGTGGAGCCCCGGTTCACGCCGAGCAGGCCACCGAGGCGTGCACGACGGATGGCCGCCTCGTCCAGCACCTTGACGGTCAACCCCCGGTCGCGGGCCATGCGTCGCACCCGATTGGCGAACTTCGGCGCCGTCAGGCTGCCGCCCGGTTCGTTGACCAGGTCGCGGGCCAGCACCACGCCGCCGACAACCGCTTCGGCCCGTTCCATCGACGTCCTCACGCCCGCCGCGGTGCTTCCCACGATCGACACCCGGGCGAGTCGGTCCGATGCCGCTCCCTTGTCGTCGGCCGATCGGTAGCCGAACCGGTAAAGGGCCAAGGTCAGACCCTCGACCACCGCGGCAACACCATCAGCCTCGGTCAGTCCGTTAGTGGTGGCCACCACCGACGCCAGGTCGGTGGCCAATGATCGACGAGTCCGTGCGGCACGACCCAGCGCGGCAGCCGCCCGTCGGAGTCCGTCGGTGCCCAGTTCGTCGATGCCACCGAGGCCCACGGCAGCCACCAGACGGCCGTCGGACGGCACGACCTGGACCTGCCCGGCCTTGGCCTCGAAACCGAGACGGCCTAGATCCGCTCGATCGAGGCCCGACGGCAGCGGGTCTCCATCGGCCAGCCGTTCGATGGTTATTCCGTGGGCCACCACCTCGGCCCGAGCGGGAGCGCGACGGGCCGTGGAGAACTGGGGGGGTGTGAACGTGACGGTCATGGTCTTCCTCGGGGAATCGGATCGGGGCGAATGTCAGTCGGGCGTGGAGAGGCCTTCGATCGAGCGGCCTTCAATGGAGCGGACAGTGAGCGAACCACCCTCCGCGCTGTCGGCCTCCTGCCACCGGGCCAGAGTCCACAGGAGGTCGGAGAGGCGGTTGAGGTACGGCACTACCGACGACCCCTCGACGCTGGCCGACAAGGCCGAACGTTCGGCACGGCGGCACACCGTGCGGGCCACGTCGAGACGGGCCGACACCTCGTCTTCGCCGGGCGCCACGAACTCGGTCGGCGGTTCGAACCGATCCGCCACGTCGTCAATGAGGTCTTCCAACGCTGTGACCATGTCTGGCGTGGGTCGCGACCCCGACTCGCCCAGTTGGACGATCTTCTCGGGATTGCAGGCCAGTTCGGCCATGACCAACCAGAGGTCCCGCTCCAGGCCGACGAGGATGGCGCCCATCTCCGGGCCGGAGGCCGCCCGGGCCAGCCCGATGGCCGCCTGGGCCTCGTCTACGTCGCCGTAGGCCATGGGCGCCGGCGAGTCCTTGGCCACCCGCCCGCCGTACAGCAGGCCTGTCGTACCGTCGTCGCCTCGCCGGGTGTACACGCGTGTTTCGGTCATCAGGTCGCGAACCCTACCGGTCGGGCTGTTTCCCCAGAAGAAATGCGGCACCTCAGGAGAGGACAGCCCGAGCCACCAGGTCCATGCCAAAGGCGGTGAGGATGGCCAGGTACAACAGCCCGGTGGCCGCCATGACCGCCGAGTACTGGCGCTCCCGCAGGGCGGCCCGGGTGGCCACCACGAGGGCCAACGTTCCCACCGTCGACGCCACCCAGAACCATCCCAGGAGGCCGTTGTATCCGTCGGCGATAGTGCCGTTCAACACCGAAACCATGCCGGTCGGCCACAACAGGACCGCCAGCTCGAACGGCCACGCCAGACCCGTCCACCAGACCAGTTCGATCAACGGTCCGCGGGCCAGGCCGGGCTGCACCAGGTACCAGTGGCCGAGGAGCATGGCGTCGCTTACCGCGCCGAGGAACACGGCCCCCACCAGCATCCGGGCCACCGACAGGGCGGCCGGATCACCAGCAGCCAGGCCGGCCGCCACCAGGCCGACCAACCCGACCAACGGCGCCACAAGATCGAGGTGCGGTGGAAACTCGGGGCCGTCGTCGAACGCTCGGGCATCCCGGTCGATCCCGGTCATCTCGGCCACCCGGGCTGTCCGGCGCTCCTCGAGGCCGCGCTGGCCGGACACTCCGGCATGTCGACGCACCACCGAGATGACCATGGCCACCGTGGTGGCCAGCACCACGCCGGTGCCCGCCACCTCCCGCACCGGGTGCGGATCGAGCAGTAGCCCCACGGCCACCGATCCGGCGGCCATCAACCCGAAGGTGATGCGCATCGTCCAGCCGTAGCCGATGCCCACCTCGCGGCGTCGCCCGGTCACCCACAGGAAGAACAGTCCGCCGGTGGCCCACTGCAGCAGCACGCTCGCCGCGTCGAGGTCGATCACCGGTCGGCCGTGCTGGTTACCGTCAACCGTCGACCACGGCCAGCCCGTGGTCGATCCGGTTTAGCGGGTCCGGGCCGTCTTCGGTGGCCACCACGATGTCCTCAAGGCGGGCGCCCCACACGCCGGGCACGTAGATCCCCGGCTCGACCGAAAAGGCGTGGCCGGGAGCCAGGGGCAGGTCGTTGCCCGCCACCATGTTGGGGTGCTCGTGGGCCTCGACCCCGATGCCGTGGCCGGTGCGGTGCACGAAGAACTCGCCGTACCCGGCGTCGTCGATGACCTTCCGGGCAGCAGCGTCGACCTCGGCGCACGGCGTGCCCACCGTGGCTGCGGCCACGCCCGCTGCATGGGAGGAATGCAGTACCTCGTACAACTCAGCGAACCCGCTGGCCGGCGGTCCAACGTGGACGCAGCGGGTGATGTCGGAGCAGTAGCCCACCCCGTCGGGCCCGGCCATCGTCCCGCCGATGTCGAACAGGACTGATTCACCAACGCGGATGACACGGTCACCCGCCTCGTGGTGCGGGCTGGCCGCGTTCGGGCCCGTCGCCACGATGGTGAAATTCACCCGCTGGTGGCCCTCGTCAATGATTTGGCGGGCGATCTGGGCGGCCACGTCGGCTTCGGTCCGCCCCACGAGGGGCATCTTGCCGGCCTGGACGTCGGCCAGGATCCGGTCGACGGCAGCCGCTGCGTTGCGCAGGGCATCGATCTCAGCGGCGTCCTTGACCATCCGTATGGGCGCCGTTACCTCCGATGCCCTACCTAGTTGGAGGTCGGGACAGGCGGTCAGCAGGTCCACGGCGAAGCCGGCCCACATCTGGTCGCCCACCGCGGCCGTGCCGACGCCGACCAGATGGTCGGCCACTAAGGCGATCGGGTCCTCTCCGTCACGCCATGTGACCATGTCGAACACTTCGGGCCGTTCCACGACCCGGGGTGCCTCGAGGTGGGGTACGACGAGGGTGGCGTCGCCGTCACGGGGCACCACCAGCATGGTGAGGCGCTCCAGGGGCATGGCCTCGTACCCACAGAAGTACGGAAGGTCGGCACCCACGGACAGGAGGAGGACGTCGACTCCCCGGTCAACCATGGAGGCCCGGACCTGGGCGAGGCGCTGCTGGAACACTCGGTCAGGTTATGGGGCGAGATCGGGGGCAGCGCCCGTCGGCCCCGTTCACCAAGAGATCAGCGTCCGACTGACAGGGCCACGGGAACCGGTCCGCCCGCCGCCCGTGTCGCATGGGCCGCCTGCCGTGCGTGGTAGCTGGACCGGGTGAGCGGGCCGGCCTCCACGTGACCGATGCCCAGCGCCGTCCCCACGTCGCTCCAGCGGTCGAATACGTCAGGCTCGACCCACCGGTCGATGGGCAGGTGGGTGGTGGTCGGCCGCAGGTACTGCCCGATGGTCACGATGTCGCATCCCACGGCGGCTAGGTCGGCCAGGCACCCGTCGACCTCCTCGTCGGTCTCGCCGATCCCCACCATGATCGACGACTTGGTGGTCAGACCGGAGGCTCCGGCCCGGGCCAGAACCGAGAGACTCCGGGCGTACGACGCTGACGGACGGACCCTCCTCTGCAAGCGAGCCACGGTCTCCACGTTGTGGTTCAACACGTCGGGCCGGGCGTCGAAGATTTTCGAGAGCGCCTCTACGTCACCCCGACAGTCGGGGATCAAGACCTCTACGGCCGTCGACGGGCTGGCTCCGCGGATGGCCTCGATGGTGGCCACGAAGGCGCCGGCCCCGTGGT
>ERZ1046367.1746-NODE-1746-length-12162-cov-5.084992_pt1 | contig 12162 bp, 9 predicted proteins | sample MGYA00383091_ERZ1046367 | MGnify/ENA primary metagenome ERZ1046367 (study PRJEB29581, sample SAMEA5548361) | metagenome | biome: marine; feature: coastal; material: water | depth 50 m | study: Short-term variability in the microbial, nano- and picoplankton... | reverse complement strand
CAGCCGGTTTTGGGTCTTATCATAGTGCCGCAATGGAGTTTGGTCGCTTAATTCCACGTATATTCCTAAGCCTGCAAGCGCCTTTTCAACGTTTCCACGCAGCCAGTTGGGCCCCTGCCACCCATGCGCGAAACGTTCGGCCGCTTTATCCACCGCATCCAGGTAATTGTCGCAATAATGAAAGAAATCACGTACCTCTTCCCATGGGTTGGGCTGCATATGCCCGTCTTGCCAACCCAAGGCTTCATCAAATGACATCATGCGTTCTTGGGTGTTTTTATACGCGCGGTGTAGATCCAGAAATGCGCGGCTAAAGGCCGGGGCATTAAACGCCACCAGCCGCAGATCGCCAAGCGAGGGTTGCGCTTCGCTAAAAATCGGGTCCACCAGAACTTCGCGCAGATCGCTGACAAGCCGCTCGCTTTCTCCGCTTGATAATTCTGTGATGTCAAAGCCGAATTCTTGGGCCAATGCCAAGAGAATAGAACTGGAAACGGGCCGGTTGTTGTTTTCAATCTGATTCAAATAGGGCAGCGACACGCCCAGCCGCGCGGCAAATTCCTTTTGTGTCAGGCTCAGCTTACGGCGTAGATCGCGCAGCTTGGCGCCGGCATAGAGCTTTTGAACGGCCATTGTCACCCCGATTTGCAAATTTTCAAAAATGATCTGCTAAGCTTGCTAATTATGTTAGAGGCGTCAAGAGGTTTGAATACTGCGATGGCGTTTTTTGACATAGATCATGCAGATCACCCCTGCGGCAACCGAGCTCCACATCAACCATAGCAGGGGCGTGGCGCCGCTGGTTGGCGTTAAAACGGCGCCGGCAAGGGCGGATAAGGCCGCCCCGCCCGCAATCATAATGGCGCTGCCAAGCCCTGAGGCGGCGCCGGCAAGATCTGGGCGTATGGCGAGCATGCCGGCCGTGGCGTTGGGAATGCTTAATCCATTTCCAAATCCGACAAAGGTCATGAAGCCAAAAAAGCTGATTGCTGACCCCATGCCGTTGTAGAATACAGCCAAAGAGGCGGTGAGGCCAAATAAGTTCAAGGCCAGCCCCCAAAAAATCATCGCATCAAGGCCGATCCGCGACGAAAACCGCCCGGTGAAAAAGTTTCCCAAAAAATATCCCGCTGCCGGTGCGCCGAAGAATAACCCGAGCGCCTCTGGGCTTAAGTTGAATATTTCAGAGCCAACGAAAGGGGCCCCGCCCAGATAGGCGAAGAAGGCGCCTGATCCCAATGCGGAGGTGAAGCAATACCCCCAAAACCGTTTTGAACGCAAAAGATCGGGGTAGAGCGCAAAATGCGCTTGGAATTTCACATCTGCCGTTGGCGCGGTTTCGCCAAGGTCAAAAAAGCAATTGAGCCAAAGCGCCACCCCCAGCAGGCTCAGAATCCAAAAATTAGCGCGCCAGCCAAAATAGGCATCAATCACCCCGCCCAAAGCTGGCCCGAACATCGGCACCAGCGCCATACCCATCATGATATAGGCGATCCGAGAGCCCGAACTTGCGGTATCGGTGGTGTCGCGTACGATGGCGCGCGAAATCACAAAAACGCTTGCGATGACAGATTGGATTGCGCGCAAAATCAAAAATGACTCGGTGCTTTGACAAAAGGTAATGGCGATGCTGACCGCCGTGAACAGGGCAATCGACCAAAGCGTCACTTGACGGCGCCCCTGCATATCCGAAAGCGGCCCCGAGAATAACTGAACCAGTGCGCTGATCGCCAGATATACGCTCACTGACAACCCTAAAATGGCGGCGCTGGTGCCAAACTCATCCGCCATGCGCGGGAGGCTTGGTAAAAAGATATTCATCGCCAGCGCCGAAATGCTGACCATCAAAATCAGCGTGGCCATATGCGGCTGGGTTTGCCGGTTAAGAAACTGGGCCCTGGGTCTTTCGATCATATACGCTCCTTAACCATCCAGAAGAAGGCGGATGGGGTTATCTCTTTGCTGGTTAAAATAAAGTTAGCAAATTAACAAATTAGCACTTTAATCCGCAGATTTATTTGCAAATTTGCATAAATCTTCTTTGCGTTACACCGCTATCAGTATAGCAGAAGCTGCAGATTGCCGAAGGAGTCAAGATGAAAGATATTTTGCAACAGCTTGAGAAGCGCCGCGACGTTGCGCGCCAAGGCGGCGGCAGCAAGCGCATAGAGGCGCAGCATGCCAAGGGTAAATTAACCGCGCGCGAGCGGGTTGAGCTGCTGTTGGATGAAGACAGTTTCGAAGAGTTTGACATGTTTGTTGCGCATCGCTGCACTGATTTTGGCATGGAAAAACAGCGCCCGCCCGGCGATGGTGTGATCACCGGTTGGGGCACGATTAATGGTCGAATGGTTTATGTTTTCTCGCAGGATTTCACCGTGTTCGGGGGCTCGCTCTCTGAGACGCATGCCCAAAAAATTTGTAAAATCATGGATATGGCGTTGCAAAATGGCGCGCCGGTGATTGGCATAAACGATTCTGGTGGAGCACGTATCCAAGAGGGGGTTGCCTCGCTTGCAGGATATGCCGAAGTGTTCCAGCGTAATATTTTGGCCTCTGGCGTGGTGCCGCAAATCAGCTTGATCATGGGTCCTTGCGCCGGTGGCGCGGTCTATTCCCCCGCGATGACCGATTTCATTCTGATGGTCAAAGACAGCTCTTATATGTTCGTCACGGGGCCCGATGTGGTCAAAACGGTGACCAATGAGGTGGTCACGGCCGAAGAATTGGGCGGCGCCGCGACGCATACCAAGAAATCATCTGTTGCGGATGCGGCGTATGAGAATGATATCGTTGCGTTGAGCGAGGCCCGTCGTTTGGTTGATTTTCTGCCTTTGAACAACCGTGAAAAGCCACCCATACGCCCGTTTTTTGATGAGCCGGGCCGCATTGAGGCGTCATTGGATACTTTGATCCCTGATAATCCCAACACCCCTTATGATATGAAGGAATTGGTTTTTAAAATCGCCGATGAAGGTGATTTTTTTGAAATTCAGGAAGATTTTGCAAAGAACATCTTAACTGGGTTTATTCGATTAGAGGGGCAAAGCGTCGGCATCGTGGCGAACCAACCCATGGTGCTCGCGGGATGCCTTGATATTGACAGTTCGCGCAAAGCGGCCCGGTTCGTGCGGTTTTGCGATGCGTTTGAAATCCCAATTCTGACGCTTGTGGATGTGCCAGGGTTCCTGCCCGGCACCTCGCAAGAATATGGTGGGGTGATCAAGCATGGTGCGAAATTGCTCTTTGCTTATGGCGAAGCCACGGTGCCAAAAGTAACCGTGATCACCCGCAAAGCCTATGGCGGAGCCTATGATGTGATGTCCTCAAAACATTTACGGGGTGATTTTAACTATGCCTGGCCCACCGCCGAGATTGCTGTGATGGGGGCCAAGGGCGCAACCGAGATTATTCATCGCGCCGATTTGGGCGATGGAGATAAAATCGCGCAACATACAGCCGATTACGAAGACCGGTTTGCCAATCCGTTCGTGGCCGCAGAGCTGGGCTTTATAGATGAGGTTATTCAACCCAAATCAACCCGCAAACGGGTCTCGAGGGCTTTTGCATCCCTGCGCGGTAAGCAGCTGAAAAATCCATGGAAAAAGCATGATAATATACCATTGTAAAAAGGTTTTGCTTTGATTTTTAGTAGTGATGTGAGCTGAGCATGCAACAGAAAACCATCAAGCGCGGCAATTGGTTCGAAATCTATGATGGACCATGTTTTACATTGGCGCGCCGGCTCCCAGCGCGGTTTGATATCAGCCGCGAGGTTTCTATGCCCCTGATGTCTGCGCCGCGTTTGGCGCGTCAAATTCGTCAAGATATTTGGCGCAAACTACAATCGGTTAGGGGGTTTTTGCCGGTGGTTGAAATCACTGATCGCGGGGCGCATTTACACATACGGGCCGGGGGCGAGTTGACTTGCCCAGCGCCATTTGAGCGCTCTGGCGAGCGGATTTTTGATGTCTTGAGCAATCGAGATAACCAGCGTCGCTGGGCGGCCTTTGCCGCAGCGCGCGGCCCCCATTGCCATAAACAAAAGGCTCTCCCATCATGCTAAAACATCGTGGCTTCCCGGGGCGTTTGCCGGGTACAGATTTTCAATTCACCATTCGCCGGCCCAACCCCAAAGGTGTGACGCCTTTGAAACGGCTTGAGCGCTTTAAAGACCGTCGCCCCCCGGATCGGCGGGCCGATACGGGCTTCGTGCGCGCGCTGCTTGAACATTTTTGGGATCAGCCCTTTGAGCGGGGAAATCTGGATGCAGGGCGGCTCAATTGGTTGTTTGAGCGCGAAGTGAAACCCTATGATGATCCGTTTGATCCAGCCTGTTATGGGGCCAAGCTGATCCTCGATTTGAATTTGATCCACGCCAATTTTGCTGATGCGTTTGATCCAGAATAAAAAGGACTGTTTCGATGTTTGAGAAAATTCTGATAGCCAACCGCGGTGAAATAGCCTGCCGCGTCATCAAAACTGCCCGCAAAATGGGAATCACAACAGTTGCGATCTATTCGGATGCTGACCGTCAGGCGCTGCATGTGCAAATGGCTGATGAAGCCGTGCATATTGGCCCATCTCCGGCCAATCAATCCTATATCGTGATTGAAAATGTGATGAAGGCGATTGCAAGTTCAGGGGCGCGGGCGGTGCATCCCGGCTATGGGTTTCTGTCTGAAAACAGCCGGTTCGCGCAAGCTTTGGCGGCGGCGAATGTGGCTTTTATTGGCCCCCCTGTCGCCGCGATTGAGCAAATGGGCGATAAAATCACCTCGAAGAAAATTGCCCAAGAGGCCGGCGTTTCAACCGTGCCTGGATATATGGGCTTGATCAACGATGCCGAAGAGGCGGTTAAAATCTCGCAACAAATTGGCTATCCGGTGATGATAAAAGCCTCGGCCGGGGGCGGCGGCAAGGGCATGCGCATCGCCTGGACGGATGATGAGGCACGCGAAGGCTTTCAATCTTCTAAGAATGAAGCTGCCAGCAGCTTTGGGGATGATCGCATTTTTATTGAAAAATTCGTCACCCAACCCCGCCATATTGAAATTCAGGTTTTGGCGGATAGCAATGGCAATTGCATTTATCTAAACGAACGCGAATGCTCGATCCAGCGCCGAAATCAAAAAGTTGTGGAAGAAGCGCCGAGCCCATTTTTAACGCCAGAAACCCGGGCCGCGATGGGCAAACAAGCCTGCGCTTTGGCGCAAGCCGTTGGCTATCAAAGCGCCGGCACCGTGGAATTTATCGTCGATAGCGCGCAAAATTTTTACTTTTTGGAAATGAATACGCGCTTGCAGGTTGAACATCCGGTGACCGAGCTGATCACCGGCATCGATCTGGTGGAGCAAATGATCAATGTGGCGGCGGGCAAGCCGCTTGGCCTAACCCAAGACGCGGTTCAGATCAATGGATGGTCTATTGAAAACAGACTTTACGCGGAAGATCCTTATCGAAACTTCTTGCCCTCTATTGGCCGGCTTACCCGCTATCGTCCGCCTGCCGAAACAGCCTCAGATGATCATATTATCCGAAACGATACGGGGGTGTATGAGGGCGGCGAGATCAGTATGTATTATGATCCGATGATCGCAAAGCTGTGCAGCTGGGCGCCAAGCCGGGCCGGGGCGATTGAACATATGCGCTTGGCGCTTGACCGGTTCGAAGTTGAAGGTATTGGCCATAATTTGCCCTTTCTCAGCGCGGTGATGGATCATCCAAAATTCACCTCTGGTGATATGACAACGGCGTTTATCGCAGAAGAATACCCGGACGGTTTTGAAGGGGTTACGCTGCCAGCTGCGGCTTTGCGACGGGTTGTTGCGGCCAGCGCTGCGATGTACCGCGTTGGCGAAATACGGCGGGCTCAGATTTCCGGACGCCTCGACAATCATGCGCGCAAAGTTGGCGATCACTGGGTGGTGTGCTTGCAGGGGGAAACTCATGCTGTAACCGTAGCGGCGGATCCAAATGGGGCTTTGGTCACCTTTGAGGATGGCGCGGCGCATTATGTAATTGGAGCCTGGACGCCGGGCATAAAATTGGCCGATATGCTGGTGGATAAGACGCCGTTGGTGATGAAGGTCGATGAGATATCAGGTGGTTTTCGCTTGCGCACGCGCGGCGCGGATTTAAAGGTCACAATCCGCAGCCCCCGCCACGCAGAATTGGCGCTGTTGATGCCCGAGAAACTGCCGCCTGATACCTCAAAGCTGTTGCTGTGCCCGATGCCTGGAATGCTCGTGAAGATCAGTGTTGAGGAAGGTGAAGAGGTTCAAGAGGGTCAAGCTTTATGCACGATTGAGGCGATGAAAATGGAGAATATTCTGCGCGCCGAGCGCAAAGGTGTGGTTCAAAAAGTGAACACCCTGGCCGGAGACAGTTTGGCCGTGGATGACGTTATCATTGAGTTCGAGTAAGCCGTTGAGCCCGACGCATTCACATATAATTGATTGCCCAAGGCCGAGGGCAATTATCTGTAGATTACCACGCTTGGGCGTGCAGGGTTCAGCCCAGCACGGCGGGCCCATATGGCTGGTTTATTTTGAACGCATTTCTTGCTGGCGCATAGGCATTTTATCGATGCTGCGGCTTAATTCTCTGGCATCCCAAGGAAATGGTTTGCGCAATTTTATTTGCCCGTCTTTGCCCATCAGCAGCACCGCGAATCCGCGTGGCCGGAACTTTTTGCGCAGGGCGGTTTCTTCGGCGGGATTTGCATCGACCAATACCACCACATCGCGTGCGGCCAATTCCTCTGCGCCTTGGCGCAAAGATTTCATCTGGGTTTGGAAATTTACATCTAAGTCGGTATTGACAAAAACAATCACCGGCCGTTTTAGCCATAAATACCCGTCGATCGTGGTTTCGTTTGTGACGTCTACGAAGATGGTTTTAAGGCTTTCTGCGCCTCCCAAATTGGGCAGCGCGGCAACACAAATTGCGGCGATCAATGATTTCATGATGACTCCCTTTAAGTTTGATATAGGTCTCTTGAAAGCGTTTGCGAAGAGGGGTTCGCTATGATCGTTAAAAATTTTCACTCAACTCTGCGTGTTTGGCGCGGCGAAAAATGCGAGGGCGATGAAAAATGACCCAGAAAAAAGCGATATGGCAAGAGATCGCGGCGAAAGAATTGCGCGGCCGTGATCCGGCAGATTTAACCTGGAATACGTTAGAAGGTATTGCCGTGGATCCCATTTACACGGCGGATGATCTGCAGGGGCTTACCCATTTAGAGGGGCTGCCAGGGCAAGAACCCTTTACCAGAGGCGTTAAGGCCACGATGTATGCTGGACGCCCTTGGACAATCCGCCAATATGCGGGATTTTCCACAGCGGAAGCCTCCAATGCATTTTATCGCAAAGCCTTGGCTGCGGGGCAGCAGGGCGTTTCCGTGGCGTTTGATTTGGCCACGCATCGCGGCTATGACAGCGATCACCCGCGCGTTATAGGCGATGTGGGCAAAGCCGGCGTTGCGATTGACAGCGTTGAGGATATGAAAATCCTTTTTGAAGGAATCCCGCTTGATAAAGTATCCGTCTCGATGACGATGAACGGTGCGGTGATCCCGATTTTGGCCAATTTCATCGTCACAGGTGAAGAGCAGGGCCATGATTGCCAGGTGCTTTCGGGCACTATTCAAAACGATATTCTCAAAGAATTTATGGTGCGCAACACCTATATTTATCCGCCCGAGCCTTCGATGCGCATTATCGCGGATATTATCGAATATACCTCGTCCAATATGCCCAAGTTCAATTCGATTTCGATTTCGGGCTATCATATGCAGGAAGCCGGGGCGAATTTGGTGCAAGAGCTGGCCTATACGTTGGCGGATGGCAAAGAATACGTGAAAACTGCGATGGCGCGTGGGATGGATATTGATCAATTCGCGCCGCGCTTGTCTTTCTTTTTTGCCATTGGGATGAATTTCTTCATGGAAGCGGCGAAGTTGCGGGCCGCGCGGCTGTTATGGCATCGTATTATGGAAGAGCTTGGTGCCAAAACGCCAAAATCCAAAATGCTGCGAACCCATTGCCAGACCTCGGGCGTCAGTTTGCAGGAACAAGATCCTTATAATAATGTTGTGCGCACCGCCTATGAGGCGATGAGCGCGGTTTTGGGGGGGACGCAATCGCTGCATACCAATGCTTTGGATGAGGCGATTGCCCTTCCCACCGAATTTGCCGCCCGTATCGCGCGCAATACCCAATTGATCTTGCAAGAAGAAACCGGAGTGACCAATGTGGTCGATCCACTGGCCGGCTCTTATTATGTGGAAAAGTTAACCTCGGATTTGGCTGAGGCCGCCTGGAAATTGATCGAAGAGGTGGATGATATGGGCGGGATGACCAAGGCCGTGGCCAGTGGTTTGCCCAAGCTGCGCATCGAAGAAACCGCGGCGCGCCGTCAAGCCGATATTGACCGTGGCGATCAGGTGATTGTTGGGGTGAATAAATACCGGCTGCCTGAGGAAGATCCGATTGATATATTGGATATTGACAATGAAGCCGTGCGCGAGGCGCAAGTAACCCGTTTGAAGCAGATCCGCGAAGCCCGTGATGAGGCGGCCTGCGACGCGGCGTTGGCAGAATTAGAACGGCGGGCGCAAGCGGGTGGCAATCTTTTGGAAGCTGCGGTTGAGGCTGCCCGCGCCCGCGCCTCTGTTGGAGAGATCAGTATGGCAATGGAGAAAATATTTGGCCGTCACCGCGCCGAGGTTAAAACCTTGGCCGGCGTTTATGGCAAAGCCTATGAGAATGACGAAGGCTTTGCCGCCATTCAGCGGGATATAGAAGCCTTTGCCGAGGAAGAAGGCCGGCGACCGCGTATGCTGGTGGTAAAGATGGGGCAGGATGGCCATGACCGAGGCGCCAAAGTGATCGCCACCGCCTTTGCCGATATCGGCTTTGATGTCGATGTGGGCCCCTTGTTTCAAACCCCAGAGGAAGCCGCGCAAGATGCGATTGACAATGATGTGCACGTGATCGGTATATCCAGCCAGGCGGCGGGGCATAAAACGTTGGCTCCGGAACTGATTAAAATCTTAGCAGCCCGCGACGCGGGCGATATCTTGGTGATTTGTGGGGGGGTTATTCCCCAACAGGATTATGATTTTTTGAAAAATGCCGGCGTGAAGGCGATTTTTGGCCCGGGCACCAATATACCCTCGGCGGCGCAAGATATTTTGAGCTTAATCCGCGCCAATCGGCGCTGATCTAAGGCAATGATGCAACAGAAACGGGTTTTGTGACCTGAAAAGCAAGCGTGAGATGGTACCTATGGTGCTTGGTATAGATCATATCGCAATCAGCGCCGGCCGTTTGCAAGAGGGCGTTGAGTATGTTGAGGCCGCTCTGGGCGTGCCCTTAGAGGCTGGCGGGCGTCATTTGCGCTTTGGAACCCATAATCGGCTGCTGAATCTGGGCGAGCTATATTTGGAGGTTATCGCGATCGACCCGCAGGCCGAAGCCCCGTTTGCGCCCCGTTGGTTCGATCTAGATCGGTTTTCCGGTCGCCCCAGACCCACCAACTGGATTTGCCGCACCGAGGCGATGGGCCCGGCTTTGAAGGCTGCGCTGCCCCAAACGGGCCCCAGTGTTGCGGTCAGCCGCGGCGATCTGAACTGGTTGATAAGCGTACCCGAGACCGGTATTTTGCCGCTTGATAATATGGCCCCGGCTTTGATCGATTGGCTGGGCAATCCCGCACCCGCCCAAAAGCTGCCTGATCGGGGCTGTCGCTTGAGGCAGCTGAAAATTGCGCATCCCCAAGCTGAGTTGCTTGCGGCTTATTTGGCTGCGCAGCTGCAGGATGATCGGGTTTTGATCGAAAAGGCTGATCAACCACAGCTCAGCGTTTGCCTGACAACGCCAACCGGAGAGGTGGTGTTGGAATGAGACTGCGCGACGCCAATGTGCAGGATGCTCCTGCAATCGCTGATCTTTGGAACCCTATTATTCGCGATACGCTAAACACCTTCACCACTGAAGAAAAAACCATCATTGCGCTTGAAACAGCAATTTCTGCTGCAGGCTTGGAAAACCGTGGGTATTTTATCGCCGAGGATGCTGTTGGTCTGTTGGGGTTTTGCACCTATTTTCAGTTTCGCGGGGGACCAGGCTATCGCCATACGATGGAGCATAGCATTATTTTGGCCCCAAGGGCGATGCGCCAAGGGATCGGGCGTCAGTTGATGGAGCGGCTCTGCCGCCATGCGTCCAATAATGGGGTGCATAGCCTTTGGGCCGGGGTCAGCGCTGCAAATTTAGCGGGCTTGAAGTTTCACAAAGCGTTGGGCTTTCAAGAAAGAGCCCGGCTTCCCGAGGTGGGGTATAAGTTTGAAACTTGGCTGGATTTGATATTGATGCAAAAAATTTTGTGAACAGAAGCTGACATTTCAAATCGGGAAGGGTATTCAAGCTCTATGTCGCTTTGGTCTCGTATCTCTGAAGTTCTTTCGGCTTTGGCAAAGGGTGCGCCTTTGTCCGAAGTCTTTGCACGTTGGAGCAAGCCGCCCGAGCAAACCGTGGCCTTTACCATTGCCGTGATTGCGCTGGGTGCAAAAATGGCAAAGGCCGATGGGCATGTCACGCGCTCAGAGGTGCAGGCGTTTCGACAAGTGTTCCATATTCCCCCCGAGGCGCTTGAACAAGCCGCGCGGGTTTTCGATTTGGCGCGACAGGATGTTTCGGGGTATGAACATTACGCTGGGCGGATTGGCGCTATGTTTGGCAGCGGTAGTAAAATTTTAGAGGATTTGCTGGAAGGGCTGTTTCACATTGCGACTGCTGATGACGATTATCACCCGAAAGAAAACGTCTTTTTAGAAAAAGTGGCTGATTTATTCGGGCTTGAGGGGATGCAATTTCAATCCATTCGCGCCCGCTGCGTGAACGGCTATGCTGCGGATCCCTACACAATTTTGGGGGCATCTCAGGAGGAGGCCTTTCCCATAATAAAGGCCAAATGGCAGGCGCTGGTGCGCGATAGTCACCCCGATCTGATGATCGCGCGCGGGGTACCCGCAGAAGCCGTGAAATTAGCCGAAAAACGCTTGATCCGGGTGAATGAAGCCTTTGAGAAAATTAAAAATGCCAAAAGCTGATCGGCCCCCCTTGCCTTTGCGGCACCCGCAATCATCAGCGCGCAGCCCGGATCTGCCCAAATCAGAGAAGATAAATTGTTTCACAGTGCCTCAGCGGGTGGCATAGCTTGCACGTTGCCGGTTGCCTCTCCCTCGAAGGCAGGCCGGTGAAGCTGAACCTTTCTGGGCAGCTCGCGCCGAGCCTTTTCTGTCAGCGGCGCGCGGTGGTTTAAGCGATGCAAAAAGCGCCTCTGCGCAAGTGCCGCAACGCCTTTTGGGATAGATTATTTTGCCTGGAAGGCAAAGCTGGCATTCATCGCGCGCGCAAGCGATTTCAAGCGGGCTTCGGCCACCTCACCATAAAGGCTTACGGCATCGCCTTCCAAAACCAGCTGCAAGGCTTTGGCATCCGGGGCCCAAAATAATTTGGCGTTGGTTTCCTCTTTATTCACCCACATCATGGCGCCAAGCCGCATCGCTTTGCCCAAAATTTCTGCCATACGCATCTGCTCCTGAGACAATAAAGAAAACAGGTTTTCGAATTTATGGCCTTTGCGTTGATTGCGATAGCGGTGCATCAACGAAAGCCCCAGGAATACTCTTTCGGCATGTTTCAACCCGCCCAAATTGGCCCGTGTAGCGTTGTCAAAGCAGATTTCGGCGCGATAATCGGGATGGCCGCGCCAACTTACATCATGCAGATGGCAGGCGGCTTTGATCAGGCGCGCTGCCTCGTCATCCGCGGTAGGGAAAAGCGGCAAAACAAATTTGAACAATTGCAAGCCAAAGCCGGGTGCGCGCGCATCTTTCATTTCTGCGAAGGCGCAGGCTTCAATCAGCGGATCTTTTTTGCGCAGTTTTTTTGACATTTGTTCGTATAAAAGCCCTTCGCGTATACCATAGCTGGAGAGGGCAATATCTATCGGTGTAAAACTCTCAACCAGCGTATCAAGAACTTCAATCGCGTAAGGTAACAGCGCCATGCGTGCCCCCGAGATGCCGCATTTGATCCGTAATTTCTCAGGATCCGATTGGCGTAGGAAAGCGGCCGTTTTTTGCACTGTGTC
>ERZ1046367.1744-NODE-1744-length-12164-cov-5.840119_pt1 | contig 12164 bp, 9 predicted proteins | sample MGYA00383091_ERZ1046367 | MGnify/ENA primary metagenome ERZ1046367 (study PRJEB29581, sample SAMEA5548361) | metagenome | biome: marine; feature: coastal; material: water | depth 50 m | study: Short-term variability in the microbial, nano- and picoplankton... | reverse complement strand
CGCACCATTCTGCAAATGCGGTCATTTTATGCCCGTAGGCGCGGGTTTGTGCGGCGTCCAGCTTAAGCTTGGTGGAAAGCGGCGCTGTGCGGTCGCCCTGAATGGTGCCAGCGGTTTCGCCGTAAACAATACAAGGGGCCTCCATCGCTTTAAACAGCGCCATCTGTGCGCTGATGCGGTCTTTTTCCCGTTCCAGATCGCCGGTCAGCAATTCACCGGAAAACCAGCCCCCGCAGACCGATATGCCGTATTGCAAAAGTACCGGTCCCAGCACCGCCGGATCCATCGGAAAGCGGCGTCCGGTTTCCATGCCGGTATAGCCTGCCACGCTGGCTTGGCGCAGACATTCGTCGAGCGAGACATCATCGCTCAGCTCTTCAAGATCGTCGTTCCACCATGCGATCGGTGCTATGCCCAGTTTTGCTTTCATGATTATACGCCAATGCGCTGCTGTTTGCGGATCGCGTCATGATCGGCGCGCGCATCGCGCACCTCTTGGCGCGCGCTAACCTCGGGCACGCCCACATCCCATGATGCATCGCCCGGGGTCCATTCATAGGCATCTGACGGAATGGTCAAAACCGTTGTTCTGTCGTTCTCCTGCGCCCATTTCATCGCTTCGTCCAATTCGCCAAGCGTTTCTACACGGCGCCCATAAGCGCCCATGGATTCGGCATGTTTGGCGAAATCCACAGAAAAAGGTTCTTTCACACGGCAGTCTTTGATCAGATTATTAAACGACGCCCCGCCTTTGAAATTCTGCAGCCGGTTGATAATGGCAAAGCCGCCATTGTCGGGCACGATGACAATGATTTTATGGCCGGTCAGAACGGTGGAATAAATATCTGAATTCATCATCATATAAGTGCCGTCCCCGACGATGACGATGGGTGTGCGGCTGTCGTCGGCCATGGCGGCGCCCCAGCCGGCGGGAATCTCATAGCCCATGCAGGAAAAGCCAAATTCCGTATCCACCGTGTTGGGGGCTTTGACACGCCAGCCTTTGTTGACCTCACCCGGAGGGCCGCCTGCCGCGGTGATCACCAGATCATTGGTTTTAGCATTGTCCTGAATGACTTTGATCACCTGCGCATAAGACGGCACATGCGCATTGCTTGGCGCCTGCAGCTCGTCAAGCTGCGTATTCCATTTGGCCATCTCATCGCGCCCCTTGGCCATCCAGCTGCTTGGCGCTGTCCAGTCGCCCAAGGCCGCCTCAAGCTCGCGCAGGCTTTCGCGCGCATCGCCCACCACCGAGATGGCGCGGTGTTTGGTGGCATCAAAGCGCGCTGCATTGATGGAAATAAACTGTGCATCGGGCTGAAAGCTGCTCCATGAGCCGGTGGTGAAATCCTGCAATCTGGTGCCGATGGATAAAATCACATCCGCCTCGGCCGCCATGGCATTGGCCGAGGATGATCCGGTCACGCCAATGCCGCCCACATACGCGGGGTGCTCATGCACCACCGCGCCTTTTCCGGCGATGGTTTCACACAGCGGAATGCCGCGCGCCTTGGCAAAATCACCCAGCATTTCTTCGGCAAAAGAATAGCGCACGCCGCCGCCCGAAATGATCAGCGGCCGTTTGGCAGCTTTCAGCGCGGCGATGGCTTTGGCCAGCTGCTGCAGATCGGGGCGCGGGCGCGTGATACGGTGCACCGTGGGTTCAAAAAATGCCTCGGGGTAATCAAAGGCAATTTCCTGCGTGTCCTGACAAAGTCCAATAAAGGCCGGTCCGCAATCGGCCGGATCAAGCATGGCAGCAATGGCCTGCGGCAGGGATGAAATAATCTGTTCGGGATGGGTGATGCGGTCCCAGTAGCGGGTCACTGGCTTAAAGCTTTCATTCACCGTCAGGGTCGGGTTGTTGAAATGCTCGACCTGCTGAAGCACCGGATCAGGGCGGCGGTTTGAAAACGTATCGCCCGAGATCAGCAGCACCGGAAGGCGGTTGGAATGGGCCACGCCCGCAGCCGTGACCATATTGGTGGCCCCTGGGCCAACAGATGAGGTTGCGATCATCAATTGCCGCCGCCGTTTGGCCTTGGCATAGCCAATGGCAGCCAGTGCCATGGATTGCTCGTTCTGGCCGCGCCATGTTGGCAACCTATCCTGCACCGCTTCCAACGCTTCGGCTAAACAGGTCACATTGCCATGCCCGAAAATTCCGAACACACCGGCAAAAAGCGGAACACGCTCGCCGTCAATGTCGGTAAATTGGTTGCATAGATAACGGACCAGCGCCTGCGCCATCGTCAATCGAACAAAGTCATTGGCCATATCAATCTCCCGCGGTATTACCTTAATTGCAATCCGTTCCGCGCAGCTCCGAATTGAACCTTTGGGGCCAGGCAGCGGCGCAATTTTCAAGGGATTTTCCCAGATCAGTTGCAATATAAACAGGGTTTGATATGAAATGGAAGAACCCTTGCAACCGGTTGCAACAAAGTGATGTGAGTGAACATGATACCGAACAATTTGAAGGCTAAATGGCAAAACGGCGAACCCACTGTCAACGGGTGGCTATCCATAGGAAATGCTTTTGCGGCCGAGATTATGGCCGAGCAGGGCTTTGACAGCCTGACCATTGATTTGCAGCACGGGTTTTTGGACTACAGTGATGCCAAATCCATGTTGCAGGCGCTGCGCGCAAGCGGTGTTACGCCTTTGGCGCGGGTGCCATGGCTCGATCCCGGGATAATCATGAAAATGCTGGATGGCGGCGCTTACGGGATCATATGCCCCATGGTCAATCGCCCCGAGCAAGCGGCGCAATTGGTTGAGGCCATGCGCTATCCGCCGCTGGGCAGCCGCAGCTTTGGTCCGACACGGGCAAAAATTTCAAGCGGTGGAAATTACGCCAGTGAGGCCAATGAAACAGTTTTGGCCATTGCCATGATCGAAACCGCTGAAGCGGTGGAAAATGTCGATGCAATTTGCCGAACGCCGGGGCTGGATGGCATTTATATTGGTCCGGCGGATTTAACCCTTGGGGTGAGCAAGGGCGCTTTGCCGCCGGGCTTTGATCGCACCGAACCCGAGATCGTCGCGGTGATCAAAAAAATCCTTGCCGCCGCCAAAGCGGCTGGCATTCGCGCAGGGCTGCATTGCGGCACGCCAGAATATGCAGCCAAGGCGGTTGGCTGGGGCTTTGATATGGTGACCATGTCTGGCGATGTGGCCTTTTTATCCGGCGCTGCTGCCAGCAATGTGCGCGCAGTGCGATCGCTTCTTGGTCACTCCACCGATCCCGAAGCGCCAAATAGCAGCGGGGGATATTGATGCCCCATATTGTGGTGGCGGGCAAATTACATGCGGCCGGTCTTGCGCTGTTGGATCAGGCCGCAGGGGTTAGTTATGATTATGTGCCCGATGCCGACCCAAGCGCCTATCTAAAGGTTTTGCCGCGTGCCGAGGGGTTGGTGCTGCGCACCCAGCCTTTGCGCGTGGCTGATGTCGCCGCCGCGCCTCATTTGCAGATCGTATCACGCCATGGCGTGGGCTATGACGCCGTCGACACAGCCGCTTTGGCAGCACGGGGTATTCCACTGGCCATTGTCGGGGATGTCAATTCACGCACTGTGGCCGAACACGCCATGATGCTGCTGTTGGCTGCATCGCGGCGGCTGGTGAAATCTGCTGCCGCCTTGCGCGCCGGCGACTGGGCCTACCGCAATGCCTTTGAGCCGCAAGAGATTGACGGCAAAACCCTGCTGATTATTGGCTATGGCCGCATTGGCCGCCGGCTTGCAGAGCTGGCTGATGTCTTTGGTATGCGGGTTCTGGCCTATGACCCGTTTGTCCCAGAGGGTGGTTTTGACGGCGCGAAGCGGGTTGCTGTTTTGGCCGACGCCCTGCCTGAGGCCGATTGCGTTTCGCTGCATATGCCCAAGTCAAACGCGCCGGTTCTGGGCGCTGGCGAACTTGATCTTCTGCCGGACCATGCGGTGCTTGTAAATACCGCCCGCGGCGGTTTAATCGATGAAGCTGCCTTGTTACAACGCTTGCAGCGCGGCGAAATTGGCGCGGTCGGTTTTGATGTTCTGACCGAAGAACCGCCAAGGGCCGACCATCCCTTTTTGGGTTTGCAAAATGCGATTGTCACCCCGCATTCCGCCGGTCTGACCGAAGAATGCGCGGCCCGCATGGCGCGGGTGTCGGTGCAAAATGTGCTTGATTATTTCGCAGGCCAACTGGATCCGGCGTTATGTGTGAACTTGGTAAAGTAAAAGGGGCAGGGGCGTGAAATTAGGTTTGATTGGATCGGGGTTTATGGGCAAGGCGCATGTTTATGGCTTTGCCACCGCCGAAAAAGTGTTTGACCTGCCGGTCCGGTTTGACATGGACCTGATTGCCGATGCAAATCTGCCGCTGGCCCAAGCAGCGCGGCAGGCGTTTGGGTTTAACCGCGCCACGGCAAACTGGCGTGACCTTATTGATGATCCTGATATCGAGGTGGTGGATATCACCGCGCCCAATGCTTTGCATAAAGACATGGCACTGGCAGCGATTGCCGCTGGAAAGCATGTCTATTGTGAAAAACCGCTTGCGCCTCTGGCCAAGGATGCGCTGGAAATGACCGAAGCGGCCGAGGCCGCAGGGGTCAAAACACAGGTGGGTTTCAATTACCTGATGAACCCGATGCTGGCACTGGCGCGGCAAATGATTGCCGAGGGCGAGCTTGGTGAAATCTATTCCTACCGCGGGGTACATGCAGAAGATTACATGGCTGATCCCGAGGCGCCTTATAGTTTTCGTCATGATCCGGCAGGCGGCGGCGCGCTGGCAGATATTGGCAGCCATGCGTTGGCCACGGCCGAATTTTTGCTTGGCCCGATTGCCTCGGTGTTTGGCCATTGCCAGACCCTGATCCCTAAGCGGTGCGACAGCGCGGGCAACCTGCGCGATATAACTGTGGATGATACCACCCAGAGCATCGTGAAATTTGCCAGTGGCGTCAGCGGCAGCATTGAGGCCAACTGGTGCGCAAACGGCCGCACCATGCAGCATGACTTTGAGGTCTATGGCTCAAAAGGAGCGCTACTTTTTTCCCAAGAGCGCTTTAACGAGCTGCATTTTTTCAGCGACTCTGATGCCAAAGGCCGGCGCGGGTTTCGCCGGATCGAAGCCGGCCCAGATCACTTCCCCTATGGTGAGTTCTGTGTCGCGCCGGGGCATCAGATCGGCTTTAACGATCTTAAGGCAATCGAAATAGCCGGCTTTGCCAAAGCCATCGCAGGTGAGGCGCCCGAGCCCTTTAATTTTCGCGCCGGGTGGCGCATTCAAAGCCTCGTTGAGGCAATACAAACCTCATCTGCTGAAAGGCAATGGATTAAAACGGAGCCAGCGGTATGAGCGATCTTCATCTCACCCCAAAGGGGAATTATGGCAAGCTTTATGATGTCACACCGGCCTCAGCCGGTTGGTCCTATGTGGGATTTGGTCTTTACCGTCTGAAACCCGGCGATCAGGTGACTGAGCATACCGCAGAAACTGAAGTGATCTTGGTGCTGGTTGAAGGCAAGGCCGAGATCACCGCAGACGGTCAGAGCCTTGGTGAAATGGGCGCGCGCATGTCGGTGTTTGAAAAAACCCCGCCGCATGCGCTTTATGTGCCCGGCCGCACCGACTGGTCGGCGCAGGCCACCACCGATTGCATTCTTGCGGTGTGCGCAGCGCCCGACATTGGCGATTATCCTATTGCGCAACTTGGCCCTGAGGGCATCGAAAGCATGCAGCGCGGCCAGGGCGCAAATACCCGTTACATCAATAACATCGCCATGGAAGGCCGTGATGTGGCCAGCAGCCTGTTGGTGACCGAGGTGTTTACCCCGCAGGGCAATTGGTCGTCTTATCCCTCGCACCGCCATGACGTGGATGACTATCCCAATATCACCTATCTTGAGGAAACCTATTATCATCGCCTAAATCCGGCGCAGGGCTTTGGGGTGCAAAGGGTCTATACCGAAGATGGCAGTTTGGATGAAACCATGGCCGTCAAAGACGGCGATGTGGTTCTGGTGCCTAAAGGCCATCACCCGTGCGGCGCGCCCTATGGCTATGAAATGTATTACCTGAACGTCATGGCCGGACCGCTGCGCAAATGGCGGTTTGTCAATGATCCGGATCATGACTGGATTTACCAGCGCGATTTGCGCTGAATGTAGGAGAGTGTGATGCCCGTAGAACCGCTTAGATCATATTTCGCCGACCAGCGCCGATTGCGGCTTGGGCTTGTGGGCGGCGGCACTGGACTTATTGGCGAAGTGCACGCCAATGGCGCCCGGCTTTCGAACCGCTGGGACCTTGTTGCAGGTGCCCTATCCTCTAACCCCGAACGCGCCAAAACCTGCGGCGCGCGCTGGCAGCTTGCGCCCGAGCGCTGCTATAGCGATTATCGCGCCATGGCGGCGGCCGAAGCCCAGCGCGATGACGGCATAGATGCGGTCGCGATTGTCACCCCCAACAATCTTCATGCGCCGGTGGCCTTGGCCTTTATGGAGCAGGGCATTGATATCATCTGCGAAAAACCGCTGACCGCCGCGCTGTCCGAAGTGGCCGAGTTGCAAGCCGCGCAGGCGCGCTCGGGCGTATTTTTCGGGCTTGCCTATGCCTATGCCAGCCATCCGATGGTGCGGCAGGCCAAGGCCATGGTTGCCGCTGGCGATCTGGGCGATCTGCGTCAGGTGCATGTGGAATATTTTCAGGATTGGGCCATAGACCTAAGCGGCGAGGATGAAAATATGGCCTGGCGCTTGGACAGTGCCCGTTCGGGCCCCAGCTTTACGGTGGCCGATATCGGCACCCATGCCGAACATCTTGCCTGTTTTGTCAGCGGCCGCAAAATCGAAGCCCTCAGGGCCGATTTTCATGTCACCGGCGCGCCAAAGCCAATGGAAGACACCGCCTTTATGCAGCTGCGCATGGCCGGCGATGTGCCCGGCACGCTGATGGTCAGTCAGGCCATGGCCGGCAACCAGTGCGGCTTTCGCCTTCGGGTCTGCGGCAGCAAGGCCACATTGGAGTGGTGCCAAGAAACGCCTGAGGTTTTGCAATACCGCGCGGTCGGCCAGCCCGAACAGTTGATTACGCGCGGCTACGGCGCCGGCATTTATCCGCAGGCCGAGCGTTTGGTGCGCATGCCGCGCGGCCACCCCGAGGCGCTGAGCGATGCTTGGGCCAACCTTTATCTCGAATGCGCCGCCGCTATTGAGGCCCGCCGTAGCGGCACGCCGCTGCCCGAAGGGCTGATCGCGCCGCCCACGCTTGACGAGGGCGTGCAGGGGATGAAGTTTACCCAAGCGGCAGTGGCATCTAATGCGGCAGGAACTTGGATATCGCTCTAATCTAAGGGACTGCCCCCAAGGGTCACAGAAGATCATTGAAAATAATCTGGGCATGTCGCTTTTGGAAAGGTCACATGCTGCTTGGCAGGGTTTATAGGTACCACGTCAACAGATGAGGGCCCTATGGCACGACGGTCAAAAGCACGGCGCATGCAGAACGAGGCCTCCACCGGCGCACCCCCCTCACCCTATGTCCAGCGTCAGTTGCCACATTTTGATGTGCTTGATGAGGCTGCACTGGAAAAGCTGGACGCCCAAGTTGACTGGATTCTTCAAGATGTTGGTATTGCCTTTCGCGATGACCCCGAGGCGCTGCGGCTGTGGCGCTCCTCTGGCGCTAAAATCGAGGGCGATATTGTGCGCGCGCCGGCTGACTGGATCCGGGCGCTTTGCGCCAAAGCTCCGGTGCAGTTTACCCAAAGGGCGCGCAACCCCGCGCGGTCTGTGACCATCGGCGGCAATAATCAGGTGTTTGCCCCGATTTATGGCGCGCCCTTTGTGCGCGATCTCAAAGGCGGGCGCCGCTATGGGGATATGGACAGCTTTATCAAGCTGGTCAAACTTGTTCAGATGCTGCCCAGCCTGCATCATTCCGGCCTTGTCATTGTCGAGCCCTGCGATGTGCCGGTCAGCAAGCGGCATTTGGATATGGTCTATGCCCATATGCGCTACACGGATAAGCCGCATCTGGGGGCAATCACGGAAATGAGCCGCGCGCAGGACAGTGTCAATATGGCCGAAATCCTGCACGGCAAAGAGGTGATGGATGCGCATTGCGTTATAATGGGCAATGTGAACACCAACTCGCCCTTGCTTGTGGACAAGGTGGTCACCGAAGCCATTCGGGTCTATTGCGGGCGCGGGCAGGGAATAGTTGTTGTGCCCTTTATCCTGTCGGGTGCCATGGGGCCGGTGTCCACTGCTGCCTCGGTAACCCAAGCCATGGCCGAGGCAATGATGTGCTGCGCATATGCGCAGCTGATCAAGCCGGGCGCGCCGTTTGTGCTGGGAAATTTTCTATCTTCAATGTCGCTGAAATCCGGCGCGCCAACCTTTGGAATGCCCGAACCCGTGATGTCAAACTACGCGATCGGGCAGATGGCGCGGCGTATCGGTTTGCCGCTGCGCTGCGGCGGCTCTTTGACCGCCAGTAAGATCGAAGATGCACAGGCCGCCTATGAAAGCGCCGACAGCATGCATTCCACCATGCTGGCCGGGGCCAATTTTGTTCTGCACGCGGCCGGCTGGATGGAAGGCGGCCTATGCACCGGGTTTGAAAAGCTGGTGATGGATGCCGACCGGCTTGGGGGCTATCAAAAGCTGCTCGGCGGGCTGGACATTGGCGCCGAAGCCTTAGCCTGTGACGCCTATCAAGAGGTTGCGCCGGGGGGGCATTTTTTAGGCTCTGCACATACCATGCGCAATTATCAAACCGCCTTTTACGAGCCGGCGCTGAGCGATAGTGAAAATGTCGAAAGCTGGGAAGAGGGGGGCGAACAGGATATGCGCACGCGCGCCTATGAGCGCTGGACCGGTTTGCTTGACAGCTATGAGATGCCACAGATTGACCCGGCCACCGACGAAGCGCTACAGGCTTACATAGCGCAGCGGAAATCTGACCTTCCGGATGCGTGGTATTGATACAAGGGAAAATGATGACAGCCTCAGGGACATTTAAAGAAGATATTTATAACCGGCTTGAGGGATTGAAAGCCGAAGGCCTCTATAAATCCGAGCGTGTGATTGCCTCGCCCCAGAGGGCGGAAATTACACTGCAGGACGGGCAGGAGGTGATCAACCTTTGTGCCAATAACTATCTGGGACTGGCCGATGATCCAGCGGTGATTGCTGCCGCGCATAAAGCGCTCGACCGCGCCGGATTTGGCATGGCCAGTGTGCGGTTTATTTGCGGCACCCAAGCCGATCACAAAACGCTTGAGCAGCGTATTGCGGCGTTTTTCGGCAAAGAGGACTGCATTTTATACCCCAGCTGTTTTGATGCCAACGCAGGGCTGTTTGAAACCCTGCTTGGGCCCGAAGATGCGATTATTTCCGATGCGCTCAACCATGCCAGTATTATTGATGGTATCCGTCTTAGCAAAGCTCAGCGGCTGCGCTATGCCAATTGCGATATGGACGCGCTTGAGGATTGTTTGCGCGAGGCTTCGGGCGCGCGCCACCGGCTGATTGCCACCGACGGGGTGTTTTCCATGGATGGCTCACTGGCAAAACTGGATCAGATTTGCGATCTGGCCGAGCAATATGATGCCATGGTGATGATCGACGAATGCCACGCCACGGGCTTCTTTGGCCCCACAGGGCGCGGCACGGCAGAGCATTTTGGCGTTCTGGAGCGGGTGGATATTATCACCAGCACTCTGGGCAAAGCGCTGGGCGGGGCGTCGGGCGGCTTTACGGTTGCGCGCGCGGAAGTGGTGGATTGGCTGCGGCAAAGATCACGGCCCTATCTGTTTTCCAACAGTCTTGCGCCGGTGATCGCGGCAGCTTCGCTTGAAGTTTTTGATCTGATTGAAAACGGCGCTGATCTGCGCGCCCAGCTGTGGCAAAACGCGGCCTATTTCCGCACCGAGATGGCCGCGCTTGGCTACCGCCTTTTGCCCGGCGAGCATGCGATTATTCCGGTGATGCTTGGCGATCCCAAACTGGCGCAGCAGCTGGCCGCCGGTCTGCATGACGAAGGCGTCTATGTGACCGCTTTTTCCTTTCCTGTTGTGCCCAAAGGCACCGACCGGATCCGCACCCAGATGAACGCGCGCCTGAGCCGCGATCAACTGGACCGCGCCATCAGCGCTTTTGCCCGCGTCGGCCGCACACTGGGGATCATCGCATGAGCAATGAAATGAAAGCGCTGGTCAAAGCCGCCCCGGAACAGGGTCTTTGGCTGCAAATGGTGCCAGTGCCCGAACCGGGGCCAAATGAAGTGCTGATCAAAGTGCGTAAATCGGCCATTTGCGGCACCGATGTGCATATCTGGAACTGGGATGAATGGTCGGCCAAAACCGTGCCGGTGCCGATGGTGGTCGGACATGAGTTTTGCGGCCAGATCGTGGATTGCGGCCCCGGCGCGCAGAAATACAAGATCGGTACCCGCGTTTCTGCCGAAGGCCATGTGGTCTGCGGTACCTGCCGCAACTGCCGCGCGGGGCGCGGCCAGCTGTGCCGCAACACCGAAGGCATCGGCGTCAACCGGCCGGGATCATTTGCCGAATATGTCTGTCTGCCCGAACATAATGTGGTGCCGATCCCCGACGATATTCCCGATGAGATTGCCGCGCTATTCGATCCCTTGGGCAATGCGGTGCACACGGCGCTAAGCTTTGATCTGGTGGGCGAGGATGTACTGGTCACCGGCGCCGGACCGATCGGCATCATGGGCGCTTTGGTGGCGCAGAAAGTCGGTGCGCGAAAAGTGGTGATCACCGATATCAACCCCTACCGGCTGCAATTGGCAAAGCAGATGGGAGTGCAATATGTGGTGGATGTCAGTAAAACATCTCTGCGCGATGTGATGGGCGATATCGGCATGAGCGAAGGCTTTGATGTCGGGCTTGAAATGTCCGGCGCTGCGCCTGCGATGCGGCAGATGATCGAGCGGATGAACAATGGCGGTAAGCTGGCCTTGCTGGGGATTGCGCCCACCGAATTTGCCGTAGATTGGAATACGGTTATTTTCAACATGCTTGAGATCAAGGGCATCTATGGGCGCGAGATGTTTGAAACCTGGTATAAAATGATCGCCCTGGTGCAAAGCGGGCTTGATATTTCAGGCTTGATTACGCACCGGATTTCGATTGAAGATTACCGCGACGGCTTTGCGGCGATGACTTCGGGGCAGTCGGGCAAAGTGGTGATGGACTGGGGCGAGTGAATAGCATTGCCCGCTCTGCAGCTTTGCGCTGGGCGGGGCAGGTAAATTAGTTGGTGAGTAAAACGCAGGGGGCTGTGCGACATGCCAGAGATACAAAAGCAAGAAAGCATCACGCAAAAACCACTTCCAAGCCATGCCAAGGTGGTGGTGATCGGCGGCGGCGTTGTCGGCTGTTCGATCCTGTTTCATCTGGCCAAGTTTGGCTGGAAAGACGTGGTTTTGCTGGAACGGGACGAGCTGACATCCGGCTCAAGCTGGCATGCCGCGGGTCAGATCCATACCATTTCAAGCGATCCCAACATTAGCCGCCTGCAGGGCTATACCATTGATCTTTATAAAGAGATCGAGGAAACCTCGGGCCATTCGGTAGGTCTTCATATGACGGGCGGGTTTTACCTTGCCTCCAATAAGACATGGTATGATTACCTCAAACGCGAACGCTCTAAGGCGCGTTATATGGGGCTTAATCAAGAGTTTATCAGCCCCAAGGAAGTGGCCGAGCGGCATCCGCTCATCGACCCCAGCCACTATCACGCAGCGCTTTGGGATGATCAGGACGGTGATCTTGATCCTTCGGGGGCAACCTATGCCTTTGCCAAATCGGCGCGCGTGCATGGGGCGCAGTATTTTACCCACACACCGGTGACAGCGACACAGCAGCGCCCGGATGGCAGCTGGGATGTGACCACGCCGCGCGGGGTGATCAATGCCGAACATATCGTCAATTGCGGCGGGCTTTGGGCGCGTGAAGTGGGCCATATGCAAGGCGTCAACCTGCCGGTACAACCAATGGAGCACCATTACCTGCTGACCGAAAAAATTGACGCGGTGGCCGATCATCCCACCCGTTTGCCCTGCGGCATTGATTATGAAGCCAACATCTATTTCCGGCAGGAACGCCAAGGCATGCTGCTGGGCACCTATGAGCC
>ERZ1046367.1741-NODE-1741-length-12168-cov-6.731446_pt1 | contig 12168 bp, 5 predicted proteins | sample MGYA00383091_ERZ1046367 | MGnify/ENA primary metagenome ERZ1046367 (study PRJEB29581, sample SAMEA5548361) | metagenome | biome: marine; feature: coastal; material: water | depth 50 m | study: Short-term variability in the microbial, nano- and picoplankton... | reverse complement strand
AACCATGTTTTTCCCTATAGAATCTTCATTAATGCCGATAAAGTTGTGGTTGTACTCATTGCATGTGATATTTTTCTCTCCTGTGTTTTCAAGAGTGTATTTGATGGAGAAGCTTGAATCGAACAACTCAATTTCTTTTTTCAAACGATATGCGTAGCCTTTTAATGATTCTGAGGTACAACAAATGATTAGTTTGTCTTTCTCATGCAATACAGAGAACAGGGCGGGTTTGATTTCGTAGGTTTTGTTGAAATCATAAGAGCGACTTACTTTTTTTAGTAATCCAATGCCAATTTTGTGAAACCATCCACCCATTTCGGTTTCTTCAAAACCCAATGCCGAATCGATTCCAAATTCATTGTAAAGGCCTCTCCCAAATAGATGTTCATTTTCAGCAGCAGGTTTTTCACGAGTTAGTATGGGGATGTTTTGAAATTTTAAGTCTACGATTTTTCCCGTCCAATCAAATCTGGAGCCACAATAGTTTTCTCCGGGATGGTCTATAACAAGATGTAAATGTTTATTTTTTAGTGAGAGTTGCACATCTATTCTTTTGTGAATTATGACCAACGAATCCAACTGTTTTGAATCGCGGTCTTGAGCTGAAGGAATGAGTTGAAGAAAAGGTTTTACCCCAAATATTCATCAGCACTAAAGTATGAAAATTAAACAGATTAGAGCTTTCGGTTTTTTTCGTAATGAAAATCAAAGAGTTTGTGATTTTTAATGCCATTGGAAAGTAAATAGCTTACTCCTTTAAATTCCGTTCTGATAAATCAGTATCGAGATGGTAGTGATTCTATGGATTGGCACCAAGACAATGAAAAGGAATTGGGGTTAAATCCAACCCTTGTTTCGGTAAACTTTGGGGCATCCAGAATGTTTCAATTGAGACCTTTGACGACGAAAGAAAAAATATTCCCATAAAGGAGGGGATCCTTTTCGTCGTGCGAGGGAGTTTACAGCATCATTCGCAACATCGCACCCAAAGACTAAGAAAACGGTTAAACTTCTAATAAATTTGACTTTTCGGAGCATTCAAAGTCAGTAGTTCCCCCAAAAAGCACAGTCCCTATTCGCAAGGATCACTGGAGTCATAGACTAAAGAACTTGCTTCGTTAACTTTCAATTGATAGCCTTCGCCAGCTTGCATATCACCAATGGCATTAAAACTCCATTCCGGTAACAAAGCATTTCCATTAAAATCTTTTGCAATAACCAAGTTGCTCGCTGTGATTAACTCACTAAATACCGACTCAGCATCCTTAGGTTCTGTTGGAAGGTAGCCAATGGTGTTCCATCCGGCAGTCAAAGAAATGGGGTGGTCTTCTGGTACAGCGTAGTTCCCCGATAATCCCAGAGCACAGGCTTCGGACGTTTTGATGAGGTATCCTTGTTTAGGGCTTAAATCTCCGATGGCATTGAAATTCCATTCGGGTAGATACGCCATTCCGCTGTTGTTTTTTACTATGATGATTTGATTGTTTTGGACCAGTGGCGCTATAACTTTTGAAATGTCTGTATCTGAAGGAATGATGTATGTCGAAAACATCGACCAACCTGAGGGAAGATTGAGCGTTTGAGAATTCGGAAGGACTCCTTGATTTCCATCGCAGGGTTGTTCGCAGAACTCAGTACCCACTTCATAACTAATGTATTTGGTGACTGCCATACCACCTGCAAAGGCAAATTTACAGGCGTAACTTAGAATATTTCCATTTTCCTGACCTGCAATAGTTGCAGAAAATTTAGCGTCGGAGATGCGCTCCATTGCTTGTTCTGCAAAGGGTGATTCTTGCCATAAATAGGCAACGACCCCCACCTTATCTGAATCCAATAGTTCAAAATCAACAATCACATCCTGATCAATAGTTTCAAAATGAACCGTATAACCTTCAGTAAATGAGCCTACACTAGCTTCATTGGCTGTTTTATGACATTGCTCATTGGTTGCGACTTCATCATCATTCTCTTCTTCTGTGATGGTAATGCTAATGGTTTGAGAGGGTGTTGTGTTGTTTTCGTTACTAATAGCCAAAGCTTTTATTTCATAGACATCAGCTTGGGTTGGAACCCAATTCATTTCATAGGGTTCTGTTGTATCTTCTCCAATTTTTGACGATCCATTAAAGAATTCCACTCGAGAAATGGTTTCAGTAAAACCTTCAATAGATGCACTTATTGTAATTCCCTCTCCTTCAGTGAATGAGGATTCGTTGTTTGGAGTGCTGATTGAAATGATGCCGACTTCATCATCTTCACTACAGAAATCTGTTCCGACGGTATAGCTGAAATATTTTGTCACGGCCAAACCACCTGCAAAGGCAAATTTGCAGGCATAACTCAGATTTTCGCCAATATTTTGATCCGTTAGAGATACAGAAAACTTAGTATTGGATATGGGTTCCATTTGTTGTTCTGAAAATGGAGATTCCTTCCATAAATAGGTGACAATCCCTTCTTTATCTGAGTCTAACAATTCAAAAGTAACAAGGACTATATTTTCAATCGTTTCAAAATTCACCGAATAACCCTCAGAAAAAGAACCTTGTTGTGCTTCGGATGATGTCACTACGCAAGAGGTTTCATTATTTACGATAATATTGACACTTGAAGAGCTACTTTTGTTATTTTCATTATCGGTTGCAATGGCCTTAATGGTATAGTTCTTTATTGCAGATGGCTGCCAATTAATTTGGTAGGGAGCTGTACTGTCTTCACCAATTTTTACATCTCCATCAAAAAATTCTACTAAAGCGATGCTTCCACCAGGATCAGATGCAGAGGCTGAAAGTGTTTGGGTGGACCCTAACAAAATGACACTTCCTGAGCTTGGTGAAGTCATGGAAACAATAGGGGAGTTGTTTGTGCCCGAGGTCGCTTCTGCCAGAGTAAATACCATTTTACCAAGGTTAAACTCACCCCCACTAATGGCTACCCGTATTACTTGTATTCCTTGATTTAAGGTAATTTGATTTACTTGTTTTGTACTCCAGCTATCCCAGCTTCCTGTACTCGACATAGAAACATCAGGGCTTATTCGAGAATCATAAGTTTCTAAATGGAAAGGTCCTCCTCCATTTGGGTTTCCAGAGGCATAATTGAAGTTCAGATTGTAAATCCCAGAAGTTGTCACATTGACGGTATATTCCATCCATTCTCCCGAACTAATCCAACCGACAGCAGCCCCTTGCTGAGCGTCAGAAAACGCATCCACGTATTCGTCGGGTCTGTAATCACCTTGGTTCTCTTGTGATAGGTCGAGGTACGTGATGTTCTGACCGATACTTCCTTGAAATTTATCGTAGTGCCCTGCTTGTATTGTCCCCGGAATTTGAGGTACAGAAGCTAAGTAAGAACTTTGTGTACCCACCTGAACGGAGACTACATTGCTGGTGGTAAATGAATTACCGAGATACATCTTAGCATACATGGTTTGCATGCCGGAACTTAAATTCGAGATTTCAATTTCATAGGGTGCACTTGCGTCACTACCTATCAAAGTATTGCCGCTGAAAAAGTCGACTCTATCGACATCATTTTCGGTGGTCGTGGCAGTGAGAATCACACTAGCATTTTCGTTGATTTCAGAAAGATTCGTGCTCAGGCTGATCGATGAATTCACATCTTTACTGGTAGCCATATCATTGGCCGCAACCCTTAATTCATAGCCATCTGAAAATACAACCGTTAAAGGAACGTTTTTGTAATTGTGGGCTACATAGGTATTAGACCCCTCTTTTTCGAAACAGGCTGCTATGGGATAGTTGGACGTTATAGAAGTGTTCACCGAACCTAGTGCATTCATGGCGTGGAGCCAGTGATAGGTTTGAGCATCTGAAATTCCAAACTTTAAGTTTCGATTGGGATTGGAATCGTATAAATCAATAGCGGCTTGAGGGTCTGTAAAAGCTAAATATTTCCAATACGTATCGTGCCAAAGGTTTGCATTTACTTCATTGGATAAGATACCTGTATTTGAGGCCATTTCACTCCATAGAGATTTAGCGTATTCTTTGTGATGTCCCAAATACAAGGATCCTCCGTGAATGGGGTAAATTTCAATTCCATAGGCGGCAGCGATATCTGAGGTCCAAAAGGTTTGATTATCGTAGCCATTTCCCCAAATTCGAGAAGCCAAACTATAGCCATATTCTGGTTTGAAAGTTCGCTCGTTGATGTCAAGCCAATACTCTTCTATGGCGGTTTGTTCTGTGGTGTAGATGTAAATCCCTAAATCGCGAATTTCATCATTTTCAGTAATGGCTCCCCAATGAATTAGTGAAGAGGCAAACTGCATACTTTCAGAGGTAGATTCTTGATCGTTTCCAAAGGGAAAGGTGGCAAAACCATTTGCCCAGCTGTGTCCGGCATAGGGACTAAAATTTCTTAAGAAAGGGAATTGGGTGTCATTTCTGTCATGCGATGCTGCGTCACGTATCAATAAATTGATCATCTCTCCCCATTGGTTAGACCAACCGGGTTCGTATTGTTCCATAAAGGCTGCAGCATGAATGAAATAGCCCCAATGAAAGTGGTGATCATTCAAATTGTTATCTTGGCCGTGGCCGGCAGGGTAGCCAATCAGTGCTGACCAAGTGTTGTTGTAGTAGAATAAAAAGGCCTTTTCACCCGATTCTGCCTTTAACCAATCTTCCAAACGTTCTTTGACCGTTGAAACCATTTTATCTCGGGCTTGAACGTCTCCCATTTCATCAGCTATACGAGCGGTTTGAATCAATCGATTCATCATTTGCCCTTCATTGTAGGAGTCGGTCCAAGTGGCTAGTGGATCGTTTTGAATTTGAGCGATTTTGTCATCCAAAGCTGCAGGATTAAACCCTACACTGTTGTTATCTAGATAGGGTAATGTCGGTAATATTCCTTTGAATGTGTTTTGTACCGTAAATGTATTTCCATTTAGCGTTTTTATTTCACCTCTTATAGAATTGTAGCTGTATGCGTTCGGCTGAGGAGAATTTGGAGCCAAGTGATCCCATTGATGAGGCAGTAAGCCTTGTAATACATGGTTCTGTGATCCTTCCTTAATGTTGGGGCTAACTGTAAATGTTGTAGTTAACACAGAATTGTTTTCATTGTAAGACCATTCTGTAGTCGTGTTTTCAGGAAATACATAGGCGTACTTTTTGTAACTCTCAGCCACTGAGGAAATATTGCTTATTGATTGTGGTAGCATGGCCATGGACCAGTAATCTTTTCCATTTAGGTTGGAAGTATAAAAGTCCCCATTTTTTGTCCAGGTACTTCCAGTAGGCGCATATATTGCAAAATCTGCTCCCTGATGTGCGTCTGTAATGGTGATCATCTCTCCGTTGACATTCACGCTTCCTTTGGTGATTTCGATCTGAGCAATGTCAGAGGAGCCTTTGGTAAAGTAAAGAAAAGGCATACCAATTCCCGTGGTAGCTTCAAATTCACGATTGTTATTGTTCCAGTTCATGCTTACCGTCCAATCTGAATAATCAGAGACGGTGGCTTTGGATGCATTTAATCCGGATACGCCTACGGTTATAGGAAGGTAATCGTCAATGGGTTGGCTACTTCCATTTGGTGTAGGAGTGGGTACAATATAACTGACGACAAGTCCGTTGGAAACGGTCTTCATGGTCATGGGGTAATTGAAAAGATTACTTACATGGTCTTCTTTTATCAATGAGGACCACCAGTCGTTGGTAGGAACGGGTTTACCAAGTGCATTTCCACTGATTTGTGGACTGCCAGATGGATATTCGTTCCGTCCGGCAACATCTACCCCAGGAAATGTTTGGGTATAGCTAGCGCTTCCGACACTTGTGAATTGTGCATGAACGACTGTTGAAACAAAAAGTACTACGCTTACTAAAATAGAATGCCTTGCTTTCATAGGGGGTCTTTATATATACTATAAATTTAAAGAATTTTTTTTATAGACGTTTCGCGTTTTATAAAACAGGATAATTATCTGGATTAAACCTATAATTGATTAAGTAATCGTTTTAATAGCCCAAACATTATGGAACTTAAGACCTTAATTTATGTCCCAAAAACCATACAAAAGTGTAATTTATACATTAAATTAGCCGTCGAAAATAAAGTAGATTTACCTCTTTATTTACACGTAGTTAAAGCGTAAAACGAAAATAATTTTTTACATCGATGATTAAAATTGGAATTAATGGCTTTGGGAGAATAGGTAGACTAGCTCTAAGGTCGGCATTAAAGAACAGCCGAGTAGAGGTGGTTGCAATCAATGATTTAGTTGACATAGAGTATTTGGCTTACATGCTAAAATACGACTCTACACACGGTAGTATTTCAGATGATATTTCTGTCGATGGGAATCATTTAGTGCTCAACGGATCAAAAATTCGAGTAACGAGCGAGCGAGAGCCTGCCAACTTGAATTGGGGAGCTGTAGGTGTAGATTATGTGATTGAATCAACAGGTTTCTTTTTAACCAAAGAATTGGCTGAGGGCCACCTGAAAGCAGGAGCAAAAAATGTAATTATTTCAGCGCCCGTAAAAGATGAAACGCCAATGTTTGTTTACGGTGTGAATCACAATAACTATACTTCAGACATGAAGGTTGTGTCTAATGCTTCGTGTACGACCAACTGTTTAGCGCCTATAGCAAAAGTGCTTAACGATAAATTTGGAATCGAGAGCGGCTTAATGACAACGGTTCATGCCGTTACTTCTACGCAAAAAGCCATAGACGGTGTTTCTCCAAAAAACTGGAGGTTGGGTAGAGGTGCTTACCAAAGCATTATCCCTTCATCAACCGGAGCAGCAGTTGCTGTGGGTAGAGTGATTCCCGAGTTGAGTGGGAAACTTACTGGAATGTCTTTTAGAGTTCCTGTGTCTAATGTTTCTGTGGTAGATTTATGTGCCAACCTTAAGACGAAAGCTTCTTATGAAGAAATTTGTGCTGCTATGAAAGAAGCTTCTGAGTCTGGAGATCTTGCGGGTGTATTGGCTTATACTGAAGACATGGTGGTTTCTTCAGATTTTACATCTGACAAGCACACGTCTATTTTTGACGCAAAAGCGGGTCTTCAAATTTCAGATACCTTTGTAAAAGTTATCAGTTGGTACGATAATGAATGGGGTTACTCCAACAAAATTATTGACATGATTATACATATGAGTGACTGCTCAAAGTAAGATTATATAAAGCTCAAAAAAAAGCCCTCGCATCTGCGAGGGCTTTTTTTGTTTCATAATTCTTATTCATTTTTTCCGATGAAATAAGGGTCTTTAAATCCTTCTTGAAAAGCTTTTAAGGATGCATCGCTAGAGTTAACTCTCCAATCCAATTCTTTGTTGATGTTAAACCAAAGTAAGAGTTTAATCTTTGGATATTCATTTTTGATTTTGGATAGAGCATCATTAACCCAATCCACTTTATTTGTTCCTTCGTATTCAAATTCAGGGGTGCCAAATTCTGCAATCATGATCGGGTGATCACCCAACTCTAAACAGGCATCGTATAGTTCTCGGAAACAATTGTCAAAATCACGGTAAGGACGTGTTCCACCCCAAGGATCTTTCGGATACCAGTTGTAGGCATCCATACCAATCCAGTCTACATAGTCACTACCTGGCCAGTAGTTGGCAAGGCTATTCCATTCTTCTGTGGTAATGTCTATACTTGGTCCGTGAGGGTTCCAAATCCATTTCACATTGTCAGCACCCTGGGCTCTGAACTTGTCAACAACGTATTTCCATACGTCTACAACTTTCTGGGGACCTCCATTTTCAGCACCATTCTTTCGTCCGCTCCATAGGTACCAATTTCCATTAAATTCGTGAAGGAATCGAACAAGTACTTTTTGCTCAAAAGCTTTTGCATCTGCTGCAAATTGCTCAATGTAGGCATCGTGTTGTCCTGCAAGAACTTGATCCATCAAATCATAAGTTCCTTCCAAAGGCATGGTATTGTAGTCCACTGAATCTGGGAAGAACAATTCCCAAGTTAAATGTGGAATTACGTTTTGCTCTTTCAGGGCATTACATTCTGCTGTAGGAAACGAATCGGCAAAAGTAGGGTACCACATAACGGATCCTAGATCGTGTTCTATAAGCGTTTCGAAATCAGAAACAATTTCTGCTGCATTTTCAGGGATGTGTCTTCCATCTTCTTGGAAAACGTAGGCACTAAGCATACATCCATCCCAATTAGCCACTGAGTCTACGGAAATAGGGTTTGATTGAGTCTCTTCAACTTTTTGCTTCGTAGAGCACGAAGTGAAAGCCAAAAGGATTGAACTAAAAACGATAAGTTTTGTTTTCATGATTTTTATTTAGAGGTTGTTTGATATTCAAATGAAACTGTTTTAAGAAGGTCTGAACGGTTTCCGGTACTGAGTGTAAAGCTACCTTCTTCAGTAATCCATTCATTGGTTGCCGATACAAAGGCCAAGTCTTTTTGGCTAAGTAAAAATTCAATTTCTTTGCTTGTTCCAGGTTCGAGTTCTACTTTTTTAAATCTAACGAGACGCTCATAATCAGGGTCAAGACTTGCGAAATCATCACGCAAATAGAGTTGAACGACTTCTTTACCAGTTCGATTTCCGATGTTGCTGATTTGCACCGTCACCTTAAGCGTATCGCTTTCCGAAAAGAGGCTGTCGCTAATTTTTAAGGTGTCATAGGCGAAGTCTGTATAGCTAAGACCAAAACCAAATGGCCATTGCGGGTCATAGTCTGTATATCCTCCGAAATTATCTGCGCGATCTGTTACCGTATGTAGGTAGGGCATAGGAGCTGCTGCATGTTTTTGGTAGCTAATCGGAAGTTTTCCGGATGGATTAACATCACCATAGAGTATATCAGCAATAGCATCGCCTCCTTCGTGTCCCGGGTAGTAGGCCATTAGAATTCCATCTGCTAAAGGAACGATGTCAGAGATGATGCGTGATCGACCTTCCAAAAGGACAAGAACAATAGGTTTCCCTGTTTTTTCAAGTGCTTTCACCAGATTTCTTTGCGCTTCAGGCAAGTACAATTCTTTAATGTCGCTTGGTCGTTCGGTTCTAGGTTGCTCTCCAAGACACACAACAATACAATCGGATTTTTTTGCCGCTTTTACTACGGCCTTCGTATTGATGTCTTCTTCATACGAAGTTCCTTCAAGGTACTTGATGTTGTCGGATCCTACTTCTGCAATCAATGCCTCTAATAGAGTGTTTTTTTCATTGTCGTTATAGCTGGTGTCTTGTCCACTCCAGCTTCGTGTCCATGGACCGTTCAAGTAGTTTAAAGAATTTGCTGCGACACCTGTAACGAGAATCTTTTTGTCTTTACTTAGAGGTAGGGCCCCATCATTTTTCAATAATGTAATTGCTTCTGAAGCCGCTTTATAGCTTTCTTGTGCAAATTTTTCCGACCCAAAATCAGGATAGTCTTCGTAATGCGTGTTCGGTCTTTCGAACAAGCCTAGTTCGTGTTTGAAACGCAGGATTCTTCTGACCGCATCATCAATCCGAGTCATTGAGATTTCACCTTCATTAACCAAATCGATGACGTGATGGGCGAAGCTGGCGTCGTAAGGGACCATACACATGTCGAGACCTGCATTAACCATTTGCTTTACGGCTTCTTTGTGGTTCGGTGCTGTTTTGTGGAATTCGTTCAAAAATTGCATATCACCCCAGTCGGAAACCGTCATTCCATTGTAGCCGAGTTCTTCTTTTAGAAGGTCGGTAATTAAAAATTTGTTGACGTGACAAGGTATCGAGTTGATCATACCCGAACTGATCATTACAGACTTAGCCCCTTGCTTGATGGCTTCCTCAAAAGGAGGGAGGTAGTACTGGCGTAGAAAACGCTCTGGCATTAGGTTGTTTTTTCGGTCTTTTCCGTACAGGGGAGAACCGTAGCCTATTAAATGTTTTAAAGTTATTGCTGTTTTTTCAGGATGAGACATATCATTTCCTGAAGTTTTCACAAAGGCATTCCCCATAACTGTAGTTAGGTAAGGATCTTCACCAAAGGTTTCGTAGATACGTCCCCATTGCGCTTGCCAGCTTACATCAATAACGGGAGCGAAATTCCAAGGGGTATTGGAAGCTCTTAATTCATAAGCCGTAATTTCGGCCATTTTGCTTACCAATTCGGGATTCCAACTGGCAGCCATCGCAATTTGATGAGGGAATATGGTCGATTTTTCCGTGTAATGAGCACCGTGTACGGCATCTGTCGCGTAAACAATAGGAATGCCCAAGCGTGTTTCGTTACTAGCAAAATCTTGAATTTGCTTGATGAAGTCGTGGTACTCCTTTCTGCTAGGCGGGTAAAAGTTTTTCCCCAAAAACGAACCCACATGGTCTTCAGTCAGTGCTTTACGTAGTTTTGCCGTGTCAAGAATTATGGTGTCTGCAGCTTCCCAGTAGCCTTCTTGAATGCAGATGGCCGGAATACCCACCTGAGTCATCTGTCCAGCTTTCTCCTCCAAAGTCATTTTTTCTAGGAGTGCCTCTACTTTCTTTTCAATTTCTTGGTTCAAGCCTTTTGTGTGTTCAATAGATTTAGAACAAGATGCTCCAAGCATTAAAATCAGTAGGTAAAGCGGATTTATTTTTGAAAATAGGTACATAGGTGTGGGAAGGTTAAACGTTTTATGTTTTTCAATTTAACGCACTAATTTAACGTGATTTTTTGAATTTTTGGCACATAATGATTTTGATTTTTTTTGTTCAATAAAAAAAGGGCTCTGTAAAACAGAGCCCTTTTTAATTTATTTAACTGTTAATTACTTAACAATCTTTTCTACGGAACCATCATCATAGATGTTGAAGAAAACAGTTCCTACAAATGATACATCATCAGAACTTACTTCTTGACCTAAGATGTTCACAACTTTAACCAATTCTTTTGAAGAAGAATTCAGTTCAGCAATTGCGTTTATCGTAGTAATTGAAGAAGCCACGTTGATGGCATTTGTTGTATATGCTGCAGAACCTTTTGACCAGTTATTAACGTCAAAGTCTTTAACGTCTTCTGCATTCCATACTTTAAACTTAGCAACTTCAGCAGCAGACAATCCATCTTTTGATGTTGTCGTTGCATCATCTCCCCATACAGAAAGAACAGTCACTGGGCTCGAGTATACTGCAGAACCGATTAGTTTACCTGCGTTATCGTAAGCAGCTACCTCAGATCCTTCAGCTGGAATAGCATCCCAAGCTGCATCTTCAATAACAACGGTCATGTTGTTATCTGTTATAGATGGCTTTTCGAAGTGCTTCACTTCTTCAAGCATTACTGATTTGCTAGCCGAACGAGCAGCTCCTGATGCATAAGAAAGAACATCGGAGTTATTCGTTTTCAACTGGTAACCTTGTCCAGGAACCATATCATTGATACCGTTGAAGTCCCATTCAGGTAGGTAAGCCTTACCGTTGTAGTCCTTAGCAATGATTAAGTTACCTGATGCATTGATGTCAACAAGTACATCTTTAGCGTCTCTAGCTTCAGTAGCTAAATAACCAATCATATTCCAACCTGGAACAATAGCAATCGGATTCGATTCTGGACTTGCATAAGCACCTCCTATAGTTAGAGTCACTTCTGCATCGGTTTTGATTTGGTATCCTTGTCCAACAATCATCTCTCCAACACCGTTAAAGTTCCACTCAACCAAGTAAGCTTTCCCTTCGTTGTTTTTGGCAATAATTACATTTTCAACAATTGGAGCTAAAACTGTAGCAAGATCCATGTTTTCATCTACCATGTATGAAGAGAACATAGACCAACCGTTTGGTAGGGCTATAGATTGTGATGTAGGCCCCTCAAGAACTACTTCTTCTTCACATGCAGTACCACCGTAGGTATCACAGTCATCTGCAGTAAAGTCTTCTCTTAAAGCAGCATATGAGGTTGCATAGATACATCCATTAAGATCAGGAATGTCATCACATGAAGCAAATGTACAAACTAGGTTACCCCATTGATCTGCAGCTTGAAGTGTAGCAGAAGGGTCGTAGTTCGATGCCCCTTGTTCCATACATCCTTCAGATGCATCGGTACAAGGTGTACCACCATACTGTGTACAGTTCACTGCACTAAAGTTTGCGTTGTATGGCGCGAAAGAAGTAGCATACATACATCCGGTAGAAGGTACATCGTCACAACTTGCATACGTACACAATTGGTTACCCCACTCAT
>ERZ1046367.1737-NODE-1737-length-12195-cov-5.675206_pt1 | contig 12195 bp, 7 predicted proteins | sample MGYA00383091_ERZ1046367 | MGnify/ENA primary metagenome ERZ1046367 (study PRJEB29581, sample SAMEA5548361) | metagenome | biome: marine; feature: coastal; material: water | depth 50 m | study: Short-term variability in the microbial, nano- and picoplankton... | reverse complement strand
TTTCCATCGACTTTGAAATAGGTTTCGATTATCCCGCCTTTTTTTCCTCCTGTTAGAATCTGACCCAGAAGAGGAATGGCTTTAATGGTTTTGTCGAGAATTTGAAGAGGCATGGCCTTGACTTGCGCGTTGACAGTATCTGCTCCGAGATCTGCTTCACCTACAACCTGAAGGTTGATTTGTGGACTTTTCATTTCAAAGTTGTCGGTATTGACCAGACCCTTAACTATTTTAAAATCTCCTCCAACGGATTCGTAATTCAAACCCGATTTGCTGGTTTGCAAGGCACCCGTGGGATTCAAAATAGTGAGTAGGGCATCAACAGCTTTAAGTTCGGGAAGCGTTCCATCTCTTAGATAGAGTTTCACTTGTCCGGATAGCTCTTTGGCGATGTCGGGGAATCCGGTTGGTTTTTCAGGTAGTTTGCCGTTTAGCTTACCTTGCAGGTTTAAAGGTCCCACCATTTGTTTGGTAAAATCTTCAACTTTTAATTTGTCCCCTTTAAATTGTATTCGGTAAGCACCCGATAGCGGTTTAAACGCACCCTTGAGTTTTAACTGTCCATTTTTAGGAAAAATTCGACCTTCGATTAAGTCTATTCGTTTGGGATTGATTTTAAACTTGGTTCGAATCTTTTTAAACTCCAATCCTGCAGTTTGAAATCTATCAAGTTCTATCAAGGCCTGGGTGAAATCTTTCGAACTATCCTTGAGAGTCAGTTTGGCTGTTTCGATGACATTCTTTCGTTCTCCCGTACCCAAGGCTAATGCGCTAGCTGTTAGGGTTCCCGCTGCTTTGATCTTTATCGGAGAATTTTTTCCTTCTGGGATAGGACCTTTTAATTTTAGGTTTCCAGCGAGTTTGCCGGAAGTAGGAATCCAGTCTCCTTTTTTCAGTCGTTGAACCAACACCAGATCTAGATGTTCCAATCCGATAGCGGTATCCACTGCGTGGGGAGTTCCTGAATCTTTAAGTAAAAGATTGCCCTTTGCAGAAACATTTCCACCCAGAAGTTTTGCAGTGATATTGTGGTTTAGTTTTTTTCTGTTGAGCGAAACATTTCCTTTTATCTTACTGATCTCCGCGTTAACCATTTTCCCTTTAATTTCTACCGGCATCCTTAAATTTTCAAGATCAAAAATGGTATCGACTTTTAGATTGTTAGGGATTTTTCCGTTCTTAGGGAGATGCCCTTTGAGTTTGGCATCCCCTGAAATCGAACCAGACATCGATGGGATAAACTGATCGAGAGAAGATAGGTCGATTGTTTTTAGTTTTATTGTTGTGTTAGCAGACTTTTTATTTTTGATGTTCAGGTTCCCGATAACATCAACGCTTCCACCTAACAGTTTTGCATTGACCTTGTGGATTAGTTTATTTTGATTGAGATTGACTGTGCCTTTTAGGCTCGGAATCTCTAGAGGAAACTTTTTTTTGTTGTGTTCCATTGGCAGCGATAAGCTAGCAATGTCAAATGAAGTTTGCACTGCAAGGTTTTGAAAGTTTCCATTTTCAGTAAGCTGGCCTTTCAATTTGAGAGTTCCTGATGCTTTTCCCTGGGTGGGGATTCCGATACCGGGTTTGAGCATAGTGAATTTACTTAGGTCCAGATTGGAGTACTCCAATTGACTGTCTATGTTTGGGCGTTTTAAATCTTTTACCTTTCCGTTGGATTTGAAGTTGCCAGCAAAAATGTTTCCGAGGAGTTGGTAGTCGATTTGGTTACTTTTGTAGTCTCCGCTTCCTTCCAATTTGGTCAGAGAAATCTTTTCCAAGTTGTTGGCCAGAACCAGATCTTTAAATTGGAAATTCAGTTTGCCTTTTAATTTTTCCGGCAACGGTTTTTCTGGTTCAGGAAGAGGACCATCTATATTCAAGCTTCCTGAAACAACCCCAGCAACGGGACTCCAACTTTTACTTGCTGGTAAAGGTAGTTGGGTGATGTTCAATTCCTTCCAATGTATGTCGGTATTGATCTTTTTGGTTGTGAGTTTGCCTTTGAATCCGAATTTGCTTCCAAATGCGGTGGCTTTAATATCTGGTTGAACAACCCCATCAGACCATTTAGCTATTCCTTCTAAGGGTTCAATTTGTAGTGGATTGGTCCCTGCAAAGGCAACTTTTGTTATATTGAAATTAATTTGTCCGTTAGACTGTTGCAATAATTTTTCAGGTTTTTTCAGGCCTTCTAAAGGCGCGTTCCCGCTCAGTGCTAGGTTTTTTATTTCAAGGGCGTTGATATTTTTAAGAACTTTTTGTTGGAAAAAAAAGGCAAGCACCGGTTTGAGGTCATCTAAACCGAAGGAACTGGTTTCAAGTTCAAATAACAGGTTGCCATTTTTTGCTGTTAGGTTTTCACCTTTTGCACTCCCTTCCAAAGAGACTTCACCGGTACTGATTTTCAGGGCATCCACCAGCACATCCAGTCTATCCGAAGAAACCTGATCGAGTTGCAGGCTAAGGTCAACATTAGCTAAAAGTGTTTTTTGATTCTTGGGATGGATTAATGTTATTTGCCCATCTGAAATTTTAAAATTGCGTACAGCAAGTTGAATTTCTTTTAGTTTCTTTTGAGTGGACTGCACGGGATTTGAAAAGGGTTTTGTTTCTTCTGGAACTTTTTTATCGGACTCCGGTTTTTTTTCAGTTGGGTCAGGTAATCTGAGTGTGAGTTTTGGACTATCCAGAGCGGCACTTTCTATTTTGAATTCACCAGCAAATAGAGGGCCCCATTGTGCAAGCAGGTGCAATTGTTCGACTGCATATGTTTCTCCATCTGGAGTCACTACATTTACACGGCTACATTTAAGTCCAAGACCATGAGCAAACCCGAACCCAATAGATTCAATGTCAATTTTCATCCCCGTTTCAGCAGATACTTTTGCGATCAGGGTTTTTTTAGCCTCATCTAGATTGGTCGACAGAACAATTGCGATTACTAAAATAGCCCCAATAAATCCTATTAACCCCCATTTTAAGAAGGTGTTGAGGGATATTAATTTTTGAGGTGAACTATTTTCCATTTTAGGCACCTTAAAGCTCAAGTTATCAGCGGTTTTGCCGATTTTTCAATAGAAGGATAATGCCTTTATTTTAACATATTTAGTTGACTTTTTTAGGACGTTATCTAGGTCTATTTTGGGGTGATTTTTACCTGTTTAAAGGGATTGCTTTATTGCCCGATTTGCTGTGTTAAAATTAGCTTTTACACCTTAACGAAATGAGTTTATTTATGAAGATTTCGGGAACACTCCGGAATCTCTTGTTGTTGGCAATTCTTGCGGCTGGAATTCACTGGCTTTGGCAGGATGGAAAGCTCGCCCCGATCGAAAAAACGGTCAAGGCGATGATTTTTGGGAAGCCCCCCGAAAAACCCAAAGCAAAGGATTTCGAATTTAAATCGGTTACTCGGCAAGACGTTCATCAAAAAGTTTTGGCCACAGGTACGGTTACCCTCAAGACCGGTGCTGAGGTAAAAATTGGTGCGCGCATTTCGGGTCAAGTCAAAAGCCTTCTGGTTAAGATAGGTGATTTCATACGTGCTGGCGAAAAGGTCGCGATCATTGAACATGAAGATTTGATTTCTCGAGTCGCCCGAGTTCAGGCTGATTTAGATGCAGAAGAAGCTAAGCTCAATAAGATCCTTGCCGAGGGACCGCTTGAAACTAATAAAGCAAAAGCCCAGCTCGAAGAGTTGAAGGTACAACTTAAATTGGGAAAAAAAACTCTCGAAAGAAACCTTGAACTGAGTAAAAAAGGGTTTATTGCGGACTCATCTGTTGATCAGGCAGAGGAACGACTGGAAGTTTTAAAAGCAAAAATAAATCTCGCAAATGAAGAAATAAAACTTAAAGGAAGTCAGCTGGAAAATGACAGTCGCCTTGCCCAGGCAATGGTTGATCGTGCTCGTGCTAATCTTGAAGTAGAAGACATTCAGCTTTCTTATGCCACGATTACTGCTCCCATTGATGGCATTGTTGCATTTATATCAACACAAGAAGGTGAAACGGTAGTTTCAAGTATGAGTGCACCTACCTTTGTTAATTTGATCGACCTCAGGAAGTTGGAGGTAACCGTCTTTGTTGATGAAACGGATATTGGTAGGATAAAAGTGGGTCAAAAATCTTTGTTCACGGTGGATACTTATTCAGAAAAATTTTTCAAAGGCAAAGTTCGTGAAATTCGTCCGAAAGCCGTCATCAAGGATAATGTCGTGAACTATGAAGTTATTCTCGATATTGAAAAAAAGAATATTTCTAAGTTGCGTCCAGAGATGACTGCCAATGTGGTAGTGACCACAGGTACGCGAAAGAATGTTTTAACTATTCCAAAATCGGCGGTTAAAAGGAAAGGTAAGAAAACTTTTACAGTTATGCAAGTTGACGGTAAATTGGTAGATAAATCTATTGAATTGGGATGGCGAGATGACAAAGTTATTGAAGTGATCTCTGGTCTTGCTGAAGGAGATCAGGTTGGCATCCCGAACAAACCTATCACGAAAAAGAAAAGAGGGAGAAGGCGTCGGTGAGTCTCCTTGAAATGAACTCGATTTGCAAGAGCTACCGTAATATTGGATTCGAGACCCAGGTTTTAAAAAATATCACGCTTCATATAAATGAGGGTGACTATGTAAGTATCATCGGCCCTTCAGGTTCAGGCAAGAGCACGCTCATGGCAATTGCAGGTTGCCTTTCACAACCCACAAGTGGTGAATATATTCTGGATGGTGAAGAAGTAGCAAAACTGAGCGATGGAAAACTCTCGCGTGTTCGTAATGAAAAAATCGGATTTGTTTTCCAGGCATTTCACTTACTGCCTGGAGTAACCGCTTTGGACAATGTCATTCTTCCCCTTGTTTATTCACGGAAAACTCCATCGGATATAAAAGAACGCGCTCGTGAAGTTCTGGCTAAAGTAGGATTGGAGCATCGACTGCATCACACGCCTGGACAGCTCTCAGGAGGTGAACAACAACGTGTTACCATAGCCCGGTCTCTTATTAATAATTCACCCATCATTCTTGCAGATGAGCCCACGGGAAACCTTGATTCCAAAAATGGAATTGCAACTATGAAGACGTTCGACAAGTTGGTTAAAGAAGGAAAAACCATAGTTCTGATCACCCATGACACAGAGGTGGCCGAACATGCTGACCGTATAATTTCTATCCGTGATGGTGAAATAGCTTCGGATACAAAACCACAACCTTCTAAATTATGAGAATTCTAAAAAATTTTCGACAGGCTTTAAGAGGGCTTAGGATCAATCGTGGTAACACCTTGTTAATGACGATTGGAGTTATGATAGGAATCGCATCTCTCACCGTTATCGTTGCCATCGGTTTTGGAATTAAAGTTAAAGTATTGAATCGAATTGCCAACATGGGGTTTGGGCCGGAGTCCTTTTCTGTTATGGCAGGGGCTGGAAAAATGTTTTTCAGTCGATCAAAAAATACTACCAGCATGTCCCTGCAGGATGCGGAAGACCTCCTTGCACTACCAACAGTGCGACTTGTTGTTCCTCGCCAAAGAAAACGTATGCAGATCATCAATAAAAAAGAATTTACCAATACGCGCGTTTATGGAGTAACTCCCGACTGGCAACGTGCACGAGGATGGCATGTTTCTGATGGTGTGTTTTTATCAGATTCGGATCTAGATCGTAAAAGAAAGGTGGTGGTGCTTGGTGCAACGCCTGTGCGAAAAATATTTAAAGATGAAGATCCGATAGGAAAAATGGTGCGGCTACAGAATAATTTTTATGTAGTGATAGGTGTATTACTGGAAAAAGGTTTGACGGAAAGCGGTTATGACCCTGATGACCGAGCCTTAATTCCTCTTACCACTTCAATGGCTCGTTTGACCCGAGAAACTCATTTGCACAGCATTAAGGTTGTGACGCTGGATGCATCGCAGGTGCCTGAAACGATGGAAGCCGTAAAGCATGTGTTGCGACGCAACCATAATCTTTCCATTCTATCTGAGGATGATTTTCGGTTTGTAACCCCTGAGGGAATTATGGAGTGGGTGACGGAGTCGGCGCAGGCGATGAACCGAATGTTGATCCTGATATCCACTGTTTCGCTTTTGGTGGGAGGAGTAGTGATTATGAACATCCTTCTGGTTTCTATTCGCGAAAGGGTACGTGAAATTGGAATTCGTCGCAGTTTTGGCGCAAGGAAATTGGATATAACTTTGCAATTTTTATTCGAGTCGGTATTGGTTTCTTTACTTGGGGGAATTCTGGGTATCGGATTGGGATTGAGTATATGTTATGGATTGCAAAGATTTGATATTTTACCAACTCAGGTTACCGCAGAACCTTTTGTACTTTCGTTTGTATTTTGTACATTAATCGGTTTAATTTTCGGAATTCATCCTGCACGTAAAGCCGCTTTGATGAGCCCTGAAGAATCAATTCGCTCCTGAGTTTATTTATGAATCGCTTTTCTTCATTCGCAATTGCCGTTACCGCACTTCTTGCGAATAAAACTCGCACGTTGTTGGCATCTTTGGGGATTCTGATCGGTATCGCTTCTGTCATTGTAATGGTTGCTATTGGCAAAGGCTCGCAGCAAGAGGTGTTGGATGTTATAGCGGGGATGGGAGAAAACATGGTTACCATCACAGCAGGAGAAATGAAAAGGCGGGGTGGTCGGTTGCGGTTATCAGGAAACGTAACTACTCTTTCGCCGCGAGATGCTGAGCGTATTGCAAGTGAAATTGAAGAGGTGGAATTGGTAGCTCCTTTTGAAGAAAAACGAATGAACGCAAAGTTTGATAACAATGCCGCTGAAACAACAATCACCGGTTCAACACTCGATTTTCAGTTTATACGAGGATATCGAATAGAAAATGGAGAGATGTTTTCTGAGCAAGATTTGAAAACAGGAAATCGAGTTGCGATAATCGGAAAAACAGCTATAAAAAATTTATTTGGTGAGGAAGATCCGATTGGGCAAGTGGTAAAAGTACATTTTATCCCCTTTAAAATTATTGGAGTTTTTGAAGCAAAAGGTGTTGACACAAACGGATTAGATCAAGATGACTTGATCTTTATTCCCCTGCCAACTTTGATGCGCCGCATTGTAAATCAGACCCATGTCAGTCGCATATTCGTAAAGATTTCCAGTCGGGAAAATATAGAAAAAGCATCTGAAAAAATCCGCGAACTTCTTCGTGAAAGCCATAAACTAACCGATGACAGGGAAGATGATTTTACTTTGGTTAGCCAATTGGATTTAGAAGATATGAAACGTGAAACATCAGAGCTTTTTACAAAATTGATTGTAGGGGTTGCGGCAATCTCTCTTCTTGTCGGTGGTATAGGGATACTCGCTGTAATGCTGATTTCTGTTAAAGAAAGAACAAAGGAAATAGGTATAAGACGAGCTGTAGGGGCGAGTCGGAGCAATATTATCCGTCAGTTTTTGTATGAGTCTCTCATCATAGGATTTTTGGGAGGTGGTATCGGTATCGCTTTCGGTGTGGGATTGACCCTGGGTTTAACCTATTGGGGCGATTGGACCTTGCTGCTTGATCAAGATTCGATCTGGAAGGCGAGTTGGGTATGCGCGCTAATCGGTATGATTTTTGGGGTTGTTCCGGCTATCAAGGCTTCCAAGCTTGATCCGATGGAAGCTTTAACCATTGAGTAACGTCGAACCTAAGCTTGTCAGTTGTTGCTATAATTTTTGGATAAACTTCAATTAAAGATGATACAACGTTTGCTTAATTTGGAGTAACCTCACTTTCACCAACTGCATTTATGACAGCAATCATAGCCATTAAATTATCCCGCAGTCGTACTAGTTGTGGAATGATTAAATTAATAGGACGACTTTTACGCTAAAATTTAAATAGTTGTAAGGCTTTTATTCGTTGTTCTGTGTGATCAACTATGGGCTTTGGATAATTTTTTCCAAAAATGCATCCTAGTTTTATCTGAGCTTCTCTATCAGCAAGATGCGGCCAGTGAATGTGTTTGTTTGAAAAATTATTTAACTCTGGAAGGTATTGTCGAATAAAATTTCCTGTGGGATCAAATTTTTTGGACTGGGTTATTGGATTAAATATCCTGAAATATGGTTGCGCATCGCAACCGGTTGAAGCACACCATTGCCAACCTCCGTTATTAGAAGCGAGATCAAAGGCTAAAAGGTGCTTGGCAAACCACTTTTCGCCTTTTCTCCAATCAACTAAAAGGTCCTTGGTCAAAAAAGAAGCAACAATCATGCGCAAACGATTATGCATCCAACCGGTTTGGTTAAAACAACGCATAGCTGAATCAATTATAGGAAATCCCGTCATTCCTTGGCACCACAACGTGAAATGTCTTTCAACCCCAGGCCATTGGATTTGTTCGTATTTTTGATTGAAGCACCCTTTAACCACATGTGGAAATTGGTCCAATATCATTTGATAAAAATCTCGCCAGATCAACTCAGACAACCATGTTTTTGCTCCAGAATTAGTGCTGTTTAAAGCAACTCTAACAAGGGATCTTATAGATAACGTTCCGAATCGCAAATGAACTGAAAGGCGGGAGGTTCCATTAGTTATAAATGGATAATCTCGATATTTATCGTAAGTATTTAAATGGGGTAAAAATTGCTTTAACTGATTTTCAGCCGCACTTTGGCCAGGTTTTAACCATAATTTTACGGAATTAAACCCTATAGTATTAAACGACCAGTCACTAAGCTCACCACGAAGTTTTTTTATGGATGAAAGGCCCTTTAGATCGGGTTTATGATTTTGGTAGTGAGTCTTATTCAATTCCACTAACCATTTATTTTTGTACGGCGTAAAAACTTTATACGGTTTTCCAGATTGATTTAGCAACTCATTGCCTTCAAAAATAACGTGATCTTTATAATCATTGAAAACAATACCTAGTTTTTTACATGTATTTTGAACGGCTTTATCACGTTTTTTTGCATATGGCTCATAATCACGATTAACAAAAATAGCATTAGCCTTAATACGTTTTGAAAACTGTGGGATTTCTATTTTTGGATCACCCTGCAATACGACAAGAGCGGAGCCTTTTTCTCGAAGATCCTGATCGAGCTCAAGAAGAGATTCATAAATAAATGTTATACGTCTATCGTTTTTATTTTTAAGTTTGCCCAAGATATTACTATCAAAAACAAAAACTAGCACCACCTCTTTGGATTGAGCTATTGCCGAACTAAGCGCTATATTATCGTTCAATCGAAGATCACGTCTAATCCAGCAAACCGACTTGCAGTATCTCACAGAAAAAATCTCCAAAAAAAACCGTAATAAATATCCTTGTCACTGCACTATTAACAAGTTTTTATAAATCTCATGGAATTTGGGTATTTAAAGGCCAATAAGATAGAGGTGAAACCTAAACATGGTTCCTCAACATTAATTCTTTTGGATGTGGGTTGAGGTAAATTTGATCCTTTAAATATTCAATATTATGTTTATGTACTTGATGGCGTATCAAAGTAACGGGGACAATTAAAGGAAGTAGTCCTTTACGATAATCTTGAATAGTATTTAAAATATCATCTTTTTCTAAAGTCGATAGAACTTTCTTAAAAAATCCAATCATATGAAGCAATACATCCGTATTTTTTTTTGGTGTGGCTTTAAAAGTCAATGCTTTCATAAAAGTATTTCCATAATTTTCCTTAAGGGCCTCTTTACTTAGTGATTTTGGTTTGGCAACCAAATGCCCTAGTTCGTCATAATATTTTCTACTATGAGCCAATAGTAAAAACTTATGTTGCGTATGAAACCGAACCAATTCACCAATCGAAAAATTATTTTTGAATAAATCTTTAAGCCTACTAAAACTAAAAACCTTAACAATAAAATTTTCTCGAATCAGAGAATCATTCAATCTTCCTTCATCTTCGGTTGGGACCAGGGGGAATTTATTGGTAAATGCTTTGGCAAAGATGCCCGGACCATGCCTTACGCTATCACTTCCAAATTCAGCATAAACAGGTACTCTACCTAAACCACATGAAGGAGATTTACTTTTGAAGATGTATCCACAAAGATCGTCATGTGTAAGGGACGAAATACGTTCTTCAATATAAGATTCCATAGGTTTGGTCCAGTCGGTCTGAGTCTTTTTGCTAATCATCCGTGACTTATTTAAATCCCCATAAAGAGCAACAGTTTCTCTAGGTACGCCCATTCCTACCTCCATTTCTGGGCATACTGAAACATAATTAAAATAATCTGATAAAACCTCCCGAACAAAGTGATTCTGTTTGTGGTCACCATTCCATCTAACTTTTTCTCCCACAAGACAACTGCTAACCCCAATTTTAATTTTATTTTCCATGCTAGATTGCCCCTTAATATTAAAATAATCTATTTATTTATTGAATAGAATGATTGTCAAAACTTTAATCCACTTTTTTTAACTACTTGGTTAATAGAGATCTAAAAGTGTCAGAATGCGACTTTTCGTTTTCTATTATATTATCCAAAATAACTTTTATTTTAGTCGATGAAAATGATTCAAAATTTTTATACTGATCTATGGAACTTTTCAATTTAGCATAACCATTAGCAGCTTTTAATTCTCCAGCCTGATGAAAAATAAAACATAAACGCTTTGGAATTATAGACATTAAAATACCTATGCCCCATCCAAATAAACGATTAAGCTTTAATTGTAAAATTTGATAGCTAGATAAATTCCAATTCATTTCTACAATAATTTTTATTAATTCTCTTTTATGTGATATTTCTTCTAATAAAATTTTTCGAAATATATCTTTTGGGGATAAATTAAAAAATAATTCAGCCTCATATATTCCGATTGCCTGATCTTCAGAAATCATTAAATTTATGAAAATATTTTTTAATTTATTATTATTTATCATTAGTAATAAAATTTAGTATTTATATATGAATAGAATTTATTCTTTTAATAAAACACCTTCAGTAGCAATTAAAGAAACAATATCTCCTGTTTTTATGTTCCGCATGATTCCCTTTGCATTCGTTATAGCTGGTAGTTGAAGTTCTCTTAGAATGATTGAACCGTGAGAAAGATCTCCGCCTGTTTCTACTGCGGCACCAGATACTTGTGAAAAAGTTGGTATCCAACCTGCATCCGTAGCAGGAGCAATCAATATTGTGGTTTGTTTATTAAAGGTATTTGGAAGTTCTGAATTAGGGGAATCTATAACCCATGCTCTTCCTTTGACGGTTCCCTCGGTTAAGCTTAATCCATAGAAGGTGTTCTGATGATTGTCATGGGAATAATCTTCTTTAAATGGGCCAAGAAAAGTATTTCTTTTGATTATATTTGGAAGATTGTATTTTTGGTTTATTGCGATCTCCTCAATTCTTTTTTTATAACAATTTTCGGAAAAATAATTTTTTAGTGATATATTTTTCAGCTCTGAAATTTTAAAATCCCATATTGATCCAAAATTAGGTATTAATCCTTCTTTTTGCATAATGTTTTCTTTATTCAACCATTCACCCCTGATTGATTCGAAAGTTTTCATTGCCTCATATCTAATGTTCTCTCTTGAATAAATTAATGGTTTTAAAATCCACCAAATAGGTAGTGTTACTATAGAATCTAGCCTTAACGAATTTTTCTTCTGCTTAAATGGTTTTCCATTTAATAAAATTTTTATTATGTGTTTATAATTTTCTCTAAACCTTGGTTGAGAAATATCACTTTCATAAATACCGCGATGCCCATGAAATTCTAGATACTGTTTCCATAGTTTTATAAACTCTTTATCATTAGGGATGTTACCCTTTGAAAGAGAATCTTTTAAACCTGAATTACTTTTAATCAAATCAAATAAAGGTGTTAAATCTTTTAATATTCCAGTGCCTGGTGTCACATGATTTTCTATATAGATATTTAATGTTTTAAAATAACGCAGTAAGGCAATAGGGCCTGCTATTGCCATGGTGTGTATAAGCATTTGATAAACTAAAGTGGTGTAAAAAGATTTAGTTTTTTGAATGAGAGAAGAAATATTATCTTCTTTTGATAGTTTAAAGTTTTCAAATTTATTTAAGGCGGCACTGGACTTCTTCTTGATAAATAACTGTGATAATAAAATTCTTAAATATACTCTCCAGTTTGCGAATATTCTTCCAAAATTTAAACCGAAATCCTTTTCAAAACTACCTCCCATTGAATCTCTCAGAAGTTTAGTTGGCAAACCCCATT
>ERZ1046367.1735-NODE-1735-length-12203-cov-5.058940_pt1 | contig 12203 bp, 6 predicted proteins | sample MGYA00383091_ERZ1046367 | MGnify/ENA primary metagenome ERZ1046367 (study PRJEB29581, sample SAMEA5548361) | metagenome | biome: marine; feature: coastal; material: water | depth 50 m | study: Short-term variability in the microbial, nano- and picoplankton... | reverse complement strand
CCTTATGGTTAATCAGAAAGATGGTTTCGATTGCCCCGGATGTGCTTGGCCTGATCCGAACCACAGAACTTCATTCGAATTTTGCGAAAATGGCGCTAAAGCAGTAGCAGATGAGGCTATGAGAGCCAAAGTTAATCCTCGATTTTTCAAAAAGTATGATGTCCCAAGTTTATTGAACAAATCTGATTTCTGGTTGAATAAACAAGGCAGAATCGCCCACCCCATGGTTCTGAAACCAGGGCATACCAATTACGAACCAATCTCTTGGGATGATGCTTTTGAGATGATTTCTGATTCAATATCTTCAATGGAACATCCCACTAGAGGCGTATACTATACGTCTGGAAGAACTTCAAATGAAGCAGCCTTTCTCTACCAAGCTCTTGTCCGCAGTCTTGGGACGAACAACTTACCAGACTGTTCTAACATGTGCCATGAGTCCAGTGGAAAGGCTCTTGGAACAACCATCGGAATCGGTAAAGGCACCGTACATTTAGAAGACTTCAACAAGAGTGAACTAATTTTAGTCATAGGGCAGAATCCTGGGACAAATCATCCACGTATGCTTACAGCGCTACGAGATGCTAAACGAAATGGATCAAAAATTGTAAACATTAATCCATTACCAGAAACTGGTTTATCGCGATTTAAACATCCTCAGGAATATATGGAAATGGATTTGACGTCAACTCAGTTATCCGATATGCATCTTCAAGTCAAGATTGGAGGCGATGCAGCACTATTCCAAGGCGTAATCAAGCATCTTTTGGACACAAATAATTTCAACTCTAAGTTCATTCAATCCTATACAATTCAATTTGAACAGCTAAAATTGCATATGGATTCATTCTCTTGGGACCAGGCTGTTCTTGATTCAGGAATCTCGAAAGAAGAGATCATTCGTTTTGCTGAAATGTGTTCAGATTCTAATGCAACAATTGCATGTTGGGCCATGGGTTTGACACAGCATCGGAATGGCGTTGCCGTAATTCAAGAAGTGGTCAACATGTTGCTTCTTGGAGGCCATATAGGCAGACCAGGAGCAGGTGTCTGCCCAGTCCGCGGCCATTCAAATGTCCAAGGTGATCGAACAGTTGGTATTTGGGAAGCACCTTCAGAGAACTTCCTGAATACCATGGAAAATGGTCTTGGATTTGAATTGCCAAAGGCACATGGCTATGATGTTGTAGAATCCATACGTGCTATGGAAAAGGGTAAGGTCGATGCATTCATCTGCATGGGTGGTAACTTTTTGTCCGCTACACCAGATACCAGAAGAACCGCTAAAGCGATTCAAAATGTAGGACTAACTGTCCAAATATCAACAAAACTCAATCGAAGCCACCTCATAACAGGAAAATCAGCCTTGATATTGCCAGTGCTAGGACGGACCGAAATCGATATTCAAAATTCCCAAAAACAATTTGTAACCGTGGAAAATTCCATGGGTGTTGTTCATAAATCAGAAGGGAAACTCAAACCAGCTTCATCGACATTGATGAGTGAGGCTTCAATTGTTTCAGAATTAGGGCATCGATTATCACCTGATAGCCTCTCCTGGCGAAATCTTTCGAGTAACTATGATTCGATTCGTGATTTAATGGCCAATTCCCTCAATGGTTTTGAAAACTACAATGAACGCGTGCGCCAAGAAAATGGTTTCTTGTTACCAAACCCCCCGCGAGATGAATTGAAATTTAATACTCCATCTGGGAAAGCTGTATTTTCTATGAATCCACTGCCTGACGTTTCTATTCGAGACGATCAATTTGTTCTTATGACAATGAGGAGCCATGACCAATACAATACCACTATTTACGGCCTACACGATCGATATCGAGGGATACATGGGAACAGGCGAATCATTCTGATGAACGCCCTCGACATGGCTGAAAATGGTCTTAAAACACGTGACATAATTCATTTGGAAAGTCATTTTCAAGGAACTACTCGGCACTCAAAGAACTGGATTGTCGTTGCATACGATATACCGAAGGGCAATATGGGAGCATATTTTCCCGAAGCAAATGAGTTAGTTCCGCTTGATTCAGTAGCCGATAAATCAAACACTCCAACATCAAAATGGATTGTCGTTTCAATTTCTCAAGACAGTGCTATGCCCGAAGAGGAATAGGTTTTCATTATGTCAGAGAATTCATACATTCGTTTGATAAAAACCAATCGAACATATCGAAGATTTTGGTTAGCCGCCTTTGTCTCCATGTTTGGAGAATGGTTCAACACCATAGCGTTGTTCATAATTATACTCAAATACACAGAATCAGAATTACTTCTTGGTATTTTGATGGCCGTAAGGATGGGTTCGTTCGCTCTCATGCAGCCACTCTTTGGTTTACTCGCAGATCGGGTTAACAGGAAAAAATTGATGATTGTCACCAACATTTTCCAAATTGGACTCGCCCTGGCTTTCATTGGAGTTAATGGGCCAGAAGATATGTGGTGGATGTTCACAATCTCTGGAATAATGATGGCATTACATGGATTGTACGTTACTGCTGAGAGAGCAGCCCTTCCAAACATTGTGAGCGAAGAAGATTTAGCAACTGCCAATGCCTTAGACAGCGCCACATGGTCTGCTGCTTTGTGTTTTGGAGCCTTTGCTGGTGGGCTTGTTGTATCAGAGTTCGGAGTCAATGTTGCCTTCATAATCGATTCAATCACATTTGTATTTGGAACCCTAATGTTGCTCCCACTTGTCATTCCACAAACCTATGACAAATCCAGTGAAGGATCGATTATCAAGAGTTCTCTGAATGACATCTGGTTGGGACAAAAAAGAATCAAGAGTGAACCGCGTCTGCTTAGAATCATCTTTGCAAAGACATCATGGAACATCGCAGGAGGAGGCCTTGCCGGGGTCTTCCTCGTATTGGCAGGAAACGAAATTACATTTGTAGGAACTGCTCTTGGATTCGGAATATTCTTCTTTGCAAGAGGGATTGGTACTGGGCTAGGACCAATTCTAGCAAGGAATATATTCAAAGATTCCTCCAAGTGGCCAAAAATGGTTGGTTTACTGATTATTGTTAGTGGGTTTTTCTATGTCCTTGTTGGTCTAAGTTTAGGAGGGCCAATTTTACTAACGCTTGCTCTTGTTACGTTAGCTCATACAGCGAGTGGAGGTAACTGGGTTCTATCAACAGTATTGACACAACAGTGGGTAGAAGATGAAATGAGAGGACGAGTCTTTTCCACAGACATGCTCTTAATGTCAATAGGCCAAGTAATTTCTACAATATCTGCAGGATACTTGATCGAGACAGGTGTGGTGAATCTCAAAGAAGGAATACTAGCTTATTCCGTTCTTATGGTTGTGAGCGGGATCATATTCACGCTATGGAATCCTAAGAACCAAGGCAAACTTCGTGAAGACATACTGGCGGCGTGAAGTACCTGCGAGTATCACTGGACTCATCGATAACATCCAATTGAAGTGTCGATGAATCTCCTTCCTGAATTGTCACCAGAGATGAAGTACTTGCTGGAAGATAATCTTCTCCAGTTGATAGCAGTGATAATCGAATTGAGTGCCCTTCTTGTAAGACTACATCGAGTGGCATAAATTCCATTTTAGCATTAATGGTCTGGATGAGTGGAAGCCAAGTTTGAATCTGATCACCACCCTCGTGATATCGTAAATCCATTATTGCATGGCCAATATGAATACACACATTTTCGTAACAATCTTCGAGTAAAGCATAGAGTTGTCCTCCAACAGTAGCAGTTGTAACATCAACATGGAGTCGTGGAACACCTGCAATCCTCATCGTTTCTGTTAATGGTTCAGTTTCCCACACAGGACCTGTATTGGCATCAGGGAGAACAGTTAACGAACCACCAATGTTTGAGAGTTCTCCGCCCAATGAACCACTCCATTCGGTGGTATCTGAAGGGGGATATCGAGTTTCGAGTCTCCATTCTCCAAGGTTGTCTTGAATTTCGATGTATTGCCCAGGTTGTTCGCCACGACCTTGAAGGTAGTATTCGAACCACTCATAGAGATCTTGCATCCAATCATAACGTACCATTTCAGGGAAAGCTTCTCCGCCGCGCCCACCCATGTCACTTCGATCATCGAGTTGTATCGGCCTATCGGGATAATCGTGATCCCATTGGCCAAATAGGCCCTTGGCTTCGATACCAGCATCGATTAATGCATTCATGGTTGGAACTGCCATGTGTGGATCTACGTTCCAATCATGCATTCCTTGTATGAGATAGACAGAACCTTGGTAGTTTTCCAAAACTCTGTCCAAAAAGTATCTTTCACTCCAATAGTCACCAAACTGTTCTGAACCGAGGATATAGGCAGACATGCCGGTACCAGGGCCAATGAGGTAATCAGGGCATATGTTTTGATAATCTTCTTCATCTCCATCTAATCCATATGATCCATACACACCATTGTGCATAATCGGTGCCCGTGCTTCTGCACTGCCGTTTCTCCACATTAATTCCTTGACTCCAATTAGGCCTGAAATTGGCACAATTGTCTTGAGGTAATCATGTTCTGCGCCGAACATTGCAGCTTGCCAAGGCGTTGAACCGTCATATGACTTTCCGATTAAACCAACGTTTCCATTGCTCCAATTCTGTTCCCCGAGCCATCGAACAGCGGCATCATTGCCTAATTGTTCAGCAGTTCCCATGAGATCCATGCAGTGGTTGGAACGGCCCGTTCCAGACACAGAAACTTGAGCGAATGCATATCCATGTGGGAGCATTTGTTCAACCATCATAGAACCAAGCCAACTGCCAGGGACTTCAATGGTAGGTGTCTCTACAGATGGTTCTTGGAAATACGGGCCAAATTCTGCGATTACAGGTACTTTGACTCCCTCTTCCACATTAGGTCTCCAAACTGCAAGACTAATCAGGCCATTTGGTGCAGCACCACCTTCTTCGATAGGCAAAACATATTCAACAAAATGATGCGTAGAGTTCCATTCATTCGTTGTTTCCAAAATAGTATACTGGCCTTCTTCCAAAACAATACCAAAATCCCCGTCAACGGTATAATCTTCAAGATATCGTTCCCAAATAGGGACGTTACCTTGTTCAACTGAAGAATCTTGACTGTGTGTAACAAGTGAGTCTCCAAACAATGCAGAGACGAACAAGAACACGAGACATACAGCGATAGTACTTCCCAGTACTGCATTGAACGACTGGTTATCGGCTCTTTGAGCCTCTGAGGAATTCATAATCCCATCATCATCCTTAACGGTCATTGTTAATCCATAGAAGCATCATTTTTCAATCCGTCGAAGTGTTGAGTTGTGAACAATCCTCAAAGGCCATCAAGCCTACGCACGCCTATGGATGAGGTTGAGAGAATCGCAGCGATACATGCTGGAATCACCACTCAGTTGCCAAATCATCCAGGATTAGACACCTCAGTCGACCATGCGCCTGTTCGCAAACAGGTACTCTCTTCTGCAGAAGAGCGTTTGGCAATTGAAAACGCTCTGAGGTATTTTCCCGAGAAAGACCACGAGATTTTGGGTCCAGAATTTCTTGAAGAATTACGGACTTATGGCCGTATTTACATGTATCGTTTCCGACCAGATTGCGTAATACGCGCTCTTCCAATCGAACAATATTGCGCTCATTCAATACAAGCGGCAGGCATTATGCTCATGATTGACAACAATCTCGACCCACTGGTTGCACAATTTCCTAATGAGCTCATTACATACGGTGGAAATGGGGCTGTATTCCAAAATTGGGCTCAATACATGCTGGTTATGAATTATCTTTCACAAATGACGGATGAGCAGACGCTCGTCATTTACTCAGGACATCCTCTCGGACTCTTCCCCTCAAATAAAAATGCACCAAGAGTTGTTGTGACGAATGGAATGATGATCCCAAACTATTCCACGGTTGATCATTATGAGCGATTAAATGCTATGGGCGTGACACAATACGGCCAGATGACGGCTGGTTCATACATGTACATCGGCCCACAGGGAATTGTCCATGGCACCACGATCACTCTGCTGAACGCTGCAAGAATGAAATTCGGAATTCCTGCACATGGAGATCTAGGCGGTTTATGCTTTGTAACATCTGGCTTGGGCGGCATGTCAGGAGCTCAAGCAAAAGCAGCAGTCATCGCAGGTGTTTCATGCATTGTAGCAGAATCCAATGCCATAGCCGCTAAGAAACGCCACTCTCAAGGATGGGTTGAACAAATATCAGAAGATGTGGATGAAGCAATTGATTTGATGCTTTCCTCAGCCAAGCTAAATGTTGGAACCTCAATTGGATTTATTGGAAATATTGTCGAATTATGGGAGCGATTAGTAGAGCGCAATGTCATGGTTCATTTGGGCAGTGATCAGACCTCACTTCACAATCCGTATCAAGGAGGATATTACCCTGCGAGTCTTACCTTTGAAGAATCTCAGGAACTCATGCATACAAATCCTATCGAATTCAAATCCGCTGTACAATCAACTCTTCAAAGACATGTAGCAGCTGTAAATTCCATGGCTGACAGAGGTATGTTTTTTTGGGATTATGGCAACGCATTCTTACTCGAGGCTGGTCGGGCGAAGGCAGATATTTTTGATTCAAATGGTGAATTCAAGTATCCATCATATGTTGAAGATATCATGGGACCATTATGTTTCGACCGAGGCTTCGGGCCATTCCGTTGGGTCTGTTCATCTGGCTTGGCAGAAGACCTAAACATGACCGATAAAATTGCATTTGACACCTTAACAGAATTGTATGACTCTGTTGAGGATGAAGACGTTAAACAACAGATTCGGGACAATTTAAAATGGATTCAAGAAGCTGATTCCCATAAGTTGGTTGTTGGATCACAGGCTCGAATATTATACGCTGATGAACGTGGAAGAAACGCAATTGCAACTCAATTCAATGAAGCAATTGCTGATGGGAGGATATCAGCCCCAGTAATCCTTGGACGGGACCATCACGATGTGAGTGGTACCGATTCCCCTTACAGAGAGACTGCAAATATTCGAGATGGATCTAAGTGGACGGCTGACATGGCTGTTCAGAATTTCATTGGCGATGCAATTCGCGGAGCAACCTGGGTTAGTTTACACAATGGTGGCGGCGTTGGTTGGGGTGAAGTGATGAATGGAGGCTTTGGAATGGTAATTGATGGGTCTTTAGAGTCCAAAAATAGACTCCAATCCATGCTTCATTGGGATGTTAACAACGGAGTTGCTAGAAGAGCATGGGCTCGTAACTCAGGCGCTGTATCTTCAATTAAGCAAGCCATGAAAGCAAACAGTTCATTGAAGGTCACCTTGCCTAATACTGTGGATACGAATCTTCTTGAACGAATTTTTTATGGTGAGTGACATGGGCATACGAACAATTACTCTTGATGGAACCACATTAACTTCATCTGAAGTTGTTGAAGTTGCTACCAATAATACTCTTGTTACAATTGCTGAAGAATCGATGATTCGTGTACGTAACGCTCGTTCTGTTGTCGAACGAATTTTGAATGAAAACGAAGTAGTTTATGGCATAAATACTGGATTTGGATCCTTGGTGAATACCCAAATTAATTCGCAAGAACTTGAGACACTCCAACTCAACCTTATTCGCTCTCATGCAACAGGCTTGGGTGACTACATGTCCGTCGAGGAAGTTCGTGCGATGATGTGTGTACGAATTAATTCTTTAGTGAAAGGCAATTCAGGTTGCCATCCAGATGTTATCAACCAACTTGTGACATTCCTCAACAAAGGAATCCACCCTACCGTTCCACGAATAGGTAGTTTGGGCGCCAGTGGCGATCTCGCACCTCTTTCACACTTAGCATTAGGATTAATTGGAGAAGGGACAGTAGACTACGGTGGGGTAATCCGTCAAGCAAAGGATGTGTTAATGGAATGCGAATTACTCCCCCTGACGTTACGTGCAAAAGATGGCCTATCGCTAATAAATGGTACAAGTCAAATGACTGGATTCCTCTGTTTGGCATTGGAACGCCTCAAGAATTTGTTAACGTATTCTGACCTCGTAGCATGCATGTCGATAGATGCTACAGAATCAACGATTACGCCTATGGATGAACGTGTTCACCAAGCTCGCCCGCATCCAGGTCAACTTTTTGTCTCTAAACGCATTCGGAATATATTGTCAGATTCCAAGATTCTAACAAATCACAAGGATTGCCACAGGGTACAAGACCCGTATTCTTTCCGCTGTATCCCGCAAGTACATGGGGCAGTATCCGAATCACTTCAGCGATTAAATGAAGTCGTGTACACCGAATTGAATTCTGCAACAGACAATCCACTCATATTCCCAGACATATCAAATCCGGGTCGTCATGAAATCATCTCCCAAGGAAATTTTCATGGTGAAATTCTAGCTCTATCAGCAGATTCGATGGCATTATCCTTATTCGAAATATCATCGATAAGTGAAAGAAGAATTGACCAAATGCTTGATCCAAATCGCCTTGCTATCAAACCATTTTTGGCTGAAGATGCTGGGCTTGAATCAGGTCTAATGATTGTACAATACTCTGCAGCAGCAGCACTTGGCGAATTACACGGTCATGCTTCGCCTCGAACCTCATTTTCAACACCCACGTCTGCGGGTCAAGAAGACCATGTAAGCATGGGCTCCACAGCATGTTGGAATTTGTTACAAGCAGTCCGGAGATCATCAGAGGTTCTAGCGTGCGAGCTCTTCGTCGCCAGACGAGGATTACATTTCATGCATCACAAGTCCTCAAGTCAAGTAGAAGTATTGGTTCGGTGCGCTGATACGATAATTCAGAATGATGTATCTGATAGAACGACAAGTTCAGAATTAAGGGACATTGCATTGGAGTTGCTCCAATCCTCTTGGCTATCATTGATAGAAGCAGAAACGAATCGTATTCCTAAACTAATCCAAGAAATATCTTCGCTCTAATTCATCTAATCCAGTAAGTTGGCGAACTCTAAATTGTGCTACTGACCGTTCTTGAGAATCTTCAACGTTTTCTACAATCCAAATATCAAGTTGGACTGCTCTACGTACCTTTTCTTCAATAACAGTGTATGATCGATACATTGATTCTGCATTTGAAGAATAGAGTGCTGATTCAATTTCGGAAACATCGAGGCCCATTCGACGCCATTGAAGCACTCTTCTCTGAAGCAGAGATTTCGTAAAACCACTTTCGGGCAACCGTGTTAAAAATACCAGTTTAGGAGAACCATCTTCATGTAAATCTACATCAATGTGTTCGGATCTTATGCGCTCCATGGGCTCAATTGGCCCTTCTTGAACAACATTCATCGCTTCAACTTCACTCATTTGGTAGACTGGCGCCTCTCTGATAATTTGGTTGAATTCAATAGGAGTGAATGAATCTTGGTCGATCGATAAATACACATTCCAATATGTGCGGTAGAGTGAATCTGAAAGCGTACGGATGAATCCGAGTAATGCATCAAATCCGTGTAAAGATGAGAGCCATTCCGATCCTTCTATGAAAATCGAACCTTTATGATTCGATAATCTGTTCGATATCAGAGACAGTATATTCTGGTAACTTGGTTCTATGACTCCATCTGCAACCTTATCGGTGAGCCAATAACACTCAATATCCGTGATATCTAAACGCTCTACTAATCTCCTTTGAGGCAATCTCGAGATGAAAAGTCTGTGCGATGTATTGTCGGAGTCAATACGATCAAAAACAGAAACAAATTCTTCAGTTGAGGGAAAGAGAAGTGTATGAATTTGCCCAGCCATATTATCCCCTTGAGTTAAGGAGAACACAAGAGATACATAGGTTTCATCGTTAAAATCATCATGAAGGATTATAATCGCCAAGGTGTTGAGTCAAACCGGTGACGATGGTATGACTGACGAAAATGAAGATATTGCAATGGCGGAATGTGGTTCCTGCCGAGCAGTTGTGCCAATTACATCGAGTAACTGTCCTGAATGCAATATTTCATTCTCAGGTGTTTCAGATGATGCCCTAGGAGAATGCGGTGCATGTAATTCTCTTGTACCACTTGATTCGACAAAATGCCCTGACTGCGGTGTTGTTTTTGTTGCAGATGATGTCATTGACATCTTGCGCACATGGATGGCAACAAATTCAATGGATGTCAAAACACTCTTTGGTAGATTCGATACAAACGGAGACGGCCGTATTGATTCTGATGAATTGAAAGCAGGTCTGCTGTCACTCAATTTAGCTGATTTACCGCCGAGTCAAGTTGATAAATTGGTCCAAGCAATAGATGAAGATGGAGACAGTCTTGTAGATCTTGAAGAACTTCAAACTATTATTGGAGGCGATAATCTTGTGGAAGAAACGGAGACAGTTTCAGATGAATCAAATGTGAGCGAGGAGAGTCTTGAATACAATGAGAAAGTTCTTTCCAATGTAATGAACTCTGCAGAAATCAATAAATCCGACAAAGAAGAATTCCTAGCCTTTGCACAAAGTTACAATTCCGATGATAATTCATATCTCAAGAAGGACGAATTGCAAACTGCTGCTGATGCATGGAATGCTCGAAGTGAAGCGGTTGAATCTGATAATGAAGCAGCCCCGGAATCCGGAGAAGAAATCGAAGCACCAGTGGAAGAAGTTGAGGAAGAAGAGTCTGAGGAAGATGATGCTAAAGATGAATCTGAGGAAGAAGCAACTGAAGAAGTAGAAGATGAGGCTGAGGAAGAAGAGACTGATGAAGAGCCAACACCAGAGGAAGTTTTCGAATCTCTTGGAAAAGCAATTGCAGCACAGGGAATGACAATTCGTGAAGTATTTGAATCGATGGATGCTGATCTTGATGGCCAAATCAGCGGGCCAGAATTACAAAAAGGAATTGAAGAAATTCTCGGCGACCGAATGACGCCTGCAGCAACGTTTGCTGTTCTTGGAATGCTGGATTCAGATTCTGATGGGAATATCAATCCAATGGAATTAATCGAAGCAATTGAATCCCTTGATTTAGAAATTGAATCTGATAGAGCATCCTCCACACACAAAGAACATGCGAATGACGAATTAGATTCTAAATCTGTATCTGAAATTCTTGATGAACTGCTTGAAGTGATTGATGAACAGGATATTTCACTGCAAAGCGCATTTGGTGACTTAGACGAAGATGGAAATCGCATGCTTTCTATGGAAGAATTGCATAGTAAACTCAATGAATTACTAGAGATGGATTTGTCTGATAGTGAAATTTCAGCACTCATGGACTCAATGGATTCAGATAAGGACGGAAACATCGACATGATCGAATTCGTAAATGCGATTGAAAAGCATGAAGATTCAATTGCTAGTCTTGAAGATGAAGAAGCTGAAACTGTCAAAACGTTCCCTACCAAATGGCATACGCGCTTCATGTCAAAGAAATGGCACGATGTGTTTTGGCCATTAATCCACACAGGATTGGCGATTATGATTATAGCGGCATTAGCAAATGGTTTATTCCCGTTCGTTGATGGCGAGGGAGGCACAGTCGAATTAGAAACAGAGGATGGAAATGGTTGGATGAATGACCAAAACATCGTAATCGACGAAGGTAAAGCATATCCTTGTGAACCTACAGTACAAGTGGGGGAATGTAAGAACTCGCTAACGCCACTCGCTGGAGATGCAAGTTCTATGCCAGGCGGATTCTATATTGATGGAATTATTTTGATGTTATTGTCCACTCTGGGATTAATTGGTACCCTATACACACACCTTGTCCTAGCACCATCTTGGAGGGCTCGAGTAAAAGCCATGAAGGAAGTAAGCGAAGATAAGGCAGATGTTCAAGAATCCCTTGACGAGGATTCCGAAGATGAATCTGAAGATGAATCTGAAGAAGAATCCGAAGAAGAATCTGAAGATGAATCTGAAGAATCAGATGAACAAGAAACTGAAGAAGATGAACAAGAATCTGGTTCTGGAAGCGATGAACTTGACATTGGATCCTATGTAGGCGTTGATATTGACGGAGAAGAATACTACGGTACCATCGTAGAATTTGATGATAAAGAGGATACAGTAACTATTGAGGAAGACGAAACTGGTGATGAAATAACAGCGTACCAGGATGAAATGTTTATTCCAGAGGATTGAATTTGACAGATCCATTACAGACGTTCATTCGTTCAGTAAGATGCCCATCATGCGGCACAATAGAAACAGATGGTACATTCAAATGTCCTGAGTG
>ERZ1046367.1723-NODE-1723-length-12253-cov-7.085752_pt1 | contig 12253 bp, 9 predicted proteins | sample MGYA00383091_ERZ1046367 | MGnify/ENA primary metagenome ERZ1046367 (study PRJEB29581, sample SAMEA5548361) | metagenome | biome: marine; feature: coastal; material: water | depth 50 m | study: Short-term variability in the microbial, nano- and picoplankton... | reverse complement strand
ATGTTCTATCACCATGAGAAGATTCCATTACATATGAATGGAAAAAGTAAGTAGGTGTTAATAGCACTAGAAATGTGAAGATAACTGCTCTTCGCCGAGCATTCTTAAATTCATTAAGAGGCCATTCCATGAATGTTATTAGAGGCAGTGCTAAAAAACAATTTCTCTATTATTATTCTTCAGCAGGGGCTGAATACCAACGTCCTTGGAAAGAATCATCAGTATTGTCAATATGAATGAATAGATTCAATGAAGTCCAAACAAGAGTATTGAAACCATCTCCTAAGTTATCCTCTCCACCCGCTTTGGTTACCATAAAATCAAGGTTATCTGTGCCTGAATGCCATTCTTGCCAGAATGAAATATCCCCTCCAGCACTAAAGAAATTGAATGTTGCATAATCATTAGTAAAAAATGAACAATGGTCACTAGCACAGGTTTCTTCACTAGCCCAGTGAATATCATTTTGAGGAGCATCATCAAAACTCATTTCATCTTCAACAACCATTCGCACCCATTCATTCATCTGGCTGAGATTACCTTCATCAGCACCTGCTGTTGCAATCCCTAAGTCATATGGACCATAACCAGGAGGTGGAACGATTGGATAATTTAGTGAAACCATATCAAAATTCATGTAAGCCTTGATGCTTTGATTTTCTGGTAAATGACTAACGAATGCTGCAGAACCAAGCAATCCTTCTTCTTCACACGCCCATAGTGCTGCTGCCACAGTGTGGTCCCATTCCCGACTTGCAATTCCTTGAGCAACTTCCATACTTACAGTCGAGCCACTGGTATCATCATTAGCACCTTCACTTGTGCCTCCACCAGGAGGAGTAAATGCATAAGCAACATCAAAATGACCGCCTAATAATATGATTTGGTCTGGATATAATCGTCCGTATTTGTAGCCTACAACATTGATTTGGTCTGGGTCATCTTCGTAATGAGTTACGACTACTTCATCAAATCCATATGTCTCCCAAATTGCTGCCATTCCATTGGCAGCAGCCTCATAATTTGCCCCACCATCATGAATAGAAGCACTTGCACACCATCTATTATTCCAATCAGTAGTCAGCATATCAATTGTATCAAAAGCCCTACGTCCATCGACTAGCATCATATCACTTGAATCTTCAAGAGTTAATGTTGCATTCCAAAATATTTCATCATCAACCGAACTAACAGAGAGTTCTAACTCACTTTGCTCAGTATCAATTATCAATAATTCAACTGTAGAAACATCAGATGAATATGTCCAGTTCATTGAATCTCTATACACATTATATTCATCAACAAAAAACATACCAGGGGAGCGGTGAACTTTGAAATCAACATTAGAATCAACTTCTAAGAAGTAAGGCTGACCGCGTATTGCAACCAATGTTTGCTCTTCCCCAATAGAGATATCAGCAACAACTTCGCTAACAGAATCTTCACCAAAGCAACCCGAAAGGGGTGCTAATAGGAATATGGACACCAATAATATTGCCTTAATGCTACGCATATTCTCACCAATTAATTTCAGCCCCAATCACATGGCTCAAGAATCTCTTGACCACCCATATGTGGTCGCAATACTTCAGGAATACTTACTCTACCATCAGCGAGTTGGTTTTGTTCAATAATCGCTACCAGTGCCCGTGATGTTGCTACTGCTGTTGAATTGAGAGTATGTGCAATCGGTTGAGATGCATGGCCTGGTTGGCCATAGCGAATATTCAATCTATTTGCTTGATAGTCAGTACAATTTGAACAGGAGACGATTTCTTTGTATTGATTTGCTCCTGGAATCCATGCTTCAAGATCATACTTTCTTGCAGCAACAGTGCCCATATCTCCAGTACATATGTTGACTACTTCGTAATGAATTTGTAAACTATCCCATAAGTCAATACAATTTTGTAACAACTCTTCTTGAAGTTCCCATGATTGTTCTGGAGTTGCGAATATAATTTGTTCAATTTTTGTAAATTGATGAACTCGCCAAATACCTAAGTCAGATTGACCATGCGAACCGACTTCTCTTCTAAAGCAAGGTGACACACCTACAATTTTCAAAGGTAATTGATGTTCTGGGATTGTCTCATTCATGTACATCGCTGTAAGTGGGTGTTCTGATGTTGCTATCATGTAGAAATTATCAGGTTCAACTCCATACATTACTGTTTCAAAATCAGCCAAATCAGTAACACCTTCGTAGGCTTCTCGGTTCATCATTACAGGAGGCTGAACGAAAGTGAAGCCTCGCTGGCGAATGAAATCAACAGCATATTGTTGTAAAGCAAACTCTAGACGAGCCAAATCTCCTTTGAGGAAGAAGAAACGTGAACCAACAATCTTTGCAGCACGTTTCAAGTCAACCCATTTATTCATCTCAATTAGTTCATTATGAGTTCGAGGCTCAAAATCAAAACTTGGTTTCTCACCATGTACACTATGCTGTGTATTTCCGCTTTCATCAGCACCTTCTGGAACATCTGGATGAAGAATATTAGGAATTGTCATGCGGATTTTATCCCTCGCTGCTAGAGCATCATCTGTTGCAGTTTCCGCAGCACTAATCTTTGCCCCTAAGTCTGCAACTTGCGCCTTTATCTTCTCGGCCTCATCTCGATTTCCAGATTTCATTGCCTCTCCAATACCGCGAGCTGCGACATTCTTTTGTTGTCTCAGTTGATTGGTTTGATGCTGCAAATCTCTCCACTGTTGGTCTAATTCAATCACTTGCTTAATTTTGTCATGGGGAATACCACGCTTATCGTGATCTGCAAAGATCACTTGGGGGGTTTCTCTAAACAAAGTAATATCAAGCATTTTCTTCACCAACTAATTCCAAAACTGAACAATGAGGCCCCTATGAAGTATAATCCTGCTACGAGATATCCAAGGATAGCACCACCATTTAGCAGAGGTAATCCTGCTTGTGCCTTTCCTTGTGCTACGAAATACATCAATGCCGCGTACCCGCATAGGCCGCCGACCAATGCGCCAAGCGCAACCGGCATTGCCACAGATTCGTCAAGCCATTGAGCGCAAGACAGAACTAACATTCCAGGGAAAATAACATCGCCGAGACCCATAAACATCGCTTCTCCACCCTTGTTTTTGGCAGCAGTTTTAGCCTGTTTGTTTTCGGAAGATGTTTGAGCAGGAATATCTTCGCCTCTGCCACTTATTTGTGGTTGATTTTCTTTGAATGAGTATCCTTTGTCTTGAGGAGCAACCAATAGAATTGGAAGTTGTAAACCGATCATTGTGTCAGCCAATTCTAGCATGTGCTTAGACTTGTATACCGCCCATGCATCATATATTGCAGCAGCTATCATGAAGATAATGATAAGAGAAGGAACGAAAGAGACTCCAAGCATTACAATAACTCCTGAGCCAACTAATATTCCTACGCTGTTAACCACATACCATTCGCTGTGAACATATAACAAAACCATCAATGCGATAGCGACAATTAATCCAACTAATAGTGGTCCATCATACAGTTGTAATCCGTCCAATGCCATCATATCGCCTGTAACCTTTCCTTGCTTAGCAGTTGCTCCATCTGTATCATAAATTGCAACAAATTGGGAACTACTTTCTGATTCATCAACAAAATAACCAGTTGTGAAATTTGAGTCTATTGGGAATGAAATTCTATTTTTCAATAAAGTACCATGTAGCCAAACTGCAGAATCTTCTGTGGCAATTAGCATATCAGTATATCCAGATGCATCCAAATCGGTTAATCTAACGGATTGTATTGTATTAGAGAAATCCATCAAGTGCATTTGTTCCTCAACTTCAATTTCAGCCGATTGATTCCATTCAATTCCAAGAACATCGCCATTGCTTTCACCAAGTAGAACAAAACCAGTATTGGAACTTGCATTTTCCATTGTTACATCAGACCAAGGAGAATGACCAAAATCAGAACTAGTATAGGAACTAGTTGCATTTCTAACAAAAACACTCTTTGCAGTTTCAACAACATCTTCTTCACTAAAAGCATCATTTGTATCTTCTAATTCAATAATGGCTACTTGAGTCATTGTAATGATTAGTAATCTGTCCTCTGAAATAGCCTCGGCATATAGTAGTCCATCGCCCACTCCAAGATTGGTAGGTAATGCCCATGTCGCTTGTGGTCCCGGCGAAAGGACATCTCCAAACACCTTGTAATGGAACATTGTATCCTCATTGGCAATCAGATACATAGAATCATCAATTTGAACTGCTAATGAACAACCTGTGTGCATATTTGGCAGCGCAACTATCTGTTCATCAAGATAAGTATGGCAAGCAAAAGTATTCAATTTTTCACCAGTGTCAATATCGATAGTCCAAATCCATACACCGTTTGTGAAGGTTGCTATATTTCCATACAAAGCAACATTTGTACCGCCCACATCATATCCGGGATTTCGCGCTTGGTCAACTTGCCATACCGGCTCTCCTTCAAATGGCAATCCCTGCCAAAGGCTGACAGAATCATTCCATGGACCATCCGTTTCACCAGTTAATTCAGTGGTTAGAAAACCATCCAACCCATATGGAATAAGGAAAGATTCACTCGTAGTTGATGAGGCAGAATCATATTCAAATGGTTCAGTATCAAAATCAATAACAAACATATGTGCTAAAGGAACAGTTGTATACATTAGTGCAATCGCTAATACACCCATAATTCCATATTTTATTATCCAGTCTTTCTTGTATTTTGCTAGAACCAGTATAGCCGCAGTAAATAAGAAAATAAATGTCAATTCAATTGCGATATATTTTACTTGAGTTGCACCAGCCTCTCCAAATGCATGTAATCCGGCGATATCATACCATGGTCGGATAAAAAGAGCGATTGCGATAGTAATTACGAACATAAATGCCATTCCTATCATGCCGGAAAGTTGGTCTTTTATTGAATCGATAAAGGATTCACTACGAAGTTCCCTCTCAACAGCAGCGAACTTTTCAGAAATATTCCGGCCTGAATTATCGAGATTCTCTTCTTCGCTCATAACAGATGCGAGTTAGGGCTTGCATATGACTGTCACTCTCACAACATTCCCCCTAAAGGGGGAAAATCATAGTCTTTACAATATTCAGATGTTGTTTTGAATCACTAATTTTGACTTCTAGGGTCCTTGGGTCCTTCTGCACTTTGAATCTCAACACCATGGGATGTTAGGTATTCAACTCCATTTTCTCCCATAAAACCGCCATCGACAATAACAACCCTTTCGATCCCAGAATGATGAATCAATTTCGCACACATCATACAAGGCTCTCCGGTAATGATTAACCATGCACCATTGGTTGGAACGCCATTTGCAGCAGCATTGCAAATCAGATTCATTTCAGCATGGTGACAACCAATTTCAACCCGTGTTCCAGATTCCACTTTATGGGTGTCTCGGAGGCATTCCTCGCCTCCACAAAGACGCCCACCCCCCCTTGGTCCACCGTTATATCCATCCATCAAAATGACATTTCTTGCAGGGTCAACCAGTAATGCGCCGAATTTCCTGCGCGGGCAATTTGAAGCCTCGGCCAAAGCTAAGCATTGTTGTATTCGGATTGTCAAATGCTTGTCTTTCATACCCTCACCAAACCTTGCAATCACTGTTCTTGTTTCATATCTTCGCAAGTAAACTTAGGTCTTCATCACTGTCAAGATATAGCAAACCAAGGAGATTTCCTTGTAAGTAGATAGAGCCTAGACTAACGATTAGTCCAACATCAAATGTAGATTTTTCCTCTATAATCGCTAATGCGCTTTCAGGATATTCAACCGCAGAAATATCACAATCAATCGACATGAAGTAATTCATCAATTGCTTAGGTTCAATTCCAGGATATCTTCCACCCTGTGGGGCAGTGACAATAATTTCTCTCGGAGGATTAATCTGGCAATAATCGAGTAATGGCGCGATAAACTTGTCCATTTCTTGCTGCGGTGATGTTGCAAAAATCAATGACCACGCTTGAATCTTATAATTCTCAATAACATTTGCAACCTCTGGCATCACCCTTTCCATTCCACTTGGATTATGTGCGCCATCTAGTAGGAATTCATGACCACCTGTTTTCGCAGCTGGTATGAATTGCATCCGCGCAGGCCATTGCAGGGAATTCTTTGCCTGCCATACATTTGATGTATCCATTCCATTTCGTTTTAATGCATGATCTACGAGAATTGCAGCCTCTTGGCGAGTGGTGACCATCGGTGGAATCTCAACAAAGATTGGTTGAGCAGGTAGTGGTGTTTCTGCAAGTTCTATGTTTCCAGCAGATTGACATTCTTCACGCATTGCAGATTCCACTTCATCATCTTCAGGATTGCGAATAATTATCTTTACTCCTGGTCTTGCAATAGCAACCTTTTCCTTTGCAATTTTGCAAATATCATCACCCAAAATTTCAGTATGTTCGGGTGAAATAGAAGTGATAATACATGTGTCTGCGGGAGCGGTTCTCGTTGCATCAAGTCTCCCGCCTAATCCTGTTTCTAAGATTAATACGCTAACATTGTGGGTTGATGCAGTTACCATTGCACATAGGTATGTAATTTCAAAAAAGGTTAGTTCTATTTGTGGTACTTCAAGACTAATTTGCTGTACCTCCGCTAATGCACTATCAAATAATTCACTAGAAATCGGCTTTCCATCAATTCTAATCCTTTCCTCAATTCTGCTCACATGAGGTGATGAAAACAAGACGGTGGATTGACCTGAGAGTTGTAGTGATGCGGCTAATATTGCACATGTTGTGCCTTTTCCATTACTGCCTGCAACGTGGAATATATGAGTATTGTCAAAATGAAGATTTAATCGGTCCAAAGCCGCCTTTGTATTCGGTAATCCTAAAGCCATCCCTTTGGATTTAGAGGAATTTAGCCATTGGCGTACCTCTTCCATTGCTTGCCCCATTGCAATGCTCCACGGTATATCTCATAGCATCTTTGGCCAATTCTTTTTGAATAGTCAAAAACCGACTAACAATGATGTTGATATTTTTCAATTGAAAAATTAATTTTGCAATTGAACATTTACTGCCAAAAGCGACGAGTTCTCGCATATTCAACTTCTGCTTTGTGAATCATGTGCAACAACGAATCTTCATCATTTGAACGAACTTTTCTCAACACTCGTTGAGCGGTTGCTTCTCCAATGCCTCTACCCATTAGGCATAGAATCGCATCATAACCTCTGCTAGCGACAGTTGTTGCATTCTTCATCATCCTCCCTTCATCTTTAGGATCGGTTGAATTAACCCATTCCTCAAGCATTTTTTGCATTCCTTCTCGAGCGCATGCCATCATTCGTCCTTTGCACTTTAAACAAATCTTGGCATCATCCATTTCTTTGTATCTTGCAACTCTAAATCTTCTTATCGCATTACATTTCAAGCAGCACAAAACCGCTCTTTCATTTTCTAATCTTAGTTTCAATCTAGCCCTTACTGCGGCATTATCCCAGTTGGGCAATAACATATCTCGACTATTATGACTTGAAATCCCCAAAGGGCCAGTCGCAGTCATTTCGATATCTATTAATCCAGACTGAATAGCATGCACAATATCTCTTGCACCATCAACATCCATTCTCTCATGGAATAGTTTTCCAAGAACTTCTTCCATTACAATAGTGCCGCGATATTTCTTTAACAATGCTTGTAAATTTATTTTTCTTGGGTCAACACCATGCCTAAGTATTGCGAAAGTTTTGGCAACTTGAGCAAATCTCCATCGCACTTGGCGAGAATTTGGCAATGTCACACTTAGAAGTCCAGTGATTGCATCTGGAGGTGTGTCCATTAACCATTTTAGGAAATCTTGCCCATTTACACTAGATACCTGTAGTGAAATTCTTGTTGGTTCAACCACTAATCTTCCCCAGCCGCCTGATTTTGTACTTGCCATCGCAAGCAAGAATTGGCCAATTGCTTCATTAATTCTCGAACCATTACATGAATTGATTACCACAGCATCATCTCTTTCCTCAATGGTTATTTTTCGGTCGGTAGGAAGGTGTCCAGTTGCTTCAATATGCTCTCGAATCGCTTCACTGAGCAAACTCATAGCCTCTCCATCAATCGGATGGTCGGATAATTTTGAATCACGTTGTGCAAAGATGCTATTGACATCTAATCCTACTTGCTTTTCGCTTTCTTCATCATCTTCAATAATCACGCCTTCAAGCAAATTCAAATCTTCAGCAATTAATTGACGAAGTCGGCCAATATCTCTTGCAACCTCTTTTGGAACCGGAGGTAATTCACCAGTCCACTGAGGTGCATGAGCTTGATCGGTTACCGGAGTTACCAATAATTCAGATTTCTCAGAATCAGCATCGATTATCAGCCAGGTCCTTCCAGCCATTACAAAACGCCTTGGAGACCCATCATCATCTTCTCCTGAATCGTTTAGGCTTAATACAAATGCCTCATCAACGCTTCCCAAACTTGCCCTCGTCACAGCATCTCGGACACGATATTTCTGTTTATCTGGAATCATTGAAAGATGGTTCGTAACCCACTGTCGAGTTCTTCCAGCGGTAGAAACCCACCCTTTGGCGAATCGTTTTGGTATCTTTACTTCGAGATTTTTTACCTCATTTGATATTTCTTCTTCTGGTATTGTGTACAGTGGTCTCTCTTCGGGTAACTCTTCGCCTCTTGCCAATGCTTCCACGCGTGCGAGTTCGTAGACTGTTTTGGGCCATCTATACCAAGCAACTTCAGCAGGATTAGCGCAATACCTTACAACCCATCCATCCGCTAGTATTGTTGCAACATTTTCGGTATCTTCTTTTCTCCAGCGTTCAAATTGACTACTATTGGCAATGCTCGTTGTGATATCAGAAATGGGAACTGCTCCGAAAGAATGTGCCATCAATACGATTTGATTTGCAGCAACAGAATATGGCATTTCTCTCCATTCAACCGGTTCAATTTTTCCTTCCATTGCCCGCCTTGCAATAACAGCAGCCTCAGCAACATCATCAGCATTCCATGATAATAAATGACCTCGCCCTAATCCCCCTAATCGGTGGTCTGCTCTGCCAACACGCTGTAGCATTGAATCAACAGAGCGTGGACTCTTTATCTGCACAATACGATTGATTCTTCCTACATCAATTCCCAATTCCAAACTGGATGTACACACTAGGCCAGATAAGTTTCCTTCGCGCAAATCATCTTCCATTTTTTGCCGAGTTTCAGTGGCTAAGGAACCATGATGCACTCCAATTGATAGGTCTGGAGCCATATTTGCCAGCCTGCTAGAAATCGTTTCAGCATCGTTTCTGGAATTAACAAACACTAGGCAAGGAGGGTCCTTTCTAAGGATTTTTATCAACCTTCGATATGTTGAATGTTCTCTTGGTGATTGAATTGCTAACTCCATGCAACCGATTTCATCTTCATCGGTTGCAGGTTCGGCCTCTACTGTTAATTTGGTATCTCTGTGACCCATTGCAATTACCGCTTTACCATTTTGAGGAGATAGCCATTGTGCTACTTGCGTAGGGTTGCCAACGGTGGCAGACAATCCGATTTTCTGTATTGGTTTGCCAGTCATCATCTCTAGCCGTGACAATCCAACATTCAATTGCCAGCCCCTTTCACTGGCTGCTAAATCATGAACTTCATCAACAATTACAGCCTTTACAGTGGTTAACAATTTTCTTAAATTTTTTCCTGTAAACATCAGTTGGAATGTTTCAGGTGTCGTCACTAGTAGGTGTGGTGGTTTACGTACTTGTTTTGCTCTTTCACTTTGTGTTGTATCGCCATGTCGTAAGCCAATTTTGAGTCCAACAGCCTCTGCGATTTCACTTAACCTTCTATCAACATCTCGATTTAATGCACGTAACGGTGTAATGTAAATGACGGCCAAAGGCCCCCATTCCTCTTCTAAACAGCGATGTAGGATTGGTAATACTGCAGATAATGTTTTTCCCGAACCGGTAGGGGCGATGATGATTCTATCTTCTCCAGAAATAATTTCTGGTAATGCAATTTGTTGTACAGGAGTCGGCTCCCATCCTCGGGATTCCAGCGCAGTTGCCAATTTTGGATGTAGGGTGGAAAATACATTTGACATACTCTCCCCACCCCTATGCAGTAGTCTCAGTGCCTACCCTTCTTGAACAAATCGTAAACAAAAGGGGCACAAGAATGCCCAAATCACTCTTCTTCAAGTACAAGATATTTTTTTGATTCCTTATTCGCTTGAATCAATTCAGGAGAGAGTTGCATCAATTTTTTAATCACAGGCTCAACTATCATCGGTAAGATCAATACCGATACAATCAACGCAAATAACCAATAAAACGATGATGTAGGGACATAAGCAGTACCCGGTGAATCTCCTCCACTAACCATCAGTTTAACAGTGCCAAGCCAAGGTAGTTCGCCACCAGCAACTCCGATTACCCAATCACTGGTAACAGGGCCAACCAATCCACTTTGGCTATGTACTCCAGATGAGCCATTTACCGCTGAGCTTCCTTGGTCAACAGAACATTTGTTATTATCTCCTAAAGTCAACATTCCTGCGTGTTGTGGTTGCCATTGCCAAACAACTAGATAGGATTCGACATTTGCATGGGACGGTCTTTCACAATCATAGAATCCGGCTTGGATTCCATCAAAACGAACAGTAATAGATTCAACAGCAGTTTGATTTGTTCCAGGAACATCCCAATTCACAACACAAGTTCCGATTTTGCCATCATTCTTGTCTGTAGTATGCTTGTCATATGTACCTCCATTTGGACAGTATACATCATTTGAGGAATTGATATCAACATCACGAGATGGGGAATAGGTGTCATGGGGCTCAACACGAAGAATTGCTCTATGAATTATAGGGGTACCTATATCTCCATTCTTCTCGTAAATTATCACATCACCTTCCATGCCATGGGAAGAATATCCATTGTATTGAGAGCCGATTTGACTGGCTTCTGCAAATGTGATAATCGAATCATACGGTTGGTTATGAACTAGAATTAAATCTCCAGCATCGATACTACCAATTTCACCTTCAATGTCGTGAATCATAGATGACGATTCTACTACGACTAAAGGTGGCATAGAGCCGGTATGAGCCCATAATCCAAGTATTAGGATACCAATCATTGAAGCGGCAAGAATTATTTCCCGAATCAAGGTTTTTAGCGGGTCTTCTTCTGACACAGGTTGCTCCTCCACCCTCAGCGGCGAAGTCCTTTGCTTTGAAGGAATTCTCCCCATGCGACATCATGGCCAGCGCCTAATACTGATGCGGAAAAGTTCCCGTCGCTCTTATGACGGCGTATTTCTGAAATTGATTCAATTTGTTTTATTTCTTCAAGTGTATTTACATGGCCGCGCAAAACAAGCATTTCAGGACCAGAGACAATCAATACCATGAATGACAAGATTCCTAATACAATCGCTAGTCCGGTGTGTTGTCCCCAATCCGGATGATCTTGTAAGGTCAAAATTTGATATAGACACATTAGCATGATGATTGTTGATGAACCACAAGCCATTGTTGTGATTGCTAAATGCTTGCCATGTTGACCTACCCACCATTTTGAAAATAACCGTATTATCATGATATCCCGCTCTGCTTAGCACACAACCGTATTGCTATTGAAGGTTACACAATACCGCTTCTTACAATTGACCGAGAGGGGGATGATTGAAATGCTTTAGACGCTGAGGGCCGAAGGCCCTTGAGAGGACCGCTGGTGATTTTGATGCGACTTGCAATATTTTTAACACTAATTTTCATTACTTCTACACTTGCTCCATTTGCATCTCCTGCGACAACAGAAACGCAGTTTAATGATGGTACGACGTCATATGAGCACACTTTTACGGGTAGTGGGACAGGAACGGCAGGAGTCATTTCTATTCCATATGGGGCAGAAGTAACGGCAGCAGAATTCAGATTAACCGGGGAAGCGTCCAATACCGCTTATACAAATTATACAACCAATGCTCATTATGGTGGAGCGGGTGACGGAAATTGGCAAAGTGCTCCACCTTCTCCATTCACATATGGAAGTCGTAGCAATGTCGATGTTAGTTCTAAAGTGATGTCACTCAAGGGTGTGCCTTCGGTTAACCATGCGGATTTGACAAGAACAAATACAGTACAATCACTCGGTGGCGCATATCAAAATACAACTGGCGGATTCATCGCATTATCTGACCAAGGATACAACAGTCCAGGTCTAAAGCACTCTGATTTATCTGT
>ERZ1046367.1719-NODE-1719-length-12265-cov-6.185094_pt1 | contig 12265 bp, 12 predicted proteins | sample MGYA00383091_ERZ1046367 | MGnify/ENA primary metagenome ERZ1046367 (study PRJEB29581, sample SAMEA5548361) | metagenome | biome: marine; feature: coastal; material: water | depth 50 m | study: Short-term variability in the microbial, nano- and picoplankton... | reverse complement strand
TATCAATACCACCAAATAACTCTACACTTTTATTAACAGTAAGTTTGACATCACTTTCATTTGTAACATCCATTAATAGTGATTTAACTACATCATTACCATATGTACTGTCGAATTCAGCATGATTTTTGTGAAGAGCTTTTTTATCAATATCTGTTAAAATTACACAACAACCTTCTTCAAGAAATTTTTTTGCAGTTGCTGAACCTATACCGCCTGCTGCTCCAGTAATTAAAGCTACTTTGCCTGCAAGTTCTTTTTCAGGAGGCATTCTTTTTAATTTTGCTTCTTCTAATTCCCAGTACTCAATTCTAAATGCTTCTTTTTCAGACAAACCAGTATACTTATTAATACCTTCGGCACCTTTCATGACATTAATAGCATTGCAAAAAAATTCACTTGCAATTCTAGCAGTAGCCTTATTTTTCGCAAATGACATCATGCCATATTCTGGGATTAAAATAATTACAGGATAGGGATCTCTTAAATTTGGCGAGTTCTTATTTTTATTTCGGAGGTAGTACTTAGTGTAAGCTTCTTTGTATTTAGATAAATAATTTTTAATTACCTTATTTAATTTACCTTCATCTTTAATTAGGATGCTCAATGATGGAAGCACTAATGGTAATCTTTTTGTTCTTAAAAAATGATCAGGACAAGAAGTGCCAATGGAAGCAACTTTTTTTAAATTTTCTGAATTTACAAATTCAAGACAAATTTCAGATTTATCTAAATGTAAAATTTTTGAGTTATCAAATGATAAATTACCTCTTATGATAGAAATCAGTTTTTTTTCAAATTCAGGATGCGTTTTCTTTTTAAAAATAGGCTTTCCAAAAGAATATTTTTTAATTGAGTTATTAAGATAAACTTGTGCTTTTTTAATTATATCAATTGAGTTTTTATAACATTCTTCACTTGTATCTCCCCAAGTAAATAAACCGTGATGCCCAAGAACTATTCCGATAATGTCTTTATTTTTTTTGATTAATTTCTCCATTTTTAAACCTAAATCAAAACCAGGTCTTTGCCAATCAAGCCATCCTATTTTATTGTTATAAACTTTTTTAATAATCTCCTTACCATTTTTCATTGTGGCTAAAGCAATTATTGAATCTGGATGTGTGTGATCAACTTCTGGGAAAGGAACATAGGCATGCAAAGGGGTATCTATACTTGCTGCTCTTGGATTATTATTAAATGTACACATTGGATAATACCCAACTATTTCATCCTCATAATTGAAACCTCGGTATACATTTTTAAGACTTTCAAGTTTTTCCATATACAAACTAGCAAATCCTTCTTTTTTTATAGATCCAAGGTCACCACCTGAGCCTTTGACATAAAGTATTGCTTCATTTTTTTTGTTTATGGGATCTTTAGAAATAATTTTTGAAGATGTATTCCCACCACCAAAATTTGTGATTTTTAAATCTTTCCCTAATAAATTTGATCTAATTATTAATTGTTCTAACTTATTTTTATTATTATATTTTTTTTGCCAATTATTTTTTATTGTTTTTTGAAATCTCATAATTCACTTCTAATTTAAAGATTTGATAGCTACAACAGAAAAAATTTTTTTTATATTCAAATACTATCATTATTTTTCATTTATTTTCAAATTGATAGAATTATAATTTTATAATGATTGATTAAATTTATTTTTTATAGATAATATTTTACAAATTAATGGAGGAAAAATGAAAAAATTATTTTTAGTATTAATTTCTACTGTCCTTTTTGCTTTTAGTGCAACTGCAGCAGATATGCGTATCGCACTTGTTGTTAAAGGTTTAGGTATTGGCTTCTTTGAAGCTGCTGCTGAAGGTGGAGAAGAGGCTGCAAAAGAAATAGGGGGAATTGAAGTAATCTATACTGGTCCAGCTACAACAACAGCTGAAGCACAAATAGAAGTTATCAATTCTTTAATAGCTCAAAAAGTTGATGCAATAGCTATCTCAGCAAATGACAGAGATGCTCTTGTTCCAATAGGTAAAAAAGCTATGGACAGAGGTATCACTGTAATTTCTTGGGACTCTGGTATTGGTGAAGATGGTAGAGTTATGAACTTAGATCCATCTAACACTGCCCTAATTGGCTCATCTAATATTAAGTGGATGAAAAATTCTATGGGTGATGAGGGAGAATTTGCAATTTTAAGTGCAACAAGTCAAGCGACTAACCAAAACGCTTGGATTGAAGAAATGAAAAAAGAATTTGCAAAACCTGAATATTCAAAAATGAAGTGGGTAGATACAGTTTATGGTGATGATTTATTTGATAAAAGTTACCAGGAAGCTCTTGGTCTTTTCAAAAAATATCCAAACCTTAAGGGTATAATTGCGCCAACTTCAGTAGGTATCGTTGCAGCGGCAAAAGCTGTTGAAGATCAAGGTTTAGTTGGAAAAGTTTATGTAACGGGTCTAGGTCTTCCAAGTGAAATGAAAGCTCACGTTAAAAACGGTTCTGCTAAACAGTTTGGAATTTGGAACCCAATTGATTTAGGATATTCTGCTGTTTATCTTTCGCATCAAATTGCAACAGGTGCTTATTCTGGTCAAGAAGGTGAATGTATTCCAGTAGGTAGAATGGGTGAAATTTGTATAGGAGCAGGTAACTCTGCTGCGATGGCTGATCCATTTATTTTCGATGCATCTAACATCGATCAATTTGCTGAAATATTTTAATTAAATCTTAGAGACATACGACCATTTTTATGGTCGTATGTTTGTATATGAAATTAGAACTCAAAAAAATTTCTAAGTTTTTTCCAGGTATAAAAGCGTTACAAAACGTTGATTTTAACTTAAAACAAAATAGTATTCATGCTCTGCTTGGAGAAAATGGTGCAGGAAAATCAACACTGGTTAAAATTTTATGTGGTGTGTACCAGCCAGATGAAGGATCAATATTCTTAGATCAACAAAAACATATTATATCTGATCCCACATCTTCATTACAGTTAGGTATTTCGGCAATACATCAAGAGTCTGTTATGTTTGATGAATTAAGTGTTATGGAAAATATCTTTATTGGGAATCATATAGTCAAAAAAAATAGACTTGTTGATTGGTTCGCAATGGAAAAGAAAACTAAAGAACTACTTAGTAATCTTGAAGCAGATATTCAACCTGATGAAAAAATTAAAGATCTCAGTATCGCACAAAGACATATTGTTCAAATTTCAAGATCGTTAGTTCATGATGCTGATATTGTTATAATGGATGAGCCAACTGCCGCATTATCACAAAAAGAGATAGAAGAACTGTATTCAATTATAAGAAATCTTAAAAAACAAAATAAATCTATTATATTTATTTCTCATAAATTAGATGAGGTTTTAGAGATATGTGATGAGTTTACAGTTTTAAGAGATGGTGAAGTTATCAATGCTGATTTAATCTCTAATACTAATAAAGATCAATTAATAACCAACATGGCTGGAAGAGAAATTAGCCAAATTTTTCCAAAAAAACAAGTTACTATTGAGCAAGAAATTTTAAACGTAAAAAATTTATATAAAAAAACTCAATTTAAAAATATAAATTTTAATTTAAGGAAAAAAGAAATTTTAGGTTTTTATGGTTTAGTTGGTTCGGGTAGAACTGAAGTAATGAAAACTATTTTTGGAATAAATAAATTTGATGAAGGTGAACTTACTTTTAAAAATAGTAAATTAAAAATCAAATCACCAAAAGATGCAATTCAGAATGGAATTGTCTATTTATCTGAAGAAAGGCAAAACTTAGGTATAACGGGTTTGATGTCTGTTAAAGATAATATCAACATGGCTATTATGGATAAAAATTCTAAATACTTAATTTTAGATAAATTAAAAGATTTACAAAATGCATCAGAACTTCAAGAAAAGCTTAATATAAAAGTGTCTTATTGGAGTCAATTAGCTCAAAGTTTATCGGGGGGTAATCAACAAAAAACGGTTATAGCAAAATGGCTTTCTACAAAACCTGAAATTATTATATTAGATGAACCTACAAAAGGAATTGATGTCAGATCTAAATCTGCAGTTCATGAATTCATGGGAGAATTAGTAGATTCTGGCATGTCAATAATTATGATCTCATCTGAACTCCCAGAGATTTTAGGAATGTGTGACAGGGTAGTGGTTATGTACAAAGGTTTAATAAAAAATATTTTAGATGTTTCAAAAACTTCGTCTGAAGAAATAGTTGGGATAGCTAGTGGTGAGTAAGATATGAAAAACTTTATAAAAAATAGAGATTTTATATTATTTAGTATAATTATCTTTGGAGTGATTGTAGTTGGATTTGCTAATCCATACTTTGTAAAACCTTCCAGCTTATCTGATGTTCTTACCGATACATCTATCTTGATCATACTTGCATTAAGCCAAATGATAGTAATTCTTATAAGGGCAATAGATCTATCGGTTGCTTCAAATCTCGCTTTATCAGGAATGTTAATATCTTTACTTTCAACTGTTTACCCTGAATTGCCAGTTGTTTTTTTTATTGTGTTATCTTGTGTAATTGGAACATTATTAGGGGTATTAAATGGTGTCTCTATAGCAATTCTTAAAGTTCCTTTTATTGTAACAACATTGGGCACATTAAGTATTTATAGAGGGTTAATTTATTTTGTAAGTGATGGAAAACAAGTTTACTCTCACGAATTCTCTGAAAACTTCCTAGCTTTAATTCATTATAAATTTCTCTCTTTGTCATTTTTATTTTGGGTAGCTATACTTGTGTTCATTGTGATGTATATTTTGCTGAATCATACTCGCTTTGGAAGAAATCTCTATTCACTTGGAGGTAATCCTGATGCAGCCAAATATATAGGTATTAATGAAAACAAATATATAATTTTAGCTTATGCAATTTCTGGTTTTTTTGCAGGATTGTGCGGCTATTTATGGGTAGCTAGATACTCTGTAGCGTCTACTCAAATTGCTATTGGTTTTGAGTTAACAGTAATTTCGGCATGTGTTGTTGGGGGAATAAGTGTTATGGGAGGAGTAGGTACAGTTGTTGGATGCACACTTGGCGCTTTACTTATTGGCCTAATAAGAAATGCACTTCCGGCAGTAGATATTTCTCAGTTTTGGCAATTAGCAATTTCAGGAGCAATTATTTTAATTGCTATAATAATTAATACAAAGACCGAGCAACGAAAAGATAAAACAATAATGGTAGAATGATGAAAAATATAATTCCTGAAAATCCACCATTTAAATTATTAAATATTCTTTATAAAAAAGAATTTATTTTATTGATGGTACTACTCTCAATAATATTTATTAATTCTAATGTTACTCCATACTTTCTTGATCTATATAATTTGATAGACAGTACTTTTTTATTTAGTGAAAAAGCGATTATTGCCTTAAGTATGACATTAGTCATTATTGCAAGACAAATTGATTTATCAGTGGCGTCTATCATTGCTGTCTCATCTTGTGTCTTAGGTTACACAACTAGTGTTGGTATGGATACTTATCTTGTTATTTCTTTTACGTTGTTAAGTGGCATTATGTGTGGTGCTTTTAATGGATTTATTATCACTCGGTTTGCTATTCCTTCAATTATTGTAACTATTGGAACTATGTCGCTATTTAGAGGTTTAGCTTATTCTTTTTTAGAAGATCAGTATTATAATAAGTTTCCTAAATTTGTTGTTTCTTTAGGAAGTGATTATTTGTTTGGCTATATACCTTATGCATTTTTAACTTTTATTATTTTATCAATAATTTTTGCTTTTATTTTACATAAAACAATTATTGGCAAACGAATATATTCTATTGGAAATAACCCTGAGTCTGCACAATACACTGGTATTCAAGTTGATAAATACACCTTTGTTCTATTTACTTTAAATGGTCTTTTTTCAGCAATAGCAGCAATATTTCTTTCTGGAAGATTATCAAGTGTTAGGCCAAATATTGCATTTGGTTGGGAGTTAGAAATCATCACTATGGTAGTTCTTGGTGGAGTATATATTTATGGAGGATCGGGTTCCATATTAGGTGTTGTTATATCAATTTTTATTTTGGGAATGCTATCATTTGGATTAGGTTTAATCAATGTACCAGGTGTAGGAATAATTATATTTACTGGTCTTTTACTAATATTAAGCATTGGCTTTCCTTCATTTATTAAATATTTTAGAAGTAAAAATGAATGATTTAGGAAAGAAATTTTGGGTATTTCCTGACGCCTTTCTTCCTCTTGAAGGTGAAGCCTACAAAACTACAAATAGTGGTAATCAATATAGCCATGAGTCTCTATGTATTGTCAACTCTTCAAGCTCAATTGCCAATCTAAGTATTGATTTTTTATATGAAGATGAAGATCCAATTGAGGATTACTCAACTACCATTGGAATTAAAAGAAGCTTACATCTGAGGTTAGATCAAATTGAAATTAAAGGAAAAAAATTATTAAGAGAAAAACCTTATTCAATAATTCTCAAAAGTGATATTAAAGTTGTTGCCCAATTATCTAGACTTGATACAACTTCTCAATATAATGCATTTATGACTTCTTTAGGATGGGGAACTGATGTTTAAAGCTGTAGAAAAAGATCTTATCAAGACACACAATAAAAAAATAGAATCCGATTTAAATTTTGATTACGAGTATCTCGAAAAAAAATTAAGAAAAGAGAATATTGATATCAATGATATTAAAGAAAAAATTAAAAAGTTTCAAGTTGCAGTACCAACTTGGGGAGTAGGTACTGGCGGGACTCGTTTTGCAAGATTTCCAGGTATTGGTGAGCCAAATAATATTTTTGAAAAAATTGAAGATTGTGCAGTAATTAATGATCTCGTAGGTATAACAGAGAAAGTCTCTCCTCATTTCCCGTGGGATAATGTTAGTGATTTTAAAGAACTAAAAGAATTTGCAAACTCATATAGTATTGGTTTCGATGTAGTAAATTCAAATACCTTTCAAGATAGTGAAGAAGGTGAATTAAGTTTTAAATATGGTAGCTTAACGAATGCAAATCAATCTATTCGTGATTTAGCAATTAAAGTTAACTTAGATGCCATTAATGCAGGCATATCTCTAGAGTCAAAAGGACTTACTGTTTGGGTTGGTGATGGAGGAAATTTTCCAGGTCAAATTAGTTTTTCTAATTCACTAAGTCGATACATTGACTCAATGAAAAAAATTTATAGTAAACTCCCTCAAGACTGGAATATTTATTTGGAGCATAAACCCTATGAGCCTGCTTTTTATTCGACTGTAATTAATGATTGGGGAACAAGTTATATATGTGCAAAAGAATTAGGTGAGAGAGCACTTTGCCTTGTTGATTTAGGACATCATTTGCCAAATACTAATATTGAAATGATAGTTTCAAGATTAATAGACTTAAATAAACTTGGAGGATTTCACTTCAATGATAGTAAATTTGGAGATGATGACTTAGATGCAGGTTCAATCAATCCTTATGAATTATTTTTAATATTTAATGAGCTTAGTTCAGCAAGTCAAAAGGGTAAATTAAATCAAATCTCCTATATGATAGATCAATCTCATAATGTTACAGATCCTATTGAGAGCTTAATTCTCAGCTCAAACGAAATTATTAATTGTTACGCAAAATCTCTTCTCGTTAACTACAATGTTTTAGAGGAATATCAAAATAAAGATGATCCTATAAAGGCTATGCAACTATTAAAAAATGCTTTTAATACTGACGTTAGCCCAATTACAGCTTTGGCGCGGTTAGAGAATTCAAATGCTATTAATCCAATTCAAGTTTATCGTTCATTAAATTATAAGCAAAAAAAATCAAAAATCAGAGTTACAAATAAAGGCTCTTCTTCCGGAATAGTTTAATTTGTTGTTAAAATTGCTTTGAAATTATTTTTTAATTGATTGACTTTTTCATCAAGTTTTTCGGTAATGATTGTATCTATTGAATTGAGTGGACAAATAATAAAAGAACCATCTTGTTTATAAAATTTGGAATTATCTACCAATAAAATAATTTCATCTGAAATACTTATTAAACCCGTGACAAATTTTACTAAATTTTCATCATCTTCTAGCAACCCTAATTCACTTAATGATCGGCAACTTAAAAAAAGTTTTGAAGCATGAAAATGTTTAATTGTATCAAAATTAAAAGGACTTAGTATCAAACTATTATGCTCATAAATTTTTCCTCCAGGTATAACAACATCTTTTATATTTTGATTTATAAGCTTTGTTGCTACACTAAAAGAATTTGTTAAAACTTTTATATTTTTATTAGCAATATAATCTGGTATCAACGAACAGGTTGTTCCACCATTAATGATAATATTATCATGATCATTGATTAAACTTGCGGCTTGTTGAGCTATTTTTTGTTTTTCATTTAAGTTTTCAATTTTTATAGGATTAATTTCTATATTTTTAGCTGGAATTATCCCTCCTCGGACGACGATAACTTTTTTATGCTTTTCTAAAACTTTTATATCTCTTCTTATTGTAGATTGATTAAATTTTGTGGATTTAATTAAATGATTGATTGAAGTTACACTTCCATTTTTTAAATTATCTAAAATAATTTTCTGCCTATCTAAAGAATGTAACACTCCTTACTCTTTAAATAAAAATAAATTAGTTTGCAATTTAACTTTATCTTTTAAAATTGAAGTATTCTGCCATTTTTCAATACCTATATTAAAGGCTGTTCTTGAAAATGTCATCTCGGTCTGAATTTGCACTAACTCTTCTGCTAATCTTGTTACTTTAATAACTAAAGGAACTATTTTACTTTTTCCTTTTAAAGTTAGCTCTGCGTCTAATTTTAATTCATTTTCATTATCATATGAGAATTTTTTAGTATCAATAACTGCTAAAGGAAATGTTATACTATCAAAAAAAATATTACTTAAAAGTAAGTCTTTATATTTTATATAGTTCATTTCTAAATCATCAATTTGAACTGAAAAAATAGCTTTATTATTTTCTTTTTTTTCTACATCAAGTTCAACAAAACCTTCAATTGTATTAAATTGACCTTTGACATTTTTTGCAAAAAGGACAGGTAATTCAAATTCAATAGTTGAAAGACTTTTATCTAAGACCCATCGCTCTGACGCAAAGATATTAGATGTTTGAAATAAAAAATAGAAGAAAACTAAAATTAATTTAAGCTTCTTCAATATATCGTCTTGCCAAGTAATCAGCTTTTTCATTATACACATTTCCATCATGACCTTTTACCCATTCCCAAGAAATTGTATGCCTTGATATTAATTGATCAAGCTCAATCCATAATTCTTTATTTTTAACTGGTTTTTTTGCAGCAGTTTTCCAACCATTTTTTTTCCAGTTTTGGATCCATGATTGAATTCCATCTTTTACATATTTGCTGTCTGTAATTAATGTAATAGTTTGACTATCTTCAAAATACTTTAATGCTTCTATAGCGGCAGTTAATTCCATTCGATTATTTGTGGTATTATCATTCCCTCCATTTAGAAATGTATCTTCTTTATTGTTCTCTAATATTACAACCCCCCAACCCCCAATACCAGGATTTCCAGAACAAGCTCCATCCGTGTAAATTGTAATCATAAATTAATATCAGGATTTTCCTGATGCCATTCTAAAATTTGCATATATTCTTTGGGGTCTTTTGGAATAACTAAAGCATCTTTTGGATGATAGATCATATCATGCAATCTTGTTACTATTATGCGAACAGCAGCACCTCTCAGTAGAACATTTAAAGATTTTGTTTCACTTTGATCTAATGAAGAATATTCTTTAAAACCTTCCATTAAGGATATGTAATTTTTTGATTGAAAACCATCTTTAAAATCAAAACACCAAGCATTAATTGCTAAAGCCAATTCATAAGCAATAAAATCTTCACAAGAAAAATAAAAATCTATAACACCTGATATTTTATCTTTTATAAAAAAAATATTATCTTGAAATAAATCAGCGTGAATAATTGCTGTTGGAAGATTTGTTGGCCAATTATTTTTTAAAAAAACTAATTCATTATCTAATTTATTAAAATAATGATCATAAGATTTATCTTTGCTTTCTTTGCATTTGTTAACAATAGCTCCCCAAGTCTCAAGATTTAAACCATTCTCTCTTTTTAGCTTAGATGTTTTTGTTATATTGGTAAATTTAGCAATCATTGACCCAACTTCTTTACAATGATTGGGAAGTATTGATTGTAATTGTTTTCCCTCTAAAAAAGATATTATGACAGCTGACTTATTTTGTATTGTATTAATAATCGTGCCCTTATTATTTTCAATTGGAAGAGGGCAATCAAAGCCATGAGCTACAAGCTCTTTTTGAAGGCTCATAAAAAAAGGTAACTCTTCGGGGTTAACTCTCTTTTCAAAAATGGTTAAAATATAATGATGGTTACTTGTTGTAATTTTGTAGTTGGTATTTTCTATTCCTTCAACAATCCCCTCAAAAGATATTAAACTCCCAATTGAATAATTTTTGACAAAATTTTCAATTTCTTCTTTTGAAACTTTAGTAAAAACAGCCATCTTAAACTGCTTCTTTTAATTTTTGCGGTATTTTAAAATGTGTATCTTCTTGTTCATACTTAGACTCAATAATATTTAATTCAAAGTTTTCTTCTATTTTTTTGAGTATTTTTTTGACTAGAATTTCTGGAGAGGACGCACTTGCTGTGATGCCTATTTTAGAATTATTGTCGATTATGGATAGATCTAAATTTTCTATATCATCAACTAAGATAGAATGTTTTGAGCCATAATTTTTTGCAACTTCAACTAAACGCAGTGAATTTGAAGAATTCTTTGATCCAAGTACAAAAAAATAGTCACAATTTTTTGCAATACTTTTTACAGCCTCTTGTCGATTAGTTGTTGCATAACAAATATCTTTTTTCTTTGGTTCTAAATAATTAGTATAAAGTAATTTTATTTCATCAATAATTTCTTTTGTATCATCGACTGAAAGAGTAGTTTGTGTGACATATGCAATTTGTTGATCTTTAGGAATTGGTAACTTATTTACATCTTCTTTATTTTCAACCAAATAGATATCTTTTGATGACTGACCCATCGTACCTATTACTTCAGGATGATTACGGTGACCAATTAGAATAACAGGCAAATTTCTTTTCTCAAAATTTTCTACTTCTCGGTGAATTTTGCTCACCAATGGACATGTAGCATCATAATAAAGTAAATTTAATTTTTCAGCTTCCTTAGGCACTGATTTTGGAACTCCGTGTGCTGAAAAAATAACAGGTCTATCAATTTGATCTATTTCACTTAATTCTTCAACAAAAATTGCTCCTTCTGATTTTAAATTATCAACAACGTATTTATTATGGACAATTTCATGTCTTACATACACAGGTGCGCCATACTTTTTTATAGCTTCTTGAACCATCAAAATAGCTCTCTCCACTCCAGCACAAAATCCTCTTGGTCCAGCTAAATATATATCTAGTTTTTTATTCATTTACTTTTAATTGACTCTTACTTTATAAACATACTCATATAATAATAAATACTATATTCATGAAACAATTATTCATTTTAATTCTATTTTTACCTCTTTTAGGATGTGGGAACATAATAAAAAATAAGCAAACATCTATAGACTTTAACTGTCCAAGAGTATTTTTTTCATCTGATGATAGAATATATATTGATAATAGTATTTCACTTGATGATATTACAATTAAGGCTGAATTTAATAATTATGCTATTAATACAAAATGTCAGCAACAAGAAAATATAGCAGTTATTCCGTTAGATATCCTTATTGTTGCTAAACCTCTTAGTAATTTAGAAGAGCCTATTTTATCTCTGCCGGTTTATATTTCTCTTTTAAATGTTAATGATGAAATTCTTGAAACACAGTATTTTTCAGTTTCTGGTGTAGTAAATAAAAATAATGAATCAAATATCTTTATAGAATCAGATATTACTGATCGCCTTCAAATTGTTACACAGCAATTAGAAACTACGCAGTTAGTTCTTGGTTTTATGCTTGATAATGAAAAACGAAATTTATTAAATTAATTTTTTAAGGCAGAGCCAAGTTCTTCAATTGATTTATCAATCAATTTTTGCTTTTCTTGGTTATTTAGTTTTTGCTGAAGTAATGAAATTGTCGCTGCTATAGCTGTAGATGATATATGGGATTGAATAAGATTATTGGCATCACGTGTTAGTTGATCAATCTTAGCTTCTGCTAAAACTTGTCTTTTTGCTATTTGATCTTTTAATTTTGCTTCAGCATTTTCTTCTAATTGT
>ERZ1046367.1701-NODE-1701-length-12331-cov-6.685158_pt1 | contig 12331 bp, 15 predicted proteins | sample MGYA00383091_ERZ1046367 | MGnify/ENA primary metagenome ERZ1046367 (study PRJEB29581, sample SAMEA5548361) | metagenome | biome: marine; feature: coastal; material: water | depth 50 m | study: Short-term variability in the microbial, nano- and picoplankton... | reverse complement strand
TACTTGCTATTTTAGTCTGAAATGTTTTTTTTCTTCTTTTAATCACTATATGCTAATATCAACATTATTTTATTCGCCAAGATTTAATATTTGAGATAATCTCTAAAATAACTAATAAGTATAGATATAATTAAATGAATATATTAAAACTAATTTTTGGAAAATTTGTTAATTTTAAAAAAATAATTTTTTCAGAAAATGTAGAGACAGAAACAGTCATATCATCTGAATTCAAAAGTCATGAATTCGAAAAAAAATTAGCTTTAATTATTAAAAGTAAAGATACTGTTGACTATACAGATTTAAAAAATGTAGATTGTACAAAGCTTGACACAAGTAATGAAAATGATTTATTTAGTGCCTATAGGCTTGATTTTCATACAAGAGATGAGTTGAAGTTATTTAAAGATAAGTATAAATCACTTCTTATATAATTTATTTACCTTATTACTAATCAAGTAACAGCGTTATTGCATCTTTTTCAAATGACACAAAAATATTATCATTATTAGATTTAAAATGTTTAGTATCAGATGATATGGCATATAAATTACCCAAATCAGTCTCTAAAGAATACTGATAAGTATTTCCAACAAATGAAGAATTAATTATTTTTCCTTCTAATGAATTTTCAATTTTTGTTTCATTTAATTTAATTTTTTCTGGTCTTATGGCAATTGAAATTTCATTAGATAAATCAAGCTTTGATTTTACTTCATGAATAATATTTGCAAAAGATATTTTATATTGTGAATCATCTTTTGTTTCTATTCTGGCTTTAACAATATTGGAGTCTCCAATAAAATTTGCCACAAATTTTGTTTCTGGATTATGGTATAAGTTCTTTGGAGATCCTTCTTGCGCTATAATAGCTTCATTCATTACAATTACTTTATCCGATATAGCAAGTGCTTCTTCTTGATCATGTGTAACATATATAGTTGTTACACCTAATTTTTGCTGAATACCTCTAATATCTTCTCTAACTTGTCTTCTTAATTTAGCATCTAAATTAGACAGTGGCTCATCAAATAAAAGAACTTTTGGTTCCAAAACGATAGCTCTTGCAACTGCAACTCTTTGCTGTTGTCCTCCTGATAATTCTGATGGCATTCTCGATTCAAAATTTTCTAATCCAATTAATTCTAACGTTTTAATTGATTTTTCATTTTATGTTGATAGTTTTATCAATCAGCAATTTTACTAATTGAATTGAAATAAATAATTTTAATAGATCAAAAAATATGGTAAATTAAATAATGTATAATTTTACTCCATATAGTGCATTAACAGGTGGTATAATTATTGGATGTTCTGTTGTTTTATATTTTTATACAACTGGAAGACTTGCGGGTATCAGTGGTATCTTTGCTAATGCCCTTACTAATAAAACAAATAGAATTTCTAACTTATTGTTTTTATTAGGTTTAGCTCTGGGTCCGCTTGGTTATTTTTTTGTATCAAGTGCACCTGTAAAATTTGAAATCACTAACTCATATATATTAATCATTATAGCAGGTTTTTTAGTAGGTCTAGGTACTCGTATGAGTGGTGGATGTACTTCAGGTCATGGTATTTGTGGTATTAGCAGGTTCTCAATTAGATCAATTGTCGCTACAATTACATTTATAATCACAGGTGTTATTACAGTCTTTATTCTTCAACAGTTTGGTATCTATTTATGAATGAAAAATTATTTTCCTTACTAAGTGGTATAATTTTTGGTGTTGGACTTGTTATATCGGGAATGACTAATCCTGAGAAAGTTATAGGTTTTTTAAGTATTACTCATAATTGGGATGCTTCTTTAATGTTTGTTATGGGTGGCGGGATACTAGTTTTTGCTCCATTTTTTTATTTGATGAAAAATAAAGATACTTCCTCTTTAGGTTTTAAAATTAATTTACCACAAAAGAAAGATTTAGATAAAAAAATTTTAATTGGATCTTCTTTGTTTGGAATTGGCTGGGGGTTAGTAGGGTTATGTCCTGGTCCTGCAGTATCTTCAATAGCATTGTTTGAACCTGTTACTTTTATTTTTTTATCAGCAATGTTTATAGGTATTTTAATTAGTAAATACGTTTAAAGGTTATTCACTCCTCCCACTAAGTGAAATACTTCTTTTAATTTATACGATTGACTTAAATTAACAGCAAGAAAAGATCTCTCACCTACCGCGCAATAGAATATAATTGTTTTATTTTTTAATTTCTCTTTTTCATTAGCAAAATATGAAGGTAAATTAGAATAAGGAATATGAATGGAATTTACTATAGATGGATTTTTTTCAATTTCAGAAGATTCTCTTAAGTCAATCAGCATAGCATTATCTTTTTCAACTAATGATTTTAGTTTATTATAAGAGATGCCATTAGATTGTTTTTGTTGATTAATTTTTAATCCCAAATTCTTATTGGCTGGTACAGCAATATCCATTAATTTAGGATTAGATAAATTTAGATTATCCATGATAGACGCATATTCTTGAACAGAAGTGACTTGCAACCTAGGGTTGAATTTTTTTTCCTCACCTATTGTGCTAACACTCTCTCCTTTATAATCATGAGCAGGATAAATAAAAGTATCTTCAGGTAATTTTAATAATCTATCAAATAAAGAGTTATATTGATCATAAGAATTCCCATTTTGAAAATCGGTTCTTCCAGTACCTTTAATTAATAAAGTGTCACCAGTAAAGACCCTATCATTCATTAAAAAACTATATGAGTCATCAGTATGACCAGGTGTATATAAGGCTGTTAAATTTATTTTTTCTATAACTATTTTTTCATTATCTTTCACATGCATTGATACAACATCAGCAGGTGCTTGCTCACCCATAATGGTAATGCATTTTGTTTTATTTCTTAATTCTGCAATACCCGATATATGATCTGCATGAATATGAGTATCTATGACTTTAACTAAACGTAATTCCAACTCATTTAATAATTTAATATACTGATCTGTTTTTTCTAAAACCGGGTCTATGATTAATGCCTCACGACCGTGGCCACTTGCAATTAAGTATGTGTACGTTGATGATATTGAATCGAAAAATTGTCTAAAAATCATAATGATTCGTATCATTTTAATAATGAAATGTTGAGAAAATAATTATTAAATAATTAGTAATTTTAACTATAAGTATTAAATTAATGCATCGTTATTTTGTAATCCCTATGGTGGTATTTTTTAGCATAATTTCTGGTTTTGAAATATATATGCAGTTTATTAATGAGGACTGGAAATACCTAGCACCAAAGCCAGTTTTACCTGAGTCATGTAATGATAATTCGGATGTTAAGTTAATTTTGCATGATAAAGATAAAATTGAAAACAGATCATTTCATGACAAACCAGATATAATTAAAGGTAATCAATTGCATGCTATTTTTTTACTCCCATGTGAAAGAGAAGATCGTCAATATGATGTTAATTTAAACATTGAGCAATCTTTATTTGCCATTAACAAATGGTTTTTTGAAAAATCAAATAAACAAGAAATAAAATTTGACAGAAATCATGAAAATAAAATTGATGTTACTTTTCTACGGGTAAATAAAACTATGCTGTGGTTTGATGACAATGTAAATGAAGATAATAAACAAAGAATAGAAATCTCTTCAAAAATTAAAGAAATAATATTTGCTAATAAAAATATATTTAATAATTTTGATGATAAGAAATTCATTATTTTTTTTGAAGGTTGGGAGAGAAAAAAGCATTTAAACTTTAATATATGCGGCAAAGCGACATTTAATGGCAATATTGCAATTTATTATACTTTTTCTCGTTTTAAAAAATACATCGGTAATGATCTAATTCTAAAAAACAATAAAAAAATATTTAGCTGTAATAATGAAGATCATTTAAATAATTTTGATGACGAAATTTTTGGTGATGCTGAAGCAACCATTCTTCATGAAATACTCCATACTTTAGGTGCTCCTGCAAAATGTGCAAATAATTTTAACAGTTATACTAACCATGTTTTAGATAATGAAAATGATATCTTGCATAATCAGTCTGGTAATAATTTTCTTGATTATAATAATGATGACTATTACGATCATAAAATTAAGAATTGCCCCGATTTAAAAGATAGTAATTATTTAATTAAAGTAAAAAAATTATAGAAATCCAGTTGTGGCACCAACTAGGAGGATATTAATAAGAAATAAAGTTATTATAAATACAATTATCAATTTAATTAGTGCCACGTAATCTCATTTAATTATACATTTTGTTATTTTAGAGGTGTAATTGTGTTTAATTTAAGAAAAATAAATTTTAATAAGAACTAGATATTTTTAATACTAAATACATTCCAACACAAAATAATATTAATAGGTCAAGTAACATCATAAAGTTTTCCAATCTTTAAATTCTTCCTGAACAATATTTTTATCTTTAAAATCTAACTCTCCAATAAGTTTTCCACCTTCATTTATTTGAAGACTTCCATAATTAATTTTTCCTGAGACATAGCTTGATGACATTAATTTTAAAAGCCCTTTAACTATAATTTCCCCCTCTATACTACCTTCAACAAACATTGTTTCTGAAATGACTTTTCCTTTAATAGTTCCAGTCTTACCTATAATTAAATCTTTACATTTTATATCTCCATCAACACTACCTTGAATGGTAATTTCATTTTCTTCGTTAATTTCACCTTTTATAGTTGCTCCCTCTCCAATTATTAAAGAACTCTTATCTTTAAGTGAATTAATTGGATTTAAAGATTCTTTTTTAATGTCATCTTCATAATTTATGATTGTTTTAGATTTATATAAAGGTTCTGTTTTAGATTTTAATTTTAGTAAAGACATTTTCTTTCCTTTTTTTGTTATTGTAAGTAAAATATAAAATTATTTTTTGTCTAATGAATGTTGTAATTATGTTAATTGTATGAAAAATTCATTTTTTATAATAAATATTATGAATTCTAATGTATAAACTTTGAATGATAGAGGGCAAAATACTTACAAAATTGAAAGAGAATTTTTATCGAAGAATTGATAAAAATGATGAATTGCAATTTCTAGATTCCTCTACATTAAATCATGCCTTGTGTTTGGAAATAGCCGAAGGAACATTTCATAATAAACCTATTTCATATGAAGATTTATGCTATAAGATTCCAAGAAAAATTGGGTCGAGATCAACAATTCTTAATTCATTAAATAATGCTGTATCAAAGCAATATTTTATTAAAGAGACTGTTGATTATGATAAGCGAATCAAAATTTACAAACTATCTTCTAACTTTCAAACTGTCATGATAGATTGGATCAATGAACTAAAAAAAGTGACAAGTGAAAAAGATAATTGACCTACCTAATAATAAGTTTTTTTTAAATTTTAATTGTTTTAAAATCTCAAATTCTAAATTTTGATATAAGATTGTTTCATTTTTGAAAGCTTTAATGATTATTCCTTTACAGCACCTGTTACCATGCCAGATATAAAACGACGTTGAAGAAAAATATACATAATTAACACAGGTAAGGCGACCCATATTGCTGCTGCTGCAGTAATAGCTGGATCTCCATATCTTTTGTTACCAGCAAAATAACTTAGAGCTAGTGGGGCTGTCCTCATATCTGCATCTTGTATCATTATTAGGGCCAATAAGAATTCATTCCATGTCCACATAAATAATAATACCGTTAAAGTTAAAATTGCTGGGATCATTTGTGGTATTAAAATTTTGGTAAGAATTGTTAAACGTCCTGCTCCTTCAATCATTGCGGCTTCAGATAAGCTTATCGGAATAGATTTGAAACTGGCTCTTAACCAAAAAATACTAAATGGAATAGATAGGCCTATTTGAGGCAATATAAGAGCCCAGTAAGTATTAGTTAAGTTATAAGCTTTCATTGTGTAATACAAAGAAATAACTATAGATTCATAAGGTAAGACTAAACCTATTAATAATAGAGCAAATAAGGGGGTAATTCCAAATATGTCTAGTTTTTCAAATGCATATGCCGCTAAAGTACTGCAAAATATTGTTATTGATACAACGCCTATAACAACGACAAAAGAATTAAACAGTCCATTACTAAAACCACCATCAGTCCAAGCTTTGATAAAGTTATCAAAATAGATACCAGATGGAACAGTAAAACCAGATATCCTTTTTCCAGGTTCACTTAAAGCGAGAAATAAAATTGAAAAAAATGGATATAAGACAATTATAGAACCTAATAAAAAAATAGAATGTGCTATTATTTTTTCTCTGTTTTTATAATTCATTTTTTATCTCTAAAAATAATTAAAATTAGTGATACTAAGGTAAAAATTAGAAAAGTTAGCATTATTCCAAGTGATGATGCAGACCCAACTTGATTCATTTGAAAGGCTTTTTTATAAATAAACATAGAAGGTATCATGGTAGAGGTTCCTGGGCCCCCACCAGTAGTTATATAAATTAAATCAAAGTTTCTTAGGGCTAGGGTTACAGTAAATACTAAAGCTACAACTATTTCACCTTTTAAATTAGGAAGTGTTACATTAAAAAATTCAGATATTGCTCCAGCTCCATCTACTTTTGCAGCGTCATATAATTCTGAAGGAATTTTTTGAACACCGGCAATAAATAATATCATTGTAAATCCAAACATAACCCAAGTACCTATCAATCCAACGAAAGGAAGTGAGTAATCAAATGAACCAAGCCAAGCTCTAGAAACTTCTTCAAGGCCAAAAAAATCAAGTCCTGAATTTAAAGGGCCTTTTGGTGCATATATCCATCTCCATGCAATACCTACAACAATCATCGATAATATTTGTGGTAAAAAAAGGATAGCTCTATAAGTAGCCATTCCTCTGACTTTTACCCTAATCATTAAACCAGCAATTAAAAGACCTAACATAATCGGTAAAAAGGAATAAAAAATGATTAAAATAAAAGAATGCTTAATAGATGATGTAATTTTTTTATTAGCTAAATTTTTAGTATACTGCTCTAATCCAACCCATTTTTTTTCTGATATACCATTCCATTCAGTAAAAGAGTTGTAAAAAGTATCAGCTAAGGGAAAGAAAACGAATATTAAATAAAAAATAAATGCTGGTAATATGTATAAATAAGAAGAATAATCAATATTAGTTTGAGGTCTATAAATTTTATTAGTACTCATAGACCTCAAAAGGATTTGTTAATTTACACTTTCAGCTGCCATAGCATCCATAAATTCTTGTGCGGATGCAGCACCACCAATAACTTTTTGTAATTCTTGAGTCACGGTGTCATACATACCAGGGGTAGCCCAGTCTGTATAGAAAGTTTTAGCATTTGCTCCAACTAAAGCATTAGATGCAGCAATAACCTCAGCTTGTAAATTTGAAGTAGGATCAATTGTTGGAGATTGAGCAGGAACTCTTCCAACACCCATTAAATCATCAACAAAATCGTTGCTCATTAAATGATTTAGAAACTTAGCAGCTAAATCAGGATTTGCTGATTTAGAACTGATATGCCAAGGTAATGCAAATGATCCACCACCTGCAACTCCACCACTAGCTCTTGGCATAGCAAAGGCGCCAACATTATCACCCATTCCTGAATTAAAATCAGCTGTCATCCATGTACCTGTTAAATTAAAAACACCTTCACCATTCATAAACATTGCATTAGCATCATCATATCCAATACCTAATGAATCAGAACCAAAATATCCAGCATTTGCCAGGTCAGCTAATTTTTTTGCAGCTGTCATTCTATCTGAGGTATTAAAGTCAGTATTTTTTGCATTGAAAATCCAACTTCTAGTTTGATTTGGATCAACATAAGCTCCTTCTACTAAACCCCATACATGAATAATAGGCCATCCATCAGCACCACCTAGTGCAATAGGTAATTCACCAGCATCTTTTGAAACTTTTAATGCATTTTCAAATTCAGCAAAGTTAGAAGGAACGGATAAGCCAAGAGATTTAAGTTTATCTTTATTATAATAAACGATAACATCTTCAGCAACAGGACTGATACCATAAAGACTTCCTGAACCCCAAGTAGCTCCGTCATCACTCCACATAAATTCAGCTAAAGCTCCATCAGCAAAAACGTTTTTCCAACCATATTGATCAGCATATTTTTCTAATGAAATTACTAATCCGTTTTGAATAAGTGTACCATCTACAGTAAATCCTTGATTGCCATGTGCAAGATCTGGCGGATTGTTATCTGCCATTTTTAATTTAATAGTGGACATAAAATCATCCCATCCAAGATAACTTGCTTCAACTGTAACTCCAGGATTAGCTTTTTCAAATTGAGCGATAGCAGCTGTAAGAGTTGCTTCATCACCTGCTTCAGCTAATATACGAAGATTTTCTGCTTTACTTGCAAAAGAAAAAGCAAGCACTGCAGAGATAATCAAAAATATTTTTTTCATTTAACCTCCCAGTTTTAAATATAATTCATAAGAGTATAAATTAATGAAAAAATCAAAAAAAATTACACTTATTTATTAAGATTACTTTCTAAGATTAAAATAAAATCTATGATTTACTTGATAATATAAGTTTTTTGATATTAAATATTATAACATGACACAAAAAATAGTATTAATTGGGGCTGGAAGTGCAAATTTTGGCTTAGAAGCTGTATCTGATATTTATCGATCAAAAATACTTGAAGGAAGTGATATAGTTTTACATGATACTGATGAGAAGTCCCTTAAAGAAACACAGGTAGTGGCTGATAAATTTAAGGGTCAATTTGGAGTAAATTTTAATGTTACAGCTTCTACTAATAGAAAAGAATCTTTAAAGGGAGCTACAGTTGTAGTTATATCCATTGAAGTTGCACCGAGATTTGGATTGTGGGATCAGGATTGGAAAATTCCTCAACAATACGGCATGAAACAAATTTATGCTGAAAATGGAGGACCTGGTGGATTATTTCACTCGTTAAGAATTATCCCACCAATTTTAGAAATTTGTGAAGACATAAATCGTATTTGTCCAGAGGCTTATGTTTATAATTTCAGTAATCCAATGCAACGCATATGTCATGCTGTTAGTGTTAAATTTCCAGAAATGAAAATTATTGGTCTGTGTCACGCAATAGCGGAGATGGAAAGAGACTTGCCAGAATTATTAAATACAGATTTTTCTAATATCGAATATCGTGCAGGAGGATTAAATCATATTAGTATTCTTATAGACGTTAAATATAAAGATACACAAAAAGATGCATATCCTCTTATTAGAGAAAAGGCTTTAGAATATTATAAAAACTATATTATTGATTTTGAAAAAATGAATGAACAATCAACAACACCTGGTGCTGAAAGAGGAATTTTCTTAAAATTATTTGAAACCTATAATTATCTCCCTATTACAACAGATAGTCATCTTGGTGAATATTTACCATGGGCACATAGTATAGCAGATCATTACGCAATTTTAGAATTTTATAAAAACTATAAAGTAAATTGCCAAACAGTTTATAGATCTGAAAAAATGCATAACTTTTATTTTGATCAAAAACGTCATTCTAAAGAGAGGTTAGTAGATTTAATGGAGGCGATTGTTGAGGATCGAAATATGGAAGAAGCTGCCGTGAATATACTTAATAAAGGTTATATTGATCAAATTCCAAATGATATTGTTGTTGAAGTCCCTGCTATGGTAAATAAAAAAGGTATTGAGGGTATTAAATTAGATAATTATCCTGATAATTTTGCATCAATATTAGTTAATCAAGTTGGAACAATTCGTTTAACAACAACGGCAGTAATAGAAAAATCAAAAGACGCTGCCTTTCAAGCTTTATTAGCAGATCCTGTTGTTGATAATTTTGGTCAAGCTAAAAAATTATTGAATACTATGATTACTTTCCAAAAAGAACATTTAGGTTATTTAAAATAATTTGTTAAATTTAGGAATTATTGGATGTGGCTCTGTAATGCAAGGTCCATATATGGAATTAGTTAATAAACTAGCTTTTAACAATATAATTAATCTTAAATCTATATGTGATAAAAATATAAAATTAGAAAAAATTTTAAAAAAAAAATTTAAGTTTGATAATTTTTTTAATAATTATGAAAAAATCTTAACTGATAAGGATATTGATGTAGTTCTCATATTAACATCAATGAACGAACATGCTTCAATTACTAAGGAAGCTTTAAAAAATAAAAAACATGTACTGGTTGAAAAACCAATGTCCACAAATATGAAGGATTTAAAAGAATTATTTTTATTAGCAAAAAAATCTAAGACATACTTAGTAGCAGCACCATTTGTTGTATTAAGCCCTATATTTCAAGCAATTCATCAGGATATAAATAAAAACAAAATCGGTAATATATCTTTGGCTAGAGCTAGATATGGCTGGTCTGGTCCTAATTGGGGAAAATGGTATTATGAAACAGGCGGCGGACCTCTTTTTGATTTAGGAGTTTATAATATTACAACACTCACAGGTCTTCTTGGTCCTGTAAAGAATATTATTGCTAAATCATCAACTTCAAAACCTATTAGAATTATAAATGGTAAAAAAATAAAAGTAAAAACAGATGATAACTTTCAAATTTTATTAGAATTTCAAAATAAATGTTTAGCAGTAGTTACTACTGGTTTTACTATGCAACAATATAGCTCACCTGCAATTGAACTTTATGGCTCAAATGGAACTATTCAAATGCTTGGTGATGATTGGGAGCCAAAAGGTTATGAAATATGGGATAATACAAAATCTTCATGGGAGTTATTCAAAACACCTTACGCAAATTGGCCCTGGACTGCAGGTTTCACACACCTAATACAATGTATAATTAACAAAAAAAAACCAGTGGTTAACTTAGATCATGCATATCATGTAAATGAAATTATGATTAAAATTTATGAATCTTCGAGAAAGAAAAAACTTATTACTATAAATAGCAGTTTTAAGCCTTTAAAATTCGAAAAAAATATTAAGATAAAAAAAAGTCACTTAGATCATGATAGGAATCATGATGTCATATAAACTTTCTCCCCAGCTTAATTTTTTTATAAATTAACGTCTAATAATTGATTTTAAAATATTGATAAATGAAAAAAGAATTATTTTTAAACGAAATATACTAACTATTGACTGAGCTAGATAAGTAAAAGCTGCAGCTCTTAAAACAGATCGACATTGTCTCATATTCTCTTTTGGAACATATTTTTGTAAAATTGGAAGGGCTCTTTTGAAGCTTGCATCAAATTCAACTGGAAGCGTAATTAAGTGAATGAGTACATTAGTTGAGAGACAGCCCATTATAATAATTGCAGTTAAAAATGTAATAAGTGGACTTTTGGTAATTGCAAATATTGAAGGTAAACCAATAATTAATAAAAATGACCCAACTCTTTGAAAAATTATTGTTTTCTCTATTAATTTTTGACGTAGCAATAAAGGTTTATAATTTTCTTTATCCTGAATAGCATGGCCAATTTCATGAACTGTGACAGCAATACTAGTAATGCTTTTTTTGTTTATCTTGTCCTCACCAATATGAATTTGTTTTTCTATTGGATTATAATGATCCGTTTGCTTTATAGATTTTATTAATACATTAGATATGTTTTGCTCTTGAAGTATTTTATCTCCCAATTCTTTTCCAGTAAATGGCATATCAGGAAGAAATTTATTATATTTTTTTAAGGTATAATTTACCCATACACTTGGAGCAAAAAGAGCTAAAAATGGTAATGTAAAAGAAAATAATTTTATCACTATTAAAAAATAAGATAATATAAATTAAAATCAATCTATTAAATATAGATAAAAGTGACACCAACTATAAGGAGATTAACCACAAGTACGGAGCTAAAAAAAAGAACTATTTTATTTATTCTTGTAATCAGTGTCACTAGAATTGCATTAATTCTTAATGTTGGCATCCAGAAGGTTCAATTGTGTTAATTATAAGATAAGTTTTCTTCAATTTTTTCCTAAAAAATTTACCATTATGACACCAATAATTATACAAATAAGCCCTATAAAAGCATATAAATTTGGCCATTGATTAAATTTTACAATTCCTAATATCGTTGTAGCAATGATGCATAAACCAGCAAAAGTTGCATACGTATAACCTGCGGATATAGTTTTCATTACTTGAGATAAGCAAAACATACATAAAATGATTGTCAGAGCACTAAGAATTGTTGGTATTAATTTAGTAAATCCATCTGCATCTTTAGCAAAAATATTTGAAGCCGTTCCAAAAGCGACTGCCAATAAAAGAAATGAGTAAGTTCCTAAAAGACTCATAAAATATGTTTTTTACCTGTTATTAAAAAAGCCTTCAAAATTGGAAAACATAAAATTCCGATC
>ERZ1046367.1686-NODE-1686-length-12421-cov-6.301067_pt1 | contig 12421 bp, 11 predicted proteins | sample MGYA00383091_ERZ1046367 | MGnify/ENA primary metagenome ERZ1046367 (study PRJEB29581, sample SAMEA5548361) | metagenome | biome: marine; feature: coastal; material: water | depth 50 m | study: Short-term variability in the microbial, nano- and picoplankton... | reverse complement strand
TATTAGAGATTCATTAAAAGATATTTTAATAGACGAGGGTTATGAAGTTTACTTGGCTGCAAATGCATTGGAAGCAAAAAAAATAAAATTATCCAAAACATTTGATTTAATCTTACTTGATATTTGGATGCCAGATATTGATGGCCTTTCTTTGCTTAAAGAATGGGCATCTAATAATGAAATAAATTGCCCAGTTATTATGATGTCTGGACATGGAACAATTGATACGGCAATTGAGGCAACGAAAATAGGTGCGACGGATTTCCTAGAGAAACCTATATCTTTGCAAAAACTTCTTAAGACTATTTCAAGCTCTCTGAAAATCTCAGTTGAGTTAAAAGCAATTGACAAGACTTTCTTTGAAGAATGTAATTTAAAGTTTATAAAAGATATGGAAACTGAAATTAACCTTCTTAAAACAATTGATTTGGTTGCTTTTGTAGGTAATAAAACTAACTTTATAGAAATTTTAATATCTATTCTATTTAGCACTAATTACTATTTAGTGAAGAAAGTCTCTGATATAAATAATAATCTATTAAATTTAATTCAGACATCAGGGTTAAAATTTATATTATTTGATAATTGCCTTGATGAGACAATGAAATATAAGGCTTATAAAAAAATATTTAATGAGTTAATTGCAAACAAAATAAAAATTATTTTTTTGCAAAAAGAAAGAGCCACGCTAGATAGCTTTCTAAATAATGAAAATAATTCTGTTGTTTTTGAATCACCAAAGTTATCGAATGATAGAGATTTAATTCCTGATTTATCTAATGCATTGCTTACATTTCATTTAAATAAAAATCCTAATATATCTTTTAAGGTTTTTGATAGTTCGGCTTTGAATGCATTAAGAAATAAACCTGAAATAGAAAGTATAGATCAGCTTGATAAAATTATAATATCATTAATTATGACCTCAGATAAGGAACTCATTGATAAAGATGTTGTTGATAGTCTTTTTAATCTTCGTAAGTCATCTGTTGATCAAAATTATACTGAAATAAACATAGATTTTTTATTTGGAAAGCCACTTAAAGAATCAAGGGATTTGTTTGAAACTATGTATCTAAAACATCATCTTAGTCAAAATAAATCTATTACTGATTTATCAAAAAAAACTGGAATAGAAAGGACACATCTTTACAGAAAACTAAAACAATTAGGGATTAAAGTTTAATTCAGTAACTACTGGTACATGGTCAGACGGTCGTTCAAGAGATCGTGTTGTTTTGTCGATGTAAGCTTTTTTCAAAAAAGGTAATAGTTTCTTTGATATAAGTATATGGTCAATACGCATCCCTAAGTTTCTTTTAAAAGGTATCCTATAGTCCCACCATGAAAATTCATTTGAATTAGGATGTATCTCTCTAAATGTATCAATGAATCCTAGATCAAGTAATTTATTGAAATATGCTCGTTCTTGAGGGGATACCAAAATTTTGTCATCCCATGATTTAGATTCATAGCAATCTAACTTTGTTGGAGCGATATTAAAATCTCCGGTAATAATATTTTCTATACCATTATTTTTTTTTTGTAGAAAATGTAAAAATTTTTTTAACCAATTTATTTTGTATTCAAATTTTTCTGAATTAAGTGTTTGCCCATTAGGGATATATGCAGATATAAGCCTGTACTTGCAGCCATCACTGTTTGTATATATGCCAGAAATAAACCTTTTTTGTTCATCATTGAAATTAGGAATGTCTAACTGAACATTAGTTAATTCTTTATTGCTAATTAAGGCAACGCCATTATATGTATTTTGTCCATTATGATATGAAAAAAGTCCTTCTTGATCGAAAACATCATGTGGAAAGTTATCGTTATTTTGCTTTGTCTCTTGCAAACAAAGGACATCAGGCTGATTTGAGTTTATCCAATCTAATACTTGAGGAAGTCTAACTTTTAGAGAATTTACATTCCATGATGCTATCTTCACTAGCTTATAAGTCCATGATGGGTTAGAAGAGCTTGGATTTCTGGCTTTCTTCCTCTGAAAGCGATGAAAGATTCCATTGCAGATCTAGAACCACCTTTAGAAAGAATTTCTTTTTTGAATTTAGTGCCCGCTTTTTTTGATAGAATGCCAATTTCCTCAAATAAACTATAGGCATCTGCTGAAAGAACTTCGGCCCACTTGTAACTATAGTATGCTGAGGAATAACCACCTGAAAAAATGTGACTAAAACTATGAGGAAATCTGTTCCAAGAAGGTGTTTTTATGACTGAGACTTGAGCCCTTGCGCTATCAAGAATTTTCATAAAATTTCTATTTTGCGATGAATATTCGCTATGTAGTTTTATGTCGAATAATGCAAATTCTACTTGCCTCAATGTTTGCATCCCCGATTGGAAATTTTTTGACTCTAAAAGTTTATTAAAAATCTGTTTGGGCATATTAGTTTTAGTTTTATTGTTATAGGACATATCTTTTATAACTGACCATTCCCAGCAATAATTTTCCATAAATTGACTAGGTAGTTCAACTGCATCCCACTCAACTCCTTTAATTCCTGAAATAGAATATTCTGTTACTTCTGTTAAAAGATGATGTAGTCCATGACCAAACTCGTGAAACAGTGTAATTACTTCATCATGAGTTAGATATGCATTACCCTTTGATGGAGGGGTAAAATTACAAGTTAGATATGCAACTGGATTTTCTTCTTCTTGCATAAGCCTGTACTTAGAAATTGCTTCATCCATCCAAGCTCCACCACGTTTATTTTTCCTTGCATACAAATCTAAATAAAAACTTCCAATTAACTTCTTTTCCTCGTTATATATTTCAAAAAATCTAACATCTTCATGCCATATTGAAGCATTTGTTTCAATAATATTCAAACTATAAATTCTTTTACAAATATTAAAGAGTCCATGCAGGACATTATTTATAGGAAAATATTCTTTAATTTCCTCATCAGTAATACTGAATCTTCTTTTTTTTAGTTTTTCGGATAGATAAGGAATATCCCAAGGTTTTACTTTAGAAATATTTAATTCCTTTGCAATAACATTGATATCATTGATATCGCTTAAAGCAGATTTTTTTGCTTTTTTTGTAAGTTTTGATAAAAAAGACGAAACCTCTTTTGATGATTTAGCCATCTTGGTTTTTAAGAGCATTGATGAGATGCTTGAGTAGCCTAGTAATTTTGATAATTGATATTTTAGTTTTAGTATATTCCTTATATTATCTGTATTATCAAGATCTTTATTCATTAATGAAGAAGCTTTTGTATTATATGCAGTATAAATATTTTTTCTTAATTTTCTATTCTCAGCATATTGCATAATGGGGAGATAGCTAGGAAAGTCAATTGTAAATAACCAGCCATTTATTTTTTTTGCTTTTGCTTTTATAAGGGCAGAGTTAATAACATTATTTGGAATTCCTTTTAATGAATTTTTATCTGAAATGATTAGTTCAAAAGTATTTATAGAATCTAAGATATTTTCATCAAAGGAAGAAGATAGTTTTGATAGATTATTTTGAATTTTTTTAAATTTTATTTTTTGTTTTTCAGGCAAAGCGACACCAGAAAGCTCAAAGGACGTTATTTCATTTTTAATAAGCTTTATTTGTGAAGGAGATAAATTTCTACTATCTTGGAGTAATTTTTTATATTTTTTGTATAAAATTTTACTTTGTCCAAGATTAGAGGAATATTCTGTAACTTTTTCAAGAGCTTGATTATAAACTTTTCTATATGAAGATGAACTTTTAACTGCATTAATATGATTTATGTAAGACCATACTCTATCTAACTTTTCATTACATATTTCTAGGGGAGTGATAAAGTTTGTCCAATTAGGTAATTCACTCATAGACTCAATTTGGGAAATAACTTTATTATTATCATTAATTACTTTATTTATTGCGGGCATAACATGGCTTGTTTTTACAACACTAAATTCTGGAAGTTTATTTCTTACTAAAAAAGGATTCATACTAGATGTAAAATGTAAAAATATTTAGGCATTAATATACCAAAAAAATTCAAATTAATTTAATTTTCACTTGGAAAGTTGGTGCTTTTAAAATTGCTTGGAGTGTGGTGGTCCTTAATTTTTTTATTATGTTTAATTATCTGTTTATTTAGTTTATCAATTAATAAATCGATAGATTTATACATATCATTACTTGAACATTTGGCATGTAAATCAGTTTTAGGTAGGTATATATTACCTTCAGCATTATGGGTAATATTATCAACACTCAAAATAATTTTAATTTCTAAAATATCTTGAAAGTGCCCTGTTATTTTTTTAAGTTTATTACCAATATGATCTTTTAAGCCATCAGTAATCTCAAGATGGTGACCAATTATATTAATTTTCATATAAATATTTTATCCTTTTCTTTGAGTAGAAGGTAAGATTTTTAATTTAATACGGTACTTTGCAACAGTTCTTCTAGCAATTTCTATTCCATCTTCATTAAGAATCTTACATATCTCCGAATCTGAATAAGGCTTTTTTGGATTTTCATTGCTTATAAGAAAATTTATCTTATTAAGAAGTGATCTTGATGAAAAATCATCACCATCTTTCCTAACCGAAGAGTTGAAAAAAAACTTCATTTCGTATATTCCATGTGGTGTAGCAATAAATTTATTTGTAGAAATTCTTGAAATAGTTGATTCATGTAATTCAAGATCAAAAGCAATTTTTTTTAATGTTAATGAATTGATACTAGATTCTCCATTTTCCAAAAAGTCAATTTGGTTTTGCATAATCTCTCTAGCAACTCTTAAGATTGAAATTGATCTTTCATTTAAATTTTTGATCAACCATTTTGCCTCTTGAAACTTTTCTTTTAACTCATTATCAGGAGAAGTATTTATTATATTCTGGGCATTTTCTATTAATTTAAGTTTAATATTATTTTCTTCATTTAAAGATGTAACCCATTTATCATTTTCTTTTTTTATAAAGACATCTGCAGTTATATATGATGTTCTATCTTCTTTTTGAAAAATAAGTCCAGGTTTTGGGTTTAAGTTTTTAATTAAAGCGATAACTTTTTCTAAATCTATATCACTACATTTTAAGCTTTTCTTTAAACTCGCATAATTTTTATTTGCTAAAGTATTTAAATTAGTTTTTACCAAAATCTTAGCAAGGCTACAAATTTGATCTTGATTTTCAATAAGTTCTAATTGAATTATTAAACATTCGTTAAGATTTCTAGCACCAATCCCAGGATGTGTTGAATTTTGTATTAATTTTAATAATTTTTCTATTTGTTGAATTTTCGGTTTTTTTTTAATTGGGATTGAGTTCCTTATACCCTCTAAGGATTCAGTTAAATATCCATTTTCATCAATTGAATCTATTAAATAAGAAATTGTAAGTTGGTCCTCATTTCCAAAATTAAAAATAGCAATATTTTCTACTAAATATTCTTTAAGGCTTTGATTTTTTATTTCACTTTTAAATATATCGTAATAAATTTCATGCGATGAATTCTGAGATTGTGAATTTTTTTTAGATAATAAAGTTTTATCTTTCGTGCTTAGGAAAAAGTTATCTGATAGATATTCCTCAATTAAATCGTTTAGTTCTGACTGGGATGCATGGAGAAGTTTTATTGATTGCTGAAGGAGAGGAGTTAATTTTATTGATTGGGATAATTTTAAGTTTAAACCTAACTTCATTTTATAGTGTAAAGTTCTCGCCTAAATATATATTCTTGACACTCTGATTTTGAGCGATAACCTTAGGCGTACCTTGGGCAAAAATTTCACCTTGGTTCACAATGTAAGCTTGATTACAGATACCTAAAGTTTCTCTAACGCTATGGTCAGTAATTAAAATGCCAATTCCATTAGAAGCGAGTTGCTTAATAATTTTTTGAATATCAATGACAGCAATAGGATCGATTCCTGCAAAAGGCTCATCAAGAAGAATAAATTTTGGTTTATTCGCCAAGCATCTTGCAATTTCAACCCTTCGTCTCTCACCTCCAGAAAGGCTAATCGCTGCATTTTTTCTAATGTGTTGAATATTTAATTCTTCCAAAAGATTTTCAAGCTCTAATTTAATTTGTTGCTTACTTAAATTTCGAAGCTCTAAAATACTTATAATATTTTCACTTACATCCATCTTTCGAAAAATTGATGGTTCTTGAGGTAGATAAGATATACCCTGCTTTGCTCTTATGTGAATAGGAGTTTTTGTTAAATTTTTCTGATCAAGTAAAATATTGCCATGATCAGCTGCTATTAAACCGACTATCATATAGAAAGTTGTTGTTTTTCCTGCCCCGTTGGGTCCTAGAAGACCTACTATCTGCCCACTCGTTATTTTTAAAGAAACATTTTTAACAACAATATTTTTTTTATAACTTTTTCTTAAGTTTTGTATAGTTAAAGTAGACATTATTTTTTAGGATTTATTATTGCTTTTGTACGCCCTTTTTTTGTCTTTGTTCCGCTTTCATCCTTTCTTGATAGTGCTTGAGCAAATTCACTAGTGGCATCATACATAATATAATCTCCCCAAACCTCGTTATCACCTCTTTTTACAAAGGCTTCTTCATACAAGTGAATTTTATCCATGTGACCATCATACTCAATACGAAGTGCTTCACCTTCAATATATTCATCAGAACCTTCCATTTTTTGTCTAAAAGTTGTTGGGGTACCTATAGATGTGCTATGTTGAAAACCTTGCCTATCTTCTCTAATGATAAGTTTATCTGCATTTATTACAAGAGATCCTTGGGTAAGGATGACATCCCCTTCATAAGTGCTAGTATTTTTTGTTTCTTCTACTGTCATTGTATCAGCTTCAATTTCAATAGGTTTGTCACTATCTGCCTCTTCTGAAATAGCAAAATGACAAAATAAAATTGCTATTACGAAAACATAATATATATATTTATTTTTTGTATTCAATTCTTGAATCTTTCATCACCTTTTGGTTTTTCATAGCGAACTTTAACATTGCTTAAAAGTTTTAAAATTCCATCTTTATTATCATACTTCATTCCAATACCATCTATTTCAATATTTGGTTCTTGAATCATTTTTACAGCTTTTTGGCTTGTGACAACATCTAATTCTGAATATATATTTAGTTCATGAGTAAAAAGTTTTAAAACTTTTTTTGTTTTTGTAGGAAGCCTTACAAGAATAGCATTTTCTTTAAGGATAATTTGCTCACCCTTGTCATTGATTTCACCCACGTCACTATAAATAGTTGAATGTTTTTTTTTATTCTTATATTTAGTATAGAAGGGTTTAAATAAAAAGGTTTTTTCTTCTCCTTTAAAATGTTTCATATACTCAGCTTGAAGAGAGGATTGTAAATTTCCTTCTTTATCTGTTCTAGTTGAATCAAAATATTTTAGAAAAAAAGACGGCCCACTATTTTTATTTAGCGTAAAATTTTTATACTCATTTATAACTTCTTCTTTAAGCCAAAATGATGCTAATGCAACAATAGCAATAAAAATCAAAGCAAATACTGTTGAGAGTAAATTCATAAAATAATTATAAAATTTTAGCCTTAAAAAGACTTTGCAGTGTAAGGGAACCAACTAAAGATTTATCTTTTTCAATAATTAAAAAAGATGTAATTTTTTGTTTTTCCATAATTTTAAGTGCTTCTATTGCCATTTGTTTTTTACTTAATGTGATAGGTTTTTTTTTCAGTACTTTAGAAATTGGTGTTTCAAGACTAGTATGGTTTAAAAGTAATCTTCTTAAATCACCGTCAGTGAATATCCCTTTTGGTATATTTTGATTATCAACGATGGCTGTAAAACCTAATTTTTTACTTGTTATTTCCTTTATTGCATCTTCAATAGAAGATTCCAGACTAATTCTTGGTGTAGAATCTAAATTAATCATAATATCTTCAATATGAACAATTTTGCCAAGGGAACCACCTGGATGAGACCTTACAAAATCTTCCGTATCAAAATTTCTTTCATTAAGAACACAAATAGCAAGTGCATCGCCCAATGCTAACATTAAGGATGTACTAGCTGTTGGTGCAAGACCTAGGGGGCATGCCTCTTTTGTGACTGAAGAACTAATATGAATGTTACTTTCAGTGAATAAAGTAGAGTTAGTATCACCTGTAATACTTATTATTTTTGCTCCAATCCTCTTAATAAGAGGGAGCAGCACAATAAGTTCCTGGCTCTCTCCTGAATTTGAAAGAAAGATAACAATATCTTTCTCTGTAATCATACCTAGATCACCATGGCTCGCTTCACCTGGGTGCATAAAGAAAGATGGTGTTCCTGTACTTGAAAGAGTGGAAGCTATTTTTCCAGCAATATGACCTGATTTTCCAATACCACTTAAAATAATTCTACCTTTGCAGTGAATAATACTTTCTACTGCTTCAGAAAATTCATTTGCTATTTTGCTACTAGCTTTTAGTATTTCATTTGCTTCAATTGTTAAAACATCTTGAGCAAGCTTTATTCTCTTTGATGACATAATTTCAGCTTAATTTGAATTACAATTTCATAAGTATAGTGTGGTTTGATAGTAGAATAAAGAATATAAAAAAAAGGTTTTATAGTTTATGTTTGAATCTCTTCAGCTAATAATCTTATTATTAGTAAGTTCAGTGTTCTTGGTGGCACTTTTTAAATATTTATCATTACCTCCAATGATTGCATATTTTGTCGTGGGGCTTGTTCTTGGACCTAATGCTTTAGGAATTCTTCCAGATTCTGAATCAAGTCGCCATTTTGTTGAATTTGGTATTGTATTTTTAATGTTTACAATTGGTTTGGAATTTAGTTTACCTAAGCTAAATTCAATGAGAAATATATTATTTGGATTAGGAGGATCTCAAGTCTTAATCACACTACTCGCTGTAATAATGGGCGGGGTGTTTTTTGGATTGCAATTACCATCAGCATTTATTATCGGCGCAGCACTCACAATGTCTTCGACAGCGATAGTATCAAAAATTTTGATTGAGCGATTAGATTTAAATAGCCGACATGGGAGATTATCTATTGGGATTCTTTTATTTCAGGATATTGCGGTGATATTTATTTTAATATTGATTCCTGTATTTAATAATTTAGATGCAGATTTATTTAAACTAATTATCTTTGCGTTATTAAAAATTGTTTTTTTACTCTTTATAGTGTTTAAAGCAGGTAAACCATTGATGAACTTTTGGTTTGATATTGTTGCAAAAAATAAATCAAGAGAATTATTTGTTTTAAATGTTTTAATGATTACTCTTATTTTCTCTTATGCCACTAAATTGGCTGGTTTATCTTATGCTCTAGGTGCATTTCTTGCTGGCATGATTATCTCTGAAACACGATATAGGCACCAAGTAGAATCTGACATTACTTCATTTAGAAATATTTTATTGGGTTTATTTTTCATTAGTGTCGGCATGATGTTAAATGTCGGGATATTAATAGATAATTTTTCGCTCATTTTTTTATTATTTTTAGCTTTTACTGCTTTTAAAATTATTCTTATCACTGCTTTAACAACCATGTTTAAGTATGAGTTAGGTGTAGGGATTAGAACAGGAGTTATTCTATCTCAGGCGGGAGAATTTAGTTTTGTAATTCTTGCACTAGGTCAAAAAAATGCAATTATTACAGGGGATATATTTCAAATAATATTATCTGTTTGTTTATTATCTATGCTGATAGCACCAATATTAATTCCATTTAATGGTCGAATTGCTAGATGGATTTCGAAAGGGTATTCAAAGAAATCAGAAACCCTTGTAAAGCAAATTGAAGGGGTAGGGCATGATTATTCAGACCATGTTATTTTATGTGGTTATGGGAGAAGTGGACAATATCTTGGAAGGTTTCTAAAAGAAGAAAATATTAGTTTTATCGCTATCGATATGGATTTAAATAGAGTAAGTGATGCATCTATAGCAGGCGAAAATGTTATGTACGGTGATGCTAGTAGGAGGATCGTACTTAGAGCAGCAGGAATTGAAAGAGCAAAGGCAATAATCGTTGCATATACAGATGATAGGTCAACAGAAAAAGTGCTTAATGTTATTAGAGAGTCCTATCCCATTTTACCGGTAATTGTCAGAACTAAAGATGAATCATCAGTCGATAAATTACAAAATGCAGGGGCTACAGATGTAGTACCTGAGGTACAAGAGGGTAGTTTAATGTTGGCGTCACATGCACTGGTTTTACTTGGAATACCTCTAAGTCATGTAATTAAGAAAATTAGAATCTTTAGAAGCGAAAGATATAAAATGTTTAGGGGGTATTTTGCTGGAGCAACCGATGTTGATCAAGAGACCTCTAGTCAGGACTTACCTCAACTTCACTCAATTGAAATAAAAGAATATTTTTCTGTTTGCAATAATCAAATTTCAAGTATACCTTTGAAAAATTTTGATATTGAAATTCAATATATAAGAAGACCTAATATGTTAGAAAATATAGAGCCAAGACCAGATATTATAATATCCGCAGGCGATATATTAGTAATTATAGGAACTCAGGAAAACTTAAATTTATTTGAAAAATATACAATTAATGGAGAATAGTTAGTGGCTGCAAGAGCCGTAATAATAGGGGGAGGAGTTGTAGGCTGTGTAACTGCAATTAAACTTAAAGAAAGTGGATACGATGTAACTGTAGTGGATAAATCATTTGTAGGTGAAGAATCATCAGCAGCAGGAGCAGGTATTATATTTCCATTAATGCCATGGAATTATGAATCTAAAGTATATCAATTATGTTCAGGAGCATTAGGCTTCTACAAGAATTTATCAGAAAAACTAATAAACGGTGGATATGGAGATCCAGAATTTATTGAGTCTGGAATGATCTGTATTGAACCACCAGATAAGAAAGAAATAGTGCAATGGGCTAAAAAAAATAATTTTAAAATAAACAAATGTTTCTTTAACAGTAGGCCATCAATTGAATTTGCAAATGTAGCACAATTAAATCCAAAAAAATTAATGATATCGCTTAAGCATTATATCGAAGGACTTGGTATTAAATTAATTGAAAATTGTAACCTTAAAAAAATTCAAAAAAAATCTAATTATTTGAATGGATGGCTAACTGATAATAATGATCTAATTGAAGGAGATATCTTTATTATTACAGCAGGAGCTTGGAGCTCTCATATAATAAATAATGATAAAGATGAAATTTATCCTGTTAGAGGGCAATTAATTAAATTTAAGAAACCAAGCATCATACTTGATAAAATTTTATATTCGAAAAATTTTTATTTACTACAAAGAAAATGCGGATCAATAGTCGCAGGGAGTACAATTGAAAATGTTGGTTTTGATAATACAACTACATTTCAGGCAGCCAAAGAGCTTAAAGAAAAAACAATCAACCTTATACCTGAATTAAAAGAATTCGAGCCTTATGAACAATGGGCAGGATTGAGGCCAGGGGTAAAAAACAATATCCCACTTATAAAGAGAGATAGTATACATAAAAATATTTATATTAATTCTGGACATTATCGATATGGAATTACCATGGCACCAAAATCGGCTGATGAAATATTAAAATTAATTCAAGTTTAGGTAGAGATGAAAAAAATTAAAATTATTTGGAGGCTTATTGATGGAAAGGCAGGTCATGACAAACAATCCTTAGCTTTAGTGGAAAATTTAAAAAATCAAACTAGCTGTAAGATATTTAATATAAATATTCAAAATTTAAAAAGCCCCTTTGTAGCTTTAATATTCAAAAAGTATAATTTAGATAAGTTGTTAATTAAACCAGATATCGCCATTGGCGCAGGTCATAAAACGCATTTATATCTATTAGCTATAAAAAGATGTTTTGATGCAAAAATAATAGTTATCTTGAAACCAAGCCTTCCATTTAAATTCTTTGATTTGTGCGTCATCCCAAAACATGATGGTGTAAAAAGAAAAAAAAATATAATTAACATTCAAACTGCATTAGTAAACTTCAATTCAAGTATGAAAAAAAAAGAAAACGTAGCTTTATTTTTAATAGGAGGCCCCTCTAAACATTATTATTGGAATACAAAGTTAATTTTAGAGAAAATTAAAAATATATCAAAACAATATGAATTCAAAAGATTGCTTTTAACAACATCGAGAAGGACCCCAGTAAATTTTGTTAATGAATTTAATAATTTAAAAATTAAAAATGTGAAGTTGTATGAGCATAAAAAAATTGATAATGATTGGCTTGATAAAAATATAACTAAAGTAAAAAATGTTTGGGTTACAAATGATTCATACTCAATGCTCATCGAAGCAATTGCTTCTGGAGCCAACACGAATATTCTAGATCTTGAGATTAAAAAAAAATCAAAGTTATCTGAAGAAATAGAAAAAATTAAAAAAAATATAAGGAAAAAATTTCCTATACCAAATGAAGCTAAAAGAGTTTCTGAGTTTATTCAAAAAATATGGTTTTAAATAA
>ERZ1046367.1680-NODE-1680-length-12453-cov-3.853605_pt1 | contig 12453 bp, 13 predicted proteins | sample MGYA00383091_ERZ1046367 | MGnify/ENA primary metagenome ERZ1046367 (study PRJEB29581, sample SAMEA5548361) | metagenome | biome: marine; feature: coastal; material: water | depth 50 m | study: Short-term variability in the microbial, nano- and picoplankton... | reverse complement strand
GGAGGCTAATTTTCTAGGCAGAGGTCAGGCGCTTGGACTTGCCATCTCGACGGCGGCAACCAATAAAAAACTTGAATTCAGTTTTCGCGAACCCGCATTTTTAGGGCGTGATTTGTCTGCTGGAATAGAATTAAGTTACGTTTCTTATACTCCTGATGATGTATCTTTCCAATCAAACACGACTTCTTTTTCGCCCTCGATCGGGTTTCCGCTGACCGAATATAGTGCCTTGAACCTGAGCTATAACCTCAGTACGTCCAACGTTGCCACTGGTCTGACAACCAGCGCTTATGTCAGTGGTGTCATAAAAGATGAAGTTGCAAAGGGCGATGTACTCAACAGCTCGATCGGATATACATATACCTACGACAATCGTCGAAAGGGCCTTAACACCAATTCAGGAGCATTGTTTCAACTGGGGCAGGAAATTGGTGGATTTGGCGGTGATAATTCCTTTGTCAAAACAAATTTTAAAGTTATCGGGCAAACCACGGTTATGGCAGAAGAAGTTACACTTTCTGCTACTCTTGAAGGTGGCACAATGTCGTATATGAAGGGCAGCAGTCGGGTTAACGATCGCTTCTCGCTTGGATCCAATGTCATGCGTGGTTTTGACGCGAATGGTATAGGCCCCCGCGAAATAAAGTCAGGCTTTTACGATGACGCTCTTGGCGGCACAGACTATGCGGTTGCCCGCTTTGAAGCCCAATTTCCTTTGGGAATACCAAACGAATACGGGCTCACTGGGGGTGTGTTCTACGACATAGGCTCTCTGTGGGGATTGGAAACTACTAACAATTTTGTGGTATCCGAAAAGTTTAAACTGCGTCACACGATCGGATTTTCGTTGTTTTGGACAACAGTCATTGGACCACTGAGGTTTAATTTCATGGATGTGTTGCAATCTGAGACCTTTGATAAAACCGAAAGTTTCGAGCTCACCATCGCCACAAGATTCTGAGGGTATTATGACCACAATTCGCATCCTGACCACTTGGATCGTTTTAATGGTCATAACTGTGGCGTTTGGTTGGGCGCAAACAGACACCCTGCCGCGCACCTCGGTGATCATCATTGATAAACAGCGCGTGCTAAGTGAAACATTATACGGCCGCCGGCTTGCATCTGAATTGCGCCAGATGGAGCAATTACAGATCGCCGACAATAAACGCCTTTTGCAAGAGTTGGAATTGGAAGAAGCGAGCCTGACGAAACAACGCAGTTCGATGAACGCCGATGAATTTAGAGTTCTGGCAGCGAATTTTGACGAAAAAGTCCAACTTATTTCAAACCAACAACAAGCCAAAAATCAAAGGCGCATGGAGCAGCGCCGCAAGGATCAAATGATATTAATGTCCGCGACCGGTCCGGTTTTCGAGACATTGATGCGCGACACCGGCGCTGATGTAATCATTGAGCAGCGCTATGCCTTTATCTGGAATGACGCCATAAATCTTACGGATGTGGCCATCGAAAGGATCGATGCGTTTCTCGGGGATGGCAAAACCAGTTCCGGGGCGGGCAAAGAGTAAGCTTGTCCCGCTTTCAAGGGCTTGATAGATATTACTCTCGTAAGAACAAGGATCGGATCCCAGTATGACTTCACCCGTTTTGAGTGCGGATATTCAACTTATCCAACGGATATTGCCGCATCGCTATCCGTTCCTGCTTGTGGATAAAGTGCTTGAAATAGATGGCTATAAATCTGCAACCGGGATCAAAAATGTCTCGATGAATGAGCCACATTTTCAAGGCCATTTTCCCGGTGCACCCATTATGCCCGGCGTTACCATTGTCGAGGCAATGGCGCAGACCGCGGGGGTTATGGTCGGAACTGCACTGGATCTGGCTGATAAAAACATGCTGATTTATTTTATGGCAATTGATAAGTGTAAATTCCGGCGTAAAGTCATTCCAGGCGATGTTTTGGAAATGCGCATGACAACACTGCGCGGCAAACTTGGGGGTAAGGTTTGGAAATTTGGCGGTGTGGCCACTGTCGAGGGGGAAATGGCTGCTGAGGCCGAGTTTACCGCGATGATGGATATGCCGCAGGAGCCGGCAGATGACTGACAGGACCCGCGCAGAGGACGAGACTGTCAATATTCATCCAAGCGCAGTGATTGAAGCGGGCGCGGTGATTGCGCCCGATTGTAGGGTTGGGCCGTTTTGTCATATTGGTCCGAATGTGGTGTTGAAGGCTGGTGTCGAATTAAAAAGTCACGTTGTGATCGCGGGACAGACGACAATTGGTCAAGACACGACGATTTTTCCGTTTTCGGTGATTGGCGAAATTCCGCAAGATCTCAAGTTTAATGGCGAAAAAACACGACTTGTGATCGGTAAGCGCAATCGCATTCGGGAACATGTGACGATGAATACCGGCACCGATGGCGGCGGCGGTGTGACTAAAATTGGGGATGATGGGCTGTTTATGGCAGGCTGTCATGTCGCGCATGATGCCCAGATCGGTGATCGGGTTATCGTGGTGAACAGCGCCGCATTGGCCGGCCATTGCATCATCGAGGATGACGTTATCATTGGCGGTCTTTCAGGCATTCACCAATTTGTCCGTATAGGCCGCGGTGCGATTGTCGGCGCGGTAACAATGGTCACAAATGATGTTATCCCATATGGTCTGGTTCAGGGCCCCCGGGGTGCGTTGGATGGCTTGAACCTTGTTGGTTTGAAACGCAAAGGGGTTGACCGAATGGATATAACCGCCTTGCGCGCAGCGTTTCAGATGCTGGCGCAAGGCGATGGGACATTTTTGGAGCGCACCAAAAAGCTCGGCGATGAAACCACCTCGGCCTATGTTCAGGATATCGTAGAGTTTGTTTTGGGTCATAGTGACCGATCCTTTTTGACGCCGAGCTGATCTATGGCTTTGGACTTGGCCATATTAAGCGGTGCGGGTGCTTTGCCACCAGACTTGGCGCGCGCCTATCCAGAGGCGCTTTGTATTACCTTTACCGGCATCAACCACAGCCTGCCAGGCCGGACGGAAGACCACAGTTTTGAGCGGCTTGGAAAGTTGTTTGCGGTTCTGAAAGAGCGCGGTATTCGACGGGTGGTTATGGCAGGCTCAATGTACCGGCCGGCGTTAAACCCTGAAAATTTCGATGCCTTTATGCGCCAAATTTCGCCGCAGCTTGTAGCGGCCTTGCAACTTGGGGATGACGGCCTGCTGCGGTTTGTCATCAATTTGTTCGAATCTCATGGGTTTACGGTGTGCGGCGCTCATGAGCTCTTACCTGAGCTGACCGCAAAGGCAGGGATATTGTCGCAAGTGGTCCCCCAGTCAAAGCATCATGAGGATATTGAAAAGGGGCGAGCTTTGCTGGGGGTGCTCTCAGATGCCGATATCGGGCAAAGCACCGTATTTGAAAATGGCCTGTGCCTTGGAATTGAGACATTGCAGGGCACCGATGCACTGCTTCGTTTTGTTGGGCAAACTCCCTCACATCTGCGGCGAGGGCAGGGCGGCGTTCTAATCAAAACGCCAAAATCAGGGCAGGACCTACGGGTGGATATGCCTGCAATTGGGCCCGATACCATACGGGCAGTGCAGGCGGCAGGATTGGCAGGTCTGGCCATAGACGCCGGGCGCGTGCTGCTTTTAGAGCCCGAACAGACGCGCGCACTGGTGGCTCAGTTTGGGTTGTTTCTTATAGCCCAGGAGATATGAGGTGAAGGTATTTATCATTGCCGGTGAAGCCTCTGGCGACAAACTGGGCGCTGAATTGATGAAAGGTCTTCAACATTTGGTTGGAAAACAGGTTCAGTTTGCAGGTCTGGGCGGTAGTGGGATGATTGGGCAGGGCCTGACAAGCCTGTTTCCAATGGACCAGATCAGCATTATGGGCATCGGTGAAATTTTAATGCAATATCACGCACTAAAGCGCCGTATTCAGCAGACCGTTGAGGCGGTATTACAGTTCCAACCGGACGTTTTGATCACCATTGATTTGCCCGAATTTAATCTGCGCGTGGCGCAAAAAGTCAAAGCACGCAGTTCTATTCGCACAGTGCATTATGTGGCCCCAACGGTCTGGGCATGGCGACCGAAGCGGGCGGAAAAAATGGCCCCCTATATCGATCAGGTGCTGGCGCTGTTTCCGTTTGAGCCGCCCTATATGCGCGCCGCTGGTATGCGATGCGATTTCGTGGGACATCCGGTTGTCACTGACCCTCAGGCAACACCATCCGAGATCGCAGTCTTTCGCAAGACGCATAATATTGAGGGGGCCCCATTACTGTTGGTTCTGCCAGGATCGCGACGGTCTGAGGTGCGTCGTCTGCTGCCTATCTTTAGGGGCGCAGTCGCGGCGTTTATCCGGCAGCATCCTGCGCTTCGGGTGGTTGTGCCGACGGTGTCGGCCGTTGAAAGTCAGGTGCGAACAGCTGTTGCGGATTGGTCTGGCAAGCCAATCGTTGTAGGTCCAAAGGCAGCGACAGCGACACAGACGCAGACGCTAGCGCATTTGGGCGAAACCGCTCACAGGGATAAACGCGCAGCTTTTGCCGCCGCGGACGTTGCTCTGGCGGCCTCTGGCACGGTGTCGCTTGAACTGGCAGCCGCCGCAACTCCGATGGTGATTGCTTATGACATGGCGTGGTTGTCGCGACAAATTATCAGTCGAATGTTGCGGGTCGATACCGTAACTTTGGTCAATCTGGTTTCGGAAACCCGCGTGGTGCCCGAGTTTATCGGCGCCAATTGCCGGCCTGATAAAATTGTCCCCGCGCTGTGTGCATTGCTGTCGAACCCCGAAGCGCAGCACAGTGCAATGCAACGCACGATGGCTAAATTGGGGCAGGGCGGCACAAAACCTGGTATCAGGGCTGCACAGGCCACCTTGTCCGGATTAGGAGCGTCAAACGGTGAAGGGTAGGCTGTGCCGTACCGTAGCGGCGTACAGCGTGAGTTATTCCTTGAGCGGGCTAATTTTTGAATAGCTAACGCTGAATCCATCAAGGGGCATTTTTAAAATTACCAACTGATCTGGCGCGGCAACCGGTACCAAAGACAAACGGGCCCCAGCGCCGCGTTTGAAACTTTTGATATCGTCTGCGGTCAGTCCGATACGCGCAATACAGCCGACTGACGTGCAAAAAGAAAAAGGGTAAATTCGGGCCGGGCTTTCGTCGACCCGCAGTTTAAGTTGTTCAGTTAACAAAGTTTCCAAAGGAACGATAATGGTTGCACCGGCCACCGCTTGCCCGCCGGTATCGAGCTTAAACAAGGTAATCTCTGACACAGCATTACCAAGATCATCTTCCAACAATTGATAAAGTTGACAGGGATCGTCCGTCTGATCCGGCTCGGTGCGTACGCAGCGCCGCTCCCAGCTGCCAACTTTTTCAGCGGTGTAGGGTTGACCCATTTGCGGTTCGCCCTCCGTCGTGCCCATTGCCAGTTCTGGCGGTTTTGGTACAGGGCTGTCATCCGTTTGGGCGGTTACCTGAGCCCCTGTCATCAAAGACCAGATTATGGCGATCACGACAAAAATTTTAGGCATATGGTTTTTACCTTTTGGTCCATCTATAGTTTTATCAAGAAAAAGAATACAAGAATACTCTGATTTCAAGCGTCATTTTTCATTCAAACCACGTCACACATATCTCAAAAAAGAAAAAAGAGCCAAAAGGCTCTCTCTTCCATGCTCCCTGTCGAACTCGCCGACTATTATGCTCTATACGCTACTTATTTCGATCAGAGCGGTCAATAAGAAATTGTGAGACGTCGATATAAAAAAGGCTGCACCGTCAAGGCGCAGCCAGTTTAACTGGGAGGAAAATAAAACAAAGCCAACACTCGCTGCTCTGTTCCCGTCCAAGCTACATATTAGAGGTTAATTTTTTGTGTATATTCGCAACAAGACCAAACCAGTCGTAGTCAAATTCACTTTTCAGGCAATAAACCGCGTGGGCTGAACCTCAAGACCAGTAACAAGATCAACCCCATAGTCAGCAAACGCATATGGGCGACACTGTCGAGCAGGTGCAGTTTTAATGCGCTGCTGTCATCCAGACCCATCGTGGCCACTGTCATCAATAATTGGCCAATGGGCTCGACCTGAACCCAGAAAAACCAGATCACAAAACCACCTAAAACAGCGCCCAGATTGTTGCCTGAGCCTCCGACAATGACCATCACCCAGATCAAAAATGTATAGCGGATCGGTTGATAGCTACCGGGGGTCAATTGCCCGTCGAGTGTCGTCATCATCGCACCGGCAATGCCACAGATTGCCGACCCCAAAATAAAGACCTGTAAATGACGTGCGGTGACATCTTTGCCCATTGCTTCGGCTGCGACTTCATTGTCGCGTATGGCCCGCATCATGCGGCCCCAAGGGCTTTTTAAGGCGCGTTGTGCCAGCCACAACAATACCAGCAGTACCACGGCAAATAAAATCGAATAGCTGAGTTTGACATAAAGTGACGAGGCGACAACCGGATCAAGCCCAAGACTTTGCGCTGAGGCGTTAAAGCCGGCATTATTTTGTAGTGAAACCTCATAGGGTACCGGGCGCGGAATGCCGGTAACATTCTTGACACCGCGCGCGAGCCAATCCTCGTTCTTCATCATCGCAACGATAATTTCGGCGATCCCGAGGGTCGCAATTGCCAGATAATCCGAGCGTAGTCCCAACGCAGTTTTCCCGATCACCCAAGCGGCCCCGGCCGCCAAAAGCCCTCCGAGCGGCCAAGCCAATAGCACTGGCAAACCAAGGCCGCCAAGATAGCCGGTTCCAGCTGGGTTGATCGCCTCAACCGCTTTGACACCCGGGTCAAACACCCAACGAAACACAAAAAAGCCAATTATTAAAAACAATATCAGACCCAGAGCACGGGTCGGGCCGGCTGGCAGTCTTTGATATCCTAAAATGGCAGCACTTAATGTGGCGGCGCCGATCAGCACCCCAAGTAACACGCGCGGACCACCCGCTGTCCATGCTTCGGGGACGGGGGGCATGGAAATCAGTACAGTGGCCAATCCGCCAAGCGCTGCAAACCCCATAATACCCACGTTAAACAGGCCTGCAAAACCCCATTGCAGATTGACACCCAGCGCCATAATCGCACTAATTAATCCCATATTGAGGATCAAAAGCGCCGAATTCCAACTTTGCAACAGTCCGGTTGCCAGAATCAAGACAACAACAAGGGCGAACAGGCCGGACGTTCTCATGCGGTCTGTCATACTGATTTCCCCCTGAAAAGGCCTGTGGGACGGAATAAAAGGACCAAAACAAGCAAGGAAAAACTCACCGCGTATTTGTAATCTGTACTGAGTAATTGCACCAAACCCGTCGGTTCCAAGGGTTCGGGCAACGCATAAACCAGAACTTTTTTCCAAGCATAGGTGATTGTTACTTCTGAAAAAGCAATGAGAAATCCACCGGCAATTGCGCCGACCGGATTACCTAATCCGCCAACAATAGCAGAGGCAAAAATAGGCAGAAGTAACAGCATATAGGTGAATGGTTTGAAGGATTTGTCCAAACCGTAGAGCACACCCGCCACCGTTGCCAAACTGGCAACAATTAGCCAAGTCACCATTACTACCCGTTCAGGGTTGATCCCTGACAATAGTGCTAAATCTTCATTATCCGAATAGGCGCGCATGGATTTTCCGGTGCGTGTCTTGTTGAGAAACCAAAACAGCGCCACGACAACAACAACAGCCGTAATAACTGTGATGCCTTGGGTGGTTTTCAGCGCCAGTCCCTCACGCAACCCGGTCATGGATTTGAACTCGCGCGCTGAGATAATAAACCGCTCACCATCTGTAATTGTGCGGTTTCCCGGACCCAGAATAAACCGGACCAAACCGTTCATGATGAACATCACCCCCATTGAGACGATCACCAAAATAACCGGCTTGGCTTTTTGGGCGCGATAAAATCGATAGACCAGGCGATCGGTAAGCAGCACCAGCGCAACGCAGCCGAGAATACCGAACGGCAGCGCCAACAGAGCGGTTGGCAATGGCCCCAAACCGATACCGTTGGCCTGAAAAAACCACGTGACCAGAATGGTCACTGTTGCGCCAAAGGCCATCGTGTCGCCGTGGGCAAAATTGGAAAACCGCAAAATACTGTAAATGAGCGTCACACCCAAAGCCCCAAGTGCCAGTTGACTGCCATAGGTCACGCTGGGAACAATTACGTAATTGCACAGGGCTATAATTGCATTCAGAAAATCCATTAATACGCTCCGCGCCGCAGCGCCTCAAAAGATATACCAGCCGCCCGATTGCGCGGGGCATACACACACGCCAAAAGGGACTTTTTGTTCAACAACCAAATTTGTTGGGGCATGCTCAGCCTCCCAAAAATGATTTGCGGACTTCGGGATCGTTCAACAGGTCTTTGCCGGTCCCCGAAAAGGCGTTGCGTCCCTGTACCAATACATAGCCCTTATCGGCGATCTCAAGGGCTTGGCGGGCATTTTGTTCTACCATCAAAATCGGAATACCTGATTGTGCCACCTCGATAATGCGATCGAATAATTCATCCATCACGATCGGCGAGACCCCAGCTGTCGGTTCATCCAACATCAGCACTTTAGGGCGCGTCATCAACGCACGCCCCACCGCAACCTGCTGGCGTTGGCCACCTGATAATTCTCCCGCAGCCTGATTGCGCTTTTCCTGCAAAATTGGAAACAGGCTATACACCTGCTCCATGGTTTCGCTAAAATCATCGGTGCGGATGAACGCCCCCATCTCGAGGTTTTCCTCAACTGTCATCGATGTAAATATATTGCTGTTTTGGGGTACGAACCCCATGCCGTGTTTCACCCGGTCCTGCGGTGAAAGAGCTGTGATATCAACACCGTTCAATCGCACAGAACCGCCGTTGAGGTTCAGCATTCCGAAAACCGCCTTCATTGCGGTTGATTTGCCGGCGCCATTGGGGCCGACAATCACCGCTATCTGGCCTCTTTCAACCGAAATTGTGCATCCGTGCAAAATATCTGGGCCGCCACCATAGCCGCCGGTCATAGAGTCTCCGATTAAAAACGGCTCTTCAGTCATTGCGCCACCGCCTTATTTTTCAAACCAGTGCCAAGATAGGCCTCAATCACCTGCTCATTGGCCTTTATTTCTTCCAAAGTGCCCTCTGCCAATACTTTGCCCTCGGCCATGCAGATCACCGGGTCACAGAGCTTGCCGATAAAGTCCATGTCGTGTTCGATGACGACAAAGGTGTAATTGCGCTCTTGATTTAAGCGCAGAATAGCGTCGCTGATCGTGCCAAGCAGAGTGCGGTTCACACCAGCGCCAACCTCGTCTAGAAACACGATCTTGGCATCAACCATCATCGTCCGTCCCAGCTCCAACAGCTTTTTTTGACCGCCCGACAGGTTGCCGGCTTTTTCTTGTTTGAGATGTGAGATGGTTAAAAAATCGATAACCTCATCGGCTTTGGCCTGCAGGGCGCGCTCTTCATTAGCAATGCGTTTGCGGCCGAACCAAGTGTTCCAAAGCGTCTCGCCTGATTGTTGCGGTGGAACCATCATCAGATTTTCGCGCACGCTCATAGACGTGAACTCATGGGCAATCTGAAACGTACGGAGCAATCCTTGATGAAACAGCTCATGCGGCGCAAGCCCCGTGATGTCGCGACCTTCCATCAAGACGCGACCAGAGGTGGCTTTATGTACCCCAGCAATAACGTTAAACAGCGTGGTTTTCCCAGCGCCATTAGGACCGATTAGCCCGGTGATCGACCCTTTGGCGATCTTGAGGCTGGCACCGTCAACAGCATGAAAACCGCCGAAATGCTTATGCAGATTTTCGACTTCAATCAAAGGTTTGTTCTTTCAAGGCAGGGATGAGGGCAGGGCGTGTTCTGCCGCCAAACAGACAAACAGCCCGGCGAACCGGGCTGTTCAAATTCAAAGTTCGCGTGATTAACGATAACCAACTGTTTCCACTTTGGCGTTCTGGATTTCAATCTCGCGGTAATTACCTGCAGACTCACCTGGCCCAATCAGCTCAACCGCGGTCGCACCCACATAGTCGATATCATAGCCAGCTTCCAATAAAACAAGCGCTTGGCCCAATTGACCCGGCATGATTTGTACGCCCGGCGCATTAGCAACATTCATCACATGCTGCATGACATCAGCTGAAGCGCTCGATCCACCGGCTTGCATTGCCAGCATAATTAAAGCTGCCGCATCATAGCTTTCGCCTGCGAATGCTGATGACCCTTCAAAGCCTGCGGCTGAGGCCAAACCACCAAAAACATCTGCTCCTTTGTTTTCCGATCCAGGATACTGACCAAACGAACCGTTCAGATCTGGGCCGATTGCATCAACAATCGCCTGTCCGACCATGCCGTCTGGCAGAACAAAGGTATCAAACGCGCCGGTGTCAAGCGAGGCTTGAATGATCTGCTTGCCGCCGCCGGATTCATAACCTGCGACGACCAGAAGGTCACCACCGGCTGAGGCCAGAGCGCCAACTTCGGCAGAGTAATCGGCCTTGTCTTCGTCATGGGCTGCGTTGATGGTCACAGTGCCACCAGCCGCTTCAAATGCGGCAGCAAAACTGTCAGCCAATCCTTTGCCGTAGTCGTTATTGGTATAGGTCAAAGCGACGGTCTTAAAACCACGGTCCATGATGATATTGGTCATCACAACACCTTGACGCGCATCAGAGGGTGAAGTGCGGAAGAACAGACCGTCGTCTTCTGCAGTCGACAAAGCCGGAGACGTCGCAGATGGCGAAATCATCACAATGCCGTTCGGACGCGCTACGTTTTGCAAAATCGCGCCGGTCACTCCAGAACAGTCTGCGCCCATGATGGCGTTGACTTTATCGGATGTCACCAAGCGTTCGGCTGCGGCTGTTGCCGCTGCGGCGTCGATGCAGGTTGAGTCTGCCCGAACCGAAGTCACGGTTGCGCCGCCCAACAGTTTGCCTGAATCTGTGACTTCCTTCATTGCCAGTTCAGCGCCCGCACCCATTGCGGGTGTGATGGTTTCCAAAGGGCCAGTAAAGCCAAGGATCACCCCAATTTTCACTTCGTTGTGGCCGCCTGCGAATGCAGACCCCGCCAGCAGCGCGGCGGCTGCCGTTGCTGTCATCAGCTTTTTCATTATAAATCTCCCATAGTTGAACCCAGCGTTCAGGTATCCATTTAATAGTCATGTATATAAAATGAAAGCAATATTAGCATCTCTTGGCGAAAAAACAAAATGCTCAGTATCCCTCGTTGACGGTGCCTGCCGTAGGTTTTTCGTTAAGTTTCTGTATTCTTTGACTCTAAATGTAATAATTTTGTGCACTGCCAGGCGTGGGCCGCGTCACTACTGCAGCTGTTTTCGCACCTGCAAGTGATATTTATGGTTTGGTCGATTGGCTGCCACGTTCACGATATGGTGTTGTTGCGTAATGGGTGCGATAGCATTTTGAAAAATGCGATGGAGAGGCAAACCCGCAGGCCAGTGCGACATTGATCACGCTCATATCGGTCTGCATCAGAAGATTGCGGGCTTTTTGCAATCTCAATTCCATGTAATAGCGCTTTGGGCTTCGGCTGAGATATCGCCGGAACAATCGCTCCAGTTGCCGCGTGGACATCGCCACGTGTTTTGCCAGTGTCGACGGGCTGATCGGCTCTTCTATGTTCCGCTCCATCATTTGGATGACCTGACCAAGCTTGGGATGGCGCACCCCTAAGCGGGTTGGAACAGACAGGCGCTGGATGTCCTGAGTTGTACGAATTGACGAATAAATCTGCTGGTCGGCTACTGCGTTGGCTAGGTCTTCGCCATGGTCGTTTGCGATTAACTTCAACATCAGATCAATCGACGAGGTCCCACCAGCGGTGGTCATACGATTGCCTTCGATGATAAAGACTGATTTGGTCAGTTCAACACTTTCAAACTCTTCCGCAAAACTGTCTTGGTTCTCCCAATGGATGGTGGCGCGCTTTCCTTCCAAAAGCCCGGCTTTGGCCATAGGAAAAGCTCCGGTGCAAAGACCTGCGATAGCGAGCCCGCGTCGGGATTCCCGGCGCAGCCAACTCAGCAGGCGTTTGGTGGTCGCCGCGCGTATATTTTCTCCGCCACAAAGCATGATCGTGTCATCGCGATTCAACTCGGCCAGATCGTGATCAATCGAAAATTCAATTTCAGCAGAACAGGTTATCGGAGCCCCGTTTTCACTTACAAGTTCCCAACTATATAGAACCTGATTGGCCATTCTATTTGAAATTCTCAGGCATTCCAGCGCTGATGTAAATGAAAGTAGTGTGAACTTTGGCAGCAACACGAAAACAAATTTTCGCGGCCTTATCCCTTGGGGCAAATTTTCGACACTTTGGAGTTGAGACTGCATCTCGATCCTGCCTTTATGTAATTGGATAGTTCGAACGTAAATAAACGCACACTTTGCCCCCATTGAACCAAACTATAGGGTTTGGTCAA
>ERZ1046367.1675-NODE-1675-length-12492-cov-4.294926_pt1 | contig 12492 bp, 11 predicted proteins | sample MGYA00383091_ERZ1046367 | MGnify/ENA primary metagenome ERZ1046367 (study PRJEB29581, sample SAMEA5548361) | metagenome | biome: marine; feature: coastal; material: water | depth 50 m | study: Short-term variability in the microbial, nano- and picoplankton... | reverse complement strand
GTTCCTAATAATTTATCATGTAAACCTTGCCTTTGTTTTGTAAATAATTGAACTAAATGTGGTAATAAAAATAGAGCAGAAATCGCTAATACCATGTATCTTACAAATGCTCTTACAAAGCTTATGTTTTGATGATCTTTTGCTGAGACTACTTTTATCCCCATTAGCATTTTTCCAAAAGTAGCTCCATATTTTCCAATCATATAAGTTGAATAAACCCAAAAAAGCACAGAGCCAATAAAATTACCTGCAGAATAAGGGTCTTGATTCATTAAAGAGGGAGTGATTGTTGGATGTACAAGCACTAAAACACATAGCAACAACATTCCAACAATAGCTTCAGGAATTATCCCTGCAGTTCTTCTCCAAAAACCTGCGTATTTTATTTCTGCACTATTTTCTTCTGCCATACATACCCCTTAAAAAATATATATCTGACTTATAATAATTATAATGCTTCTAAATAAAATAATATCTTATTTTTACCAATTCAATTATTCTTTATTGCTAGTTTGTTAAAATAAAATTAATGAATATACAAGCGTATAAGAAAATTGGGTTTTGGATTGGATTAATATTATTTTTTCTAATTTTTTTAAGCCCTCCCCCGCAATCAATATCTTCTGAAGCATGGCATATAGCCGCAGTTGCATTACTAATGGCTACTTGGTGGGGAACGGAAGCAATTCCTTTACCAGTAACGGCTTTAATGCCATTAGCTTTATTCCCAATATTAAAAATTATGGATTTTACAGAAGCTGCTTCATCATATGCCAATCCAAATATTTTTTTATTTTTAGGTGGATTTATTTTAGCATTAGCAATCCAATCTTCAGGCCTTCATAAAAGATTAGCTCTTAATGTTATTGCATCGATTAGTAATTCAGCAACTACTTTAGTTGGAGCATTTATGGGAATTTCATTTTTTATCAGTATGTGGGTTATGAATACCTCAACAACACTAATGCTTCTACCTATTTGTTTAGCTATTTGTTCTAATATTAAGGAAAGCCTTCCAAATATTTCCAATAAGAATTCAAAGAATTTTGAAATATCTTTACTCTTAGGTATTGCTTATGCTGCATCAATTGGAGGTATGTCTAGCTTGGTAGGAACAGCTCCCAATATTGTTTTTGCTGGTTTTATGCAAGAAAACTACGCTATTGAAATTTCATTTCTTAGTTGGATGAAAATAGCGTTACCGATAGGCTTAATAATGCTTATTAGTACATTTATAGTTTTAACTAAATTTATATACCCTTCTAATTTTAATATTAATAATGAAACTAGAAAAAAAATTGGCGCTACTTTAAATAAATTAGGGTCGATAAGTGCAGATGAAAAAAAGGTCCTTTTAGTATTTATAATCACAGCTTTTTTATGGGTAACCCGCACATACTTAAAAGAATACAATATATTTTCAGGCCTTACAGATTCAGGTATAGCTATTATTGCGGCAATAAGTCTCTTTATCATTCCCTCGCAAAACAAAAAAACAGATTTACTTGTTTGGAGTGAAACAAAAAAATTACCATGGGGATTGCTTATTTTATTTGGTGGCGGATTGTCCTTAGCAAAAGCAATTAATAGTTCAGGGTTAGGACAATGGCTAGGAGAATCATTTATCTTAGCAATTAATTTTGAACCATGGATTATAGTACTTTTAATTGTTACTTTTATAATTTTCTTGACTGAACTTACTTCAAATACTGCAACAACATCTACTTTTTTACCAATTGCTGCCTCAATTGCAATTGCAACATCCGTATCACCATTAAATATTGCTATCCCTTTAGTTCTAGCATCAAGTCTTGCTTTTATGCTTCCAGTGGCCACTCCCCCAAATGCAATTGTTTATGGATCGGGTAGATTAACTATCGCAAATATGATTAAAGCTGGATTTATTCTAAATATAATTGGAATAATTATTATTACAACAGCTCACAATTTCATTTTTTAAATAACAAATTAAAATTTTATATTTATTGGAGGCAAATCATTCTGATATCGATCATAAATTTTTTGGAAACCACTCTCAAGATTTAGAGTAAATTTTTTAATATCAAATAAATCAAATAATGATTTATCAAGTAACTCTTCCTTTATTTTTCTTAATTTTTTTGGATTTTTTGCAAAATTAATAGCTGTATTTTCATATTCATCAATAGAGCATGTAACAAGTGAGTTTAATTTAGTAGCATTTAAAAGGCTTGCGCAACCTCTTGAAGCATAATTATCTCCACTCAATGTTATCATCGGTAAACCAGCCCATAGAACGTCACAAGCTGTTGAATGACCATTAAAAGGATATGTATCTAAAAATAAATCCATTAAATTAAGACGTTCTAAATATTGCGAATAATCAAGTTTTTCACCATAAATTAATCTTGCAGGATTAATGTTTCGAGCAAGCGCTTCTTTTTTTAAATTATCTTGAGTTATTGAATCATTTGCACTTAAAAAAAGTACACTATTTTCAACTTTACTAAGTATCCTCATCCAAGTATCAAAAATAAAAGGAGTAAATTTATAATTATTATTTATACAACAAAAAATAAAAGAATTATCAGGTAAATTAAAATCTTGCCTAGTGAATGCATTCTTAACACTAGCTTTTTTAGAATCATTTGGGTAGGCAACATCTAAATATAATATTTTTTCGTTATAGTATTTTTGAGAATCTTTTGGTATTACAACTGGATCTGCAATAATATAATCAAAATAATCAGCTCCTGATGTACCAGGGAATCCTAAATAATTAATTTGTATTGGTGCTGCACGCATAGCAAAAATATCAGACTTATTTTGACCGGTATAAACTGCAAGATCTATAACAATATCAATTTCCATTTCTCTTGAGAGCTTTACAATATCTTTAGAGTTAGTTTTATCTAAATTTATAAATTTTGTAAATGCTTTTTTTAGTCGATTTTTGATATCATTATCTGGCCAATCAATTAATGAAAATCCATATATTTCAAATTTATTTAAATCATGATTTTCAATTAATTCAACCAATAAATTTGATACAGGATGAATATAAAAATCTGGTGAAAAATATGCAATACGAATTTTTTCATGTTTTTTATATTTTTCAATTTTTTTAAAAAAATTGTTAGGAGGATAATATTCTTTAGCATGATTGGTCGCTACTTTTTTTTGCAATAATGGGTCATTAAAAAATATTTTAGCCGCAAACGGCCCTATGGATGCATTACCATCATTAATCATTTCTTCTGCAAATAAAATATCTTGATCAAAATGATCCCAATTACAAATATTTTGTCTTATTTTTATACTGAGATAAATGGCTTTAATATAATCTGGCTCAGTTTTTAGTATTTGCTCACAGTAATCTAATGCCAAATTATATATTTTTAAATTTCTATAAATTGTGGCTAATTCGAACAAACTTAAAATATGATCAGGTTCTGTTTTAATTATTTCTAAAAAATTATCTATAGCCTCTTGTTCTTTGCCATTCGATATTAGCGCAAGCCCTCTGTTATACCTAGCTGTTGTAAAGTTTTTATTAATTTCAATAGCTTTATCATAATTATCAATTGCTTCCTTAAAATTATTAAGCTCAACATAAATTAAACCTTTATTATTGTATGACTCAAAAGAATCTGGTTTTAAATTTAAAGCCTTGTTGTAACTTTCTAGGGCTTCATCTAAATGTTTAAGTTGAAATAAGGCATCTCCACGAACAAAATAAAGTTCATAGTCAGGTTTTATTTTTATTGCTTGATTGTAACTATTAACAGCGTCATTTATTTTTGAAAGTTCTTTTAATACATTACCCAAGTTATAGTGAGCCTCTGAACTATTTGGATTTATTTTTATCGCCCTAGAGATAAGTTCAGCGGCTTTTTCATATTTTTTATTATTTTTAGCAATAAGTCCAAGAAGATGAAGGCAATTAAAATCGTTAGGAGTTTTTTTTAAAATATCTTCGTATATTTTTTGTGCTTCATTAAAATTCCCATTTTTGTGGAACTCAAAAGCTTTCTGAAATTGTTCTTTCGTATTCATAGATTACAAAATAAATAAACCAATAATAATTAGAATAACTAACCCCCAAGTTATTCTATCCATATATTTCTTAAAAATAGAATCGATTTTTTTACCAAATATTTTAATTAAAAATGCTACTAAATAAAATCTTGTCCCTCTTCCAATAGTTGAGCCAATAACAAATGGAATAAATGCCATATTTAAAACTCCAGCAGCAATTGTGAAAACTTTATAAGGAATTGGAGAAAATCCAGCAATTAGTATTGCCCAAAAACCCCATTTAATAAACCAATTAACTGCATTTTCATAAGATGTCATATAGCCAAAATTTATTAAAAACGGCTCAATATAACCAAATAAAAATTTACCAATTAAATAACCTAATATACCCCCCAATACAGATCCAATTGTCGTTATAAACGCAAAATTCCAAACTTTATCAGGTTTAGCCAAACACATAGGAGCCAACATAACGTCTGGAGGTATTGGGAAAAATGATGATTCAGCCACACTTAATGCAAAAAGATAATAGCTCGCCTTCGCGTGACCAGCTAAACGCACAGTATCAGTATAAAGTTTATTTAGTACTTTCATAAAATTGAATTAATCAAATATAAATTTTACTTGTTAGCTCTTATTAAAAAATATAAGCCAATCATTAATAAAAATATTTGTTCGCTCATAAATAATTTAGGTGTAATAAACCAATCACTATGTGCAAGATATAAAGCAACGATCATAATGATTACTATAAGCAAAGCTCCAAATCTCGTTATAAAATTACCTAAATTATTCTTTAAAAAGCCACCTAAGATTAAAAGAATTCCTGCGGTTAATTCTGATATTGCAACGAACGAAGCTAATGTCTCAGAAAATCCAAAATAATCAATTAATTTTTGAGGGGGTAAAGGAAATTTACCGTACCCATGAAAGAAAAAAGAAATGCCTAAACTTAATCTTAGAAACCATGGGGTTAAGCATATAAACTTATCGAATAATTGATCAATTTTTTTATTTAAATGTTCCATCTTGTATCCTAATTTAATTATTATAAAAAAACTATTTATACAACACTATATATTTTATTATCCAACTTTTTTTTAAAATTTGTTTAATCTATAGTAAAATGTCGCACTTCTAGTACGTCCCCATCGTCTAGAGGCCTAGGACACTGCCCTTTCACGGCGGCAACAGGGGTTCGAATCCCCTTGGGGACGCCAATTAAACTTATTTTAAATGCTAAATTTATTTATAATAGGTATATCAATTGAATTTTAAAAAAATAATCAAGAATTATCACATCTTACCGGCTAAGCCAATTGTATAGAGATTATTAAAATGAATCTAATTAAACAAGCTAAAAAACAAGAGAGATCGGGAGATATTGAAGGTGCTATTAATTCTTTAAAAGAAGCATTAGATAAAAATCCCAATAACAATCTTATACAAATTGAAATTGGTAATCTATATGCAACGATTAAAAATTATGAAGAAGCAAGTAATTTTTTCAAAAGAGCTAATAAAATACTTCCAAATAATAAAGACATCATTAATGGATTAAGTTTTTGTTTATGTGAAATTGGAAATAAATATCAATTTGAAAGAAATTACTATTCAGCTGAAGTAATTTTTGAAGAATTACTCCAATACCAACCTACAAATGCTGACTATCTTTTTAATTTAGGTAACGCATTATATTCACAAGAAAAATTTAAAAAAGCATTAAATGCGTATCAAAAATCAATAGATTTAAAAAAAGATGAAAATACTTATAATAATTTAGGAAATACTTATCGAAAATTAGGAAAATATCTTAACGCTATAGAAAATTATTCAAAATCTTTAGAAATCAATCCTGAATTAATACACGCAAGAATCGAATTAACACATTTAATGCAAAATATATGTGACTGGAAAAGCATCGACACCCACTACAATCAAATTAAAAATCATATAAGAACTAATAAAGATGGCAAAATATCGCCATTTACAGTGCTATCGATGCCAGATCTTAATATTAAAGATCAATTAGATGTTGCTAATAAATGGTCTCAACAACAGCAAATTAAACCCTTTAATAAAAAACCAAAATTTAATAAAGAAAAAATTACTATAGGTTATTTATCTGCAGATTTTAGAAATCACCCTCTTTATTATCTAATATATGATGTATTAAATAATCATAATAATAATCAATTTGATATCAAGATGTTTTATTCTGGTCCAAATGAAGATTCAGAACAGCATAATTCATTTAAAAAATTAAAAGCTAAATTTATTAACATATCGAAGCTTAATGATGAAGAAAGTGCAAATGAAATTAGAAATGAAGATGTTGATATATTAATAGACTTATCAGGCTTTACAAGAGACAGTCGCTCAATGGTTGCTGCATATAAACCAGCCAGAATTCATATTAATTGGCTTGGATTTGCAGGAACAATGGGATCTCATTTTGATGATAGCTTATTTGATTTTATTTTAGCAGATGAATATATCATTCCAAAAAAACTAGAAAAATACTATGCTGAAAAAGTAATCAAATTACCTCGCTGCTATCAACCAAATATTGAATCTAGACCTAAAATAAATAATCAATTAAAAGAAGATTATGGATTTAAAAATTCACCCTTTATTTTTGCTTCGTTTTCACAATCAATAAAAATAACAGAAGAGATATTCACTATTTGGATGAATATTTTAAAAAATACTACAAATACAAATTTATGGTTATTGGAGTCAAATAATTCATGCCATAAAAATTTATATGATTATGCAAAAAAATATAATGTAGAAAGAAATAGAATTAAATTTGCCCCAAAAGTTACTTTTAGTGAGCATATAAATCGCCATCAAATAATAGATTTATTTCTCGATACATATCCATATAATGGCCACACATCAACAAGTGACGCAATATGGTCAGAATGTCCTGTATTAACCATATCAGGTGAAACATTTGCAAGCCGTGTAGCTGGAAGTATATTAACTGAAATTGGCTGCTCTGAGCTAATCACACAAGATAAAAAACAATACTACGATACAGCTTTAAAACTATATAACAATCAAGATAAATTAATTAAAATAAAAGAAAAAATTATTATTGGAAAAGAAAATTCTAATTTATTTAAACCAAAAGAATTTTGTAAAGATATAGAAATATTATTCAAAAAATTACTTTCTAGCAGAAATTAAAACGCCTAAAACAATAAATATACCCCCTACAAAATCCTTTAATGAAAGCACTTCATTGGCTAAGTAATAACCAGAAATACCAATCACAACAATTTCAAATAAAAACACCGGGCTTGCTTTAACTGCTTTAACTAAAATTAAGCCTAATTGGACAACTATTGTCGTTACTAATAATGCTATTCCCAATAAAAGTAAAATTATTAAATTATTTAAATTTAATATTGATTCATTTAAAGTTAATGGGAAAAATAAGGTTACTAAAGCAGCAATTAAAACAACTCCTATCCATATTGCATATGATTTTTCTTTAACAGTAAAATCTTTATAATACCTTGCTAGCACATTGGTTAAAGCAAATCCAATTCCACCAATAATGGCATAAATGTCACTTATAGCAATCTTGGCATTAAGTAAATCTGGTTGCCAAAGAACTATAAATGCACCGAATACGCTCAAAAATGCTGCTAAAATATTTTGAAAATAAATCTTTTCTCTTAACAATAAATATGAAAAAGGAATAGTCCATACTGGGGAGAGAAAAAATAAAAGCATTACTCTTACAAGCTCACCATTAACAACTGCTAAAGCATAAGATATGTTAGTTATTCCGCCAATTAATGCATAAATCCAGAAGTGTTTATTTTTTAAATTTCTATAACTATCTAACTTAAAGAAAAATATCCCTAAAAATACTGTAACGCTAAAACTAAATAAACTTGAATGTACTGCAGTCATTCCAACATTATCAAGAAGTCTGTATGGGTACCATATTAATCCCCATGTTATTGTTCCAAATAAAAGAAACAATAAACCTTTTATATTGCTTAATCTTTGATTAAAAATTTCTCAATCCTATGATTTATATCTATATTTAATTGTTTATCAAATGGATCATATATTTCTAAATTATCCATCTTATTCATCCATGTTATTTGTCTCTTTGCTAATTGTCTTGTGGCAAAAATTAATCTATCTTGTAATTCATTTTTAGTAATTTTCTTTTTTAAATAGTAGTAAGTTTGTCTATAACCAACTGTTCTCATTGAAGGATATGAGTCATCTATTTTTGGATATTTTCTTAAAATACCTTCTACCTCTTCTATTAAACCATTTTTAAGCATAGATTTAACTCTTTCTTCAATTACATTATGTAATTTTTTTCTATTTTTTGGCCATAAAGCAAGTTTTAAAATAATTTGAGTTTTATCCTTAACTATTTTTTTCTTATAAAAAGAAGATAATGGCTTACCAGAAATATAAAAAACCTCGAGTCCTCTTTGAATTCTTTGTGCATCTTTTTGATTAATTCTTTTTGCTAATAATGGATCAATATTTTTAAGTTTATTAAATAAAAAATCGATGCCGTGTTTATTTAATTCATCATTTACTTGTTTTTTAGTTTTTATTGTTGAAACGGGCAAATTACTTAAAGGTTTTTCCAAGGAATTAAAATACATCATAGTTCCACCACAAAGAAATGGTATTTTTTGATTTTTTATTGATTCAGTTGAAATCTGATCCACATCTTTTTTAAAATCTCCAACTGAGTAAGATTCAATAGGCGATCTTATATCTATTAAATGATGAGGAGTTTTTAAAAATTCTTTTTTACTTAATTTTGCTGTTCCAATATCTAAATCTTTGTATATCTGAGCTGAATCAACACTAATAATCTCAATTGGAAATAATTCATAAAGATACTTAACAAGTTCAGTTTTTCCAGATGCAGTTGGGCCCAATAAAAAAATTTTTTTATTATTATTCATTTTTAATATAAAAAGCCATTGATGAGTTACCTCTTATATATTTTTTTATTCCTTTTAAAATACCTAATGATAATTTTTTCTGAAAATACTTAGATCTTAAATTCATTTCTTCTTTTCTATTACTAATAAATGCAGTTTCTATAAGAATCGATGGTATATCAGGAGCTTTAAGTACAGCAAAACCTGCTTGTTCAACACGTTTTTTATGAAGCCTATTAACTGATTTTATTTCTGTTAAAACATTTTTACCTAATTTCAAACTGTCATTTATAGTGACAGATTGTGATAAATCTAATAAAGTTCTAGCAAGAATAGGTTCTTTATCATCAATACTAACCCCACCTATTAAATCGGCTTCGTTCTCATTCCCTGCTATAAATTTAGCGAAAGCACTGGTTGCCCCTTTTTCTGATAAAGCAAAAACAGAAGAACCACGAACCTTTCTTTTTTTAAATGCATCGGCATGAATTGATATAAAAATATCTGCTTTTATTTTTCTTGCCTTAGAAACTCTTTTGCCAAGAGGGATGTAATAATCTCCTGTTCGAATTAAAACTGCTTTCATGGAAGGTTCTTTATCAATAAGTTTTTTTAATCTTTTTGAGATTTGAAGATTTACAATTTTTTCTTTAGTACCCTTTGCTCCTATCGCACCAGGATCCTCACCTCCATGACCTGCATCGATTGCAACTATAATTAATTTTTTATCATTTGGCTCTACAACTTCTTTATCGCTACTTTTCTTTTCTAGTTGTTTCAATAAGTTTGTAATCTCATCCTGTTCTTTTGGGTAAACATCGATAACTAACCTATAGTTATATTTCTTGATTGGATTTAAAGAAAATATTTTTACTCTTGCTGAAGTTTTGAGATCAATAACTATTCTAGTTACTTTTGGATTAAACTGAGCAACACGTATTTTTTTAATATTTGGATCAATGCCTTTAACTTTATAACTTAATTCTTTAAGAGCATCATTCAATACAATATTTTTTAAATCAACTACAATTCTTTCTGGATTTTTAAGCATCATTTGATCATTCAATATTGGCAATAAAGATTCAATTGTTACTCTTGTATAATCTGAGGCTGGCCAAACTCTAGTAGCTTTAATAGAGTTCTCAGCAAAACCAGTTAAACTATAAAAGAATAAAATATAAAAAATTATAAATTTTATTAAGACAAATTTTCTAAACATTTATTTCCTTTTTCAGTAAGACTTATTATATTTATAATGCGACCTTCATTTTCATAAAAAAGCTCAATTTCTAAATCAGGTTTTGGCAAAATTTCAGAAGATCTTTCAGGCCATTCAATAAGAGTAACATCAAGTGAATTAATGTACTCTTGGAAACCGGAAGAAATCCATTCATTAGGACTATTAAACCTGTACAAATCAAAATGATTTAAATTAAACCTAGTAAATTTATATTGTTCAAAAAGACTATAAGTTGGACTTTTAACAGTTCCTTTATAACCAAGACTCTTAATTAATCCTCTAGCTAAAGTTGTTTTGCCAGCACCCAACTCCCCTTTTAAAAATATTAATAGTCCTTCTGTTAAGCAAGCAGATAGCTTTCTACCAAAATCTAAAGTATTTTCTTCTTTAAAAAGTGAAATTTTTAATTCTTTCATGATAATTTTAGTTTATTATTTTTCCTTATGAATGATAAATTAATTTGGAAATCAATTACAGAGAAAATTAAAATTTGGGGCCATGAATTTGGCTTCGATGAAATTGGTATATCAGATATAAAACTTAACCACACAAAAAAATCCTATGATGATTGGATTAAATCAAGCTTTCAAGGAGAAATGCATTATCTAAAAAAACATCAAGATATAAAATTTAATCCTAATCGTTTAGTTCCGAAAACTTTAACAATAATTTCAGCAAGACTTAATTATTTTCCAAAAAAAGAAAATACACTCGAAATACTTCAAAATAAAAATAAAGCTTACATATCTCGATATGCTCTAGGTAGAGATTACCATAAAGTTATTCGAGGTAAATTAAAAAAATTAACGCAAAAATTAATAGAAGAAATAAAAAATACTTCATTCAATTCAAGAGTTTTTACTGATAGCGCACCAGTATTAGAAGTTGAACTTGCTGAAAAAGCTGGTTTAGGATGGAGAGGAAAACATGGACTTCTCTTAAATAAAGAAAATGGTTCTTGGTTCTTTTTAGGCGAAATTTACACTAGTTTGCCACTAGTTATTGATGAAAAAAAAATAAATCATTGTGGCTCTTGCACTGCTTGTATAGACATATGCCCAACAAAAGCCATAATTGCTCCATACAAATTAGATGCTAATAAATGTATATCTTATTTAACTATAGAATTTAAAGGTTCTATACCCGTCGAATATAGAAAACCTATTGGCAATAGAATATATGGCTGCGATGATTGTCAATTAGTATGCCCATGGAATAAATATGGAAAAATTACAAAAGAAAAAGATTTTAATGCTCGGCATAATCTTGATGATTTATCTCTAATAGATAGCTTTAAAATAACTGAAGCAGAATTTAAAAGAATTTTTAATGGGAGTGCAATACTAAGAATTGGATATGACCGATGGCTTAGAAACATTGCAATTAGTCTTGGAAACGCACCAAAATCAGATAAAGTTGTTAAAGTTTTAAAATCTCGACTAAAAAATACAACAAAATTAGTACAAGAACATATTTTATGGGCTATTAATGAACATCAAAACTAATTCATATCTAAATTTAGTATAAAATTTGCTACAATTACAAAACTTAATAATTCTAATAAATAAATCAAAATACCTCTATGACTCCTATCAACAACACTTCATCATGGGAAACACTTAATAATCACTTTGAAAAAACTAAGTCAATTCATATGCGTGACTTATTTAATGATGATATTAATAGGTTTAAAAATTTTCATATCCAATATGATGATTTCTTAGTTGATTTTTCAAAAAATAGAATTACAGATGAAACTTTAAGTCTTCTTATTAAGCTTGCGAAAGAAGCAAAATTTGAAGACTGGAGAAATCGTTTATTCTCAGGCGAAAAAATTAATTTTACAGAAAATAGATCAGCTCTTCATATAGCTTTAAGAAATAGATCTAATAATCCTATTATATTTAACGGTAAAGATATTATGCCAAATATAAATAAGGTATTAAATCAAATGAAACAATTTTCTGATAATGTTAGAAGTGGTAAGTTTAAAGGCTATACAGGAAAAAAACTCAAAAGCATTGTTAATATAGGCATTGGTGGCTCAGACCTTGGTCCAGCAATGATTTGTAAAGCTCTAAAATCATATGGTACCAAAGAAATTATTCCTTATTTTGTTTCAAATGTTGATGGTGCTGATATTGCACAAACATTAGAAGTATGTGATCCTGAAACAACACTTTTTATAGTTGCTTCTAAAACTTTTACTACACAAGAAACAATGACAAATGCATTTTCTGCAAGAACTTGGTTATTAAAAAATTTCTAAATGAATATAAAAACAAAGGATTATGA
>ERZ1046367.1672-NODE-1672-length-12507-cov-5.393993_pt1 | contig 12507 bp, 15 predicted proteins | sample MGYA00383091_ERZ1046367 | MGnify/ENA primary metagenome ERZ1046367 (study PRJEB29581, sample SAMEA5548361) | metagenome | biome: marine; feature: coastal; material: water | depth 50 m | study: Short-term variability in the microbial, nano- and picoplankton... | reverse complement strand
CACTTCAAAGATGGGCCAACTCGACCAAGAATCGATCCAATTCGCCCATAGGCTTCCCTACGAGCTTCATGCATCAGTTCAACCTGAGCTGTTCGTACAATCTTTCGTGTGTTTTGAGTAGCAATACGCAAAACTTGGGTACCTCCCCACTGAAGCATTGAGAGGTGATGGCGATAATCATCAGTACCAACACATGCTTCAATCATTGCAAGGTCAAATTGTGGAGAATGATCCAGTGACGGCCACGTTTGAACAGTTTCCCTAAACAACGTATCAATGATATCCGCTGCGGTTTGAATCATACGAGTGAGTTGTTTCCTTGTACGGAAGACTCGATTGTAGTCATCGACTCGGTCTGCAGCCTTGCGAGCCCGAGAAAATGCTTTGTCGAGGACCTCGTCCTCAAACAGCACAGTAGGCAATTGACGCCATGTCACCTTCATAGGTACCCCATGTCATCCGGAGCGACAACCCTTCATGAACCCATCACATCAAAAAGCCGATGATGTAGTAATTGCACATTGTTCATGTAGGGTCGGCTCTCAGGGCACATCATGGCGAAAAAATCTTCGGAAATTGCACTCCCAAAATGGGCCACAGGCCTGTGGAAAGAACTTGGCTCACCTGACTTAGATACCATTCAAGGAATCCACAACGGTGACCTTCTTGAGCGACGTAACGGCTTGCGAAGAGATGACCTCGTTGAAATCCAAATTGACGCCAGAGCACTTCTCTCCGATACTGAACCATGGATACGTGGTCGTTTAATCTCCTCTGGGAAATCAAGTCTCGAGATTCTCGATGAAAACGGATCTCGTCGATTTGTTGCAAGAGAAACAATCGTTCAGATCGTACTCGTTGCTCACATGCGACCAGCGTACATCGATGACAAAGAACTTCTCGCTTTCGAAAGAGAGGATATGAAGCGACGTTCTACTCTTCACGAGAAGGTTGAGAAAGAAACCGCAGGCAACGATGACGCACACCTTTGGGGATGAACCCATGGATGCCCCAGAGGGTTGGTCTATTGTAGAGCGATGCCTCATGCGTGAGTTTGAATTCGAAAATTTCGCTGGTTCAAAATCATTTGTTGACAAAGTCAGTGCTTTGTGTGAGGAAGAGAATCATCACGCAGACATTCATTTTGGTTGGGGTTACGTTGTGATTGAACTCACAACACATGATGAAAATGCAATAACAATGCTTGATGTTGACCTTGCAACCAAAATTAATGCGATTGGAGGTTAATCAATGGCAGTTGATCCAAAGGGAAGGACAGCACCGGGATATGAACGACACATGTTCATCTGTGGCCATGAGCGCCCACCTGAGTCGGCACGACCGAGTTGTAAGAACCGAGGAAGCCTAGACCTTCTACCACGTATCAAGCAGGCAATCCGAGAAGAGGGGCTCTCTTCGATTCGTGTTCAAAAGTCCGGATGTCTCGATTTTTGTGAGAATGGTATCGCATGCGTTGTTTACCCGGAAGTAACCTGGTATCAATTGTCAAGTGACATGGATATTGCATCCATCATTAAACACCTAAAAGACGGTACGATAAGCACTACTGACTTGATGAAACTTGAATCAGAGTGATCAAAGTTTTACTGGTCGTGTTGCACCACATGCTTGGCACTTCAAGAGCGTTGTACGGTCTTGTTTGACAAAGATTGTATCAGGTGCAGAGCATTGACTGCACTTGATGTAAGTATTCACATACCCAACGATTGCTTTCTTCAATCGCTTTGGAGGGATACGTCCTTTGAATCGAGCTCTAGGTCCATCTCTAGATCCAGAAGTACCGAGTTCGTTGAGAATGTATTGATAGACATGGTTGTCATCTCTATCCATCATACCAACAACTTCTGTGAAGTTACGAAGAATCGTATTTGAACCTTCAATCATAATTTGAGGTTCAGGAAGTCTCCATCGAGCTCGAGAAGAGATATCCTCAGGGATGTTCTCACGGGCTCGCTTGAGAAGAGATTCATAATCAAAGTCGCTCATGGTCCCTCCTGACACCCCGTTCTCTTCAAGGCTTTGGGTCGAATATGGGCAAAGGATTCATGGAGGGTGGCCTTCTGGAATGAATCGATTACAATGGTCTCAAGTATTGAAGAGTTGAAAACAATCGCTACAAACCTTCGAAAGGATGGGTTGAATTCGCAACAAATTGCTGACGAACTTTCCTTATCTCAAGATACAATTGCATGGCTGCTAACAGGCACAAATACTGAACAGCGACCTACTGACGTACGCATTGGATGGCGTACAATCGGAGTTCGGCCTGCCCGTATCACTGCTATTGGCAATATCATGGCTGATGTGGTCATCGAAGAATTCGATGAAGCAGAAATCGTAGTCGGAATCTCAATCAATGGAATCGCATTCGCTCATGAAGTTGCTCAAGCGCTCGATGTTGAAGTTGCAATACACCGAAATGTCGATGGCGAGCCTGGCGCCGGTGCATTATCAAGTAAATACGGTCAAGTCGGAGGCGGTAAGAAAGTCGTCATAATCGATGACGTACTGTCCAGTGGCGTTACCATGAGCCAGACTATTGCTGCGATCAGAGCTGCTGGTGGTGAAGTTGTCCTTGCACTCGTACTCGTCAATAAAACCGTTCGAAATGAAATCGATAATGTCCCTCTGCGAGGTTTAATCCGCGCTGTTCCTGTCTGATTGGAGTTGAAAATAATGCATTGGTCCGACGTCGCAGCCAAGCGACTTGCTGAACGTGGAGAAAAACACATCATCTCCACGGGGATCACCCCGAGTGGAGAATTCCATATTGGGCATTTACGGGAAATCCTCACTGGCGACATGCTCACAAAGGCGGCTAAGAAAGCTGGTCTCGATGTTGAATTTGTCTTTATCGTCGATAGTGCAGACCCTTTACGCAAGGTCTACTCATTCCTTGATGATGAATACGAAGCCTACATTGGCCACCAATTGAAACAAATTCCACCGCCTACTCCTGAAGGCAAGCCTGATCATGAACGATTCTCCAATGGGGTCTCATATGCAGAACATTTCCTTGAACCGTTTAAGCAGGCGTTAGATCAAATCGATGTACGTCCAAGATTCATAGACAATTTTGAGTCATATTCATCTGGTAAATTTTCTGAACTAGCACGTATTGCTTGCAACAAGGCAACTGAAATTCGTGAAATTATTGAGCGTGTCTCTGGCAGAGAACTCTCTGACGATTGGTTCCCGTGGAATCCGATTGATTCAACAGGATCGATTGATGGAATCACAATCACAGGTTGGAACGACCCCTATGTTGAATGGGTTGATTCAAACGACCAACCCGGAAGAAGTGATGTCACAAAAGGAGAAGGGAAACTCCCATGGCGTATCGATTGGCCTGCAAAATGGGCATGGATTGGAGTCACAATGGAACCATTCGGAAAGGATCATGGAGCAGCAGGAGGATCGTACGATACTGGTAAGGAGATCGTTGAATTGTTTGGAAGAGAAGCACCTGTTGACCTCACATACGAGTGGATAAGCCTACGTGGACAAGGAGCAATGTCCTCCTCATCAGGCAACACAATCGGCCCATTAGAGGCACTCTCTCTCGTCCCACCAGAAATCTTGCGATACTTGATTGCCTCGACAAAACCAAACAAGGCAATCGAATTCGATACTGGAATGGGGCTGGTTACTTTAGCGGACGAATTCGAACGCACTGCTTCTAGAGATTTCTCTATAGAACTGGCTAATGAAGATTTAAGCAGACGCAAGAGAGTCGCTGTGGAAGATGCTCAAATCGCTGTTGAACTATCAAGCATTTCATCCTCAAATGAAGCATCTCAAGTCACATTTAGGCATTTGGCACTTCTTGCTCAAACAAAATCGGATGACCGTGCGGTATGGGCCTCAATTGGAATTCAGGGCCAAGCATCTCCATCGATGATCGATCGATTGGCACGAATGCGTACATGGATTGCATCAAGGCACTTCCCTGAAGAGTTGCGCATCACAATCCTGGACACACCGAACCAAGATGCATTAGCGCTCTTAGGTGATGAAGAGCGACTCATATTACCAACCATCATTGAACTGTTTAGTTCATGTGAGTGGATTAGTTCTGGGATTCAATCAGCGATTTCGAATTCTGCCAAATCAATCGAACTGTCCCCTAGGGTCGCTTACCGTACACTGTACCTGTGCATTATGGGAACTGAAAAGGGGCCTCGATTACCAGCGATTCTTTCAGAATTGGATAGAAAGGTGATTCTTTCTTTACTCAACCAATGCCTTTGATAAAACTCTCAAAGAACCACTTATTTCGAAACGTTCGACCCTAAGAATTGAAAAGAGGTCGTACTCTCCTGTTGAACATGGCAGGCGTCTATTGTCCGACATGCGAGGTCGGTGTAGAGGCTGCTGCAAAGTTTTGTTTATCTTGTGGCCATGACCTTCTTGTACAAGGCCCAATTACTTCTACAGGGCACGATTTGAACCAACTCAAGGAAGTTATTCGACACCGCCAAGACCTCTCTATGGCTGAAAAGTTTGACATGATTGCTCGTGTTGAGGAAGGAGCAAATCCGATTACGATGGGAATTGCTGCTGCTGCGGACGACGGAGCGAGCATTGACATTGGTCAAGCCTTTGAAGGAAGCGAAAACGAACTTTCACCCAAGAAAGATCACGACTGGGGACAATCCCCTGCTGCTAACGCTGCTGTACGAGCTGTTGTAAGGGGCACAAGTGGCTGGGATATGATTCAAGCAGGAACTCTCGATATGTCCGAGGGCTTATTCCGTGGTGCAATGACTCACGGAATGGATGCATCTACACACATTCATGATGTTGCAAGCGGAGAGCACGAAGGAATTGATCCTGAAGCAATGCGAGCAATCCCTGTCCTCAAACCACCCAAGCGCAGTTTCTGTCCAAAGTGTGGTTCCGATATCCATGCGAATACAATGCTCCAGTGGCGTAAATGGAGAGAATCATCTTCTGATGTTGTCTCAATGCAAATGGAAGCGGCTATGGAAACGGCTCTCATTGAAGTTGCAAGTCACTACGTGAATGTGATCCAAGCACTCAAAGACGAAAGAGACGATGCTGTTGCCAGAGCTGCTAAGTCAGCAGCAGAGACCAATGCAGAAAGTCTTCGAGAGAAGATTGAAGCCGAAGTACGAGCCGAACTTGGAAAAGAAGAAGCGGCATCTCCAAAGTCAAAGACTTCTGAAAATAAGAAAACTGGTTCAACCAAAAAAGCAGCCCCTGCAAAGAGCACTCCTAAGAAAAACAAGCCGAAATCTAGTGGGATGTTTGGTTCCAAGCGACCGAAGAAGACCTATGAAGGCGAACCTGGCGGTAAAGCAGATTGGTTCCTATCAGATGCGTTAGACACAGTCTATGACCCACACGGAACTGGAAAAACAGTCAAGGGCGCTACTATTTTAGCGCGTTCAGCAGATGGAAATGTTCGAGTTCGCGATGTTATTCGTGCTTATGCATTGCAAGGCAATGATGGAATTAGTGAACTTGCTTGGACAAGTCCACTGACTCAATATCTCATCGAAGCCTTTGATGCGTGTTGAGTGCCCAATGAGTTACTACGCTGGAAGGTGTTCAGGTGACGTTTGACTCAGAATATGAACCCTTCTTCCAACCACCAGGGTGGATTGTTGGGCCAATATGGGCTGTTTTGTACACAATGCTTGCCATCAGCATTTATGTCACATTAATGAATCGTGATAAATTAGAAAAGTTCAATTTAATCGTTTTTGTATTCTTTGCCCAACTTGCATTGAATTTACTTTGGCCAAGCGTATTCAATTCAGCTGATTACCTCCTTTCGCTCGTGATGATTACCTTCATGATTGTATTCTCCATCATCTATGCATACTTAACATTCAAACCATTACCGAACGCTTCAAAACTCGTATGGCCTTACATTGCGTGGATTGGTTTTGCTACTGCGATAAATACTGCCTACTATCTTGAATTTAGATGATCTATGAAACCCATGATTACATTGCAGGGTATATCTTCAAATATCATTGACAGAAAGTAAAATTAATGAATTACGAAAACCTTAGCGTTATTCAATTGAAAACCATGTGCAGAGAACGTGGTTTGAGAGTCAGCGGGAATAAAAACGAAGTGATTATTCGCCTGATGGAAAATGATGAACGATCAGTTCCTCAGTACCAACAACAGACACAACCTCAATCTCAACAACAATACATGCAAACGCCTCAACAAATTATTCACATTACTCAAAGTGGTGGAACGACAGGTTTTGCACAAGTTATTGGATCATTAATCATCATATATGGTATGTTTAGAATCGGAATGGCAATGTTCTTTTCAGCCTTTGATGAGGAAGTATTTCTGTTTGAATCATTTCTTGCGTGGGGAATAGGATTCCTCTACATCATTGGAGGAGTGATTACAATATTGGGGTATAGAAATGGGATGTTTTTGACATTAACGACATTAATTATTTCAGGAAGCCTTTCAATAATGTACCATGATGAATGGAGTCCGCTCTCAGTTGGTCTTGATGGAACACTCCCCATATCTTGGTCTCTCATGTGCTCCTTTACCTGCTCAGTGATTGTAGGCATACCATTGTTTGCTGAATTCAATAATCTCAAGCCAGGTTGGCCTTTAGAGAATTCAGGAGGTTATCCGACAAAGTCACATCCATCTAGACAAAAGCGAGTCTCTCAGAGTCGGCCTGCGGTTCAAGATGATGACAAAGTCCTTCTAGAGTGCCCATATTGTTCAGCACATTTCAATGTCAAGGCTGGAACAACCGGAACTGCAACATGCCCCGCATGCAAGAAGAAAGTCTCTGTCTGAGAAAGTTGAATATTCTCAAAGAGATTCAATGACAAGTGCGATACCTTGTCCACCGCCGATGCAGGCTGTTGCAATACCGTACTTTCCACCAGAACGCTTCAATTGATGAGCAAGAGTAAGCGTTAGTCGAGTCCCTGTAGCAGCCAGAGGGTGCCCAAGGCCAACAGCTCCTCCGTTGACGTTGACTTTTTCAACATCCAAACCGAGTTCCTTTACACAAGCAACTGCTTGGCCTGCAAACGCCTCATTGATTTCCCAGAGATCGATATCATCCACTGTAAGACCTGTTCGTTCTAGTGCCTTCCGTGAGGCTGGAACTGGGCCATAGGCCATGATTGCTGGCTCTAATCCGACAATACCCCATCCAACCAGTCTTGCAAGTGGTTCATCACCATCTGCTGCTGCTTGAGATGCGGATTTGATGACAACTGCTGCTGCACCATCAACGATTCCAGAGGCATTACCTGCAGTAACCAAGGATTCAGGTCCGAATGCTGTTGGCAGTTTTGCCAACGATTCAGGAGAGGTGTTGTGAACGACGTGATCTTCATCCTTTGCCGAGATGATTGTCTCTCCTCTGCGTGATTTGATGACAACATCTACTATTTCTTCTTCAAAGACTCCATTCTCTATAGATGAGATGACTCTTTGATGAGAACGGGCTGCAAATGCATCTGTTTCTTCTCGCGTAACACCTTTCCTTGCGCAAATCTCATCACTTGTTTGGGCCATGTATTTACCACATGTCAAATCTTGAAGGTTTGTCATCATATAATCCTCTACAGGAGGTGAACGGCCGAGTTTCCATCCGTCCCTAGCACCTCGAAGTACGTGAGGAGCTTGAGAAAGATTCTCCATTCCACCTGCCACAACTGTTGAGGCTTCATCGAGCATGATCATTTGGGCGCCTGTGATAATGGATTGTATCCCTGAACCACAGATGCGCGAAAGTGTAAGCATCGGCACTTCTTGTGGAATACCGGCTTTCAGACCTGCGTGTCGAGCACCATAGATTGATTGTGAACATGTTTGAAGAGCATATCCCATGACAACATGGTCAACGTTTGATGGATTTGTGTTCGTCTTTTCAAGAGCACCTTTGATAGCAATAGCGCCCAGTTCTTGAGCACTAATAGACTTGAGAAGACCACCTTGCTTTCCATCTCCACGCTTTCCTCCAACCCATTCACAAAACGGTGTTCGAGCGCCGCCAACCAATACAACATCTTCTGCCATGAACCTCCGAGTTCAACTCGGGTCATCAAGGGTACGCTTCAATGATTAGAGATTCATCAATGAAATAACGATTCCACCAATGGTCAAACAAAGTGGAACAATCATGACTTCAAATGCTGAACGCATCTTTCCAAGATTAGCCAATTCTGAACCTCTTTGGAGTGTGGCTTTGATACCAGGCGCATCTTCACCAACGACTTCCAGCAAAGTATTCTGCAGTGTTCCATCAAGACCCTCATTTTGAATATCTTCCTGAGGACGGCTGCGAGTGGTTCCAAGGAGGTAAACAGGATTCCCTATACGAAGCGCATATACTGTCCATCGATGCTTACGTACGTCTCCACCAGTAAACAGACGAGCAGCAAATTCAGCACCTATTTCTTTACGCAAACTATCCGCATGGTTTGATTCCCATCTACGAAGATAGTTCCCCATATCGACTCTCTTGAACGTGGTAGGTTTAACGAGAATCCCTCCAGTCCCATCATTAAGGATGAAAGGTACTGCTCCACTGTCGGAACGAACTGTTTGCCAATGACATTCTGTTTTTGTATTTCCTTCACTGTCTGTTGTTTGTTTGCAAATTTTAACTTCGTATTTCCAATTGAATTGTACGCAATTTGGAATGACTCTATTGGGATGACCATCAACAACAACCCTCAATACACCTGCTTTGGATGGTCTCACTTGACCAACCAATTCGGGGTTTCCAACTGCCACTGAGCGAACAAGGCTCGTGGGGGTATCTGCCATTTGCCGCTGCATCTTATACTGAAAGTATCCTAATATTGTCCAAATTAATCCGACGCCTAAGACAATATAACTAATCCAAGTAAGATCATCTGATACTTTTTCGCTTCCATCTTCAGTGATTATCGTTGCAACTCCATTGTTTTCTGAAATGAACAAACCAGCAGCAATGCAAACACCGATTACAAGTGCAATCATCATCACACCATAGGTCGACATAACTGCAGGTCGGGGAGTTCCAACCTTCACTGGATGCTCTGGCAATGGGCTTCCATCACCGTGAGGTAGATATTGGTCTTCGTTCCAAGAGGCAGGGCCTGGAGCGGGAAGAATCCAATCACTAGGATCGGTGGTTGGAGTAAACGTTGAACGCCCCATCCACCACGAATCAATCGAGTAACCTTTGTCCAGAGCTTCCGCCTCAAGAGATTCAGGTTGTGGTGCATTTTTCCTTACCTTGTGAAGATCTGCTTCAAGAGAACCTGGAGACGAAAGTGCGATAACGAGAAGTCCAAGAAGACAAAGAAGAGGATTTACTATCCCTGCGAGGACTAAAATTACGCCAATTATCCAGCCAATCCATCCCAACCAAGTGTAAGGTAAAGTTAGTTGAAATAATCCTCTGTCGAGGTTCATATCTTTGATGTCCATGGTAAAGGCAACGGATGCAGGTTTATGTTAGTAGCGAATGTTATTCTCTTTGAATACCAATTACTTTGACGAGGATTCTTTTTGGCCTTTGTCCATCGAATTCAGCATAATGAATCTGCTCCCATGTACCAAGATGTAATCTGCCATTTTGAACAGGCATTGTGACTTGCTGCCCCAGCAATTGACGCTTTAGATGAGCATCTCCATTATCTTCGCCTGTTCGATGATGTTGATATTCTGGACCGTTACGACCATCTTTGCCATGATAGGGAGCAACTTTCTCCAACCATTCCATTATGTCCTGATGAAGACCTCTTTCGAGATCGTTTACGTAACAAGATGCTGTAATGTGCATAGGATTAACCAACACGAGTCCATCGACAACGTTGCTTTCTGAAACGATTTTCTCGACTTGTTCAGTGATGCACAGAATCTGATAACGTTCCTGTGTTTGAATGGTTATTTCTTCAACATATGTGCAAAACTGGCCTACGTTTCGTTCACCCATACTAGCACTTCCTTATTCTTGTTGTAGCACGTCATTTGCCCATTCGATTTTATCCGTTTTATTCTGAGCAACCGGCTCCATAAAGGCATTGTTTACCATTAATGGGATTGCTGCCATAAGCCCGCAGATGACACCACAAAACAGTTGGAAGCCGATAATTGCTCCATAAAGAACAGGTAGATTTACTTCTTTACCATTTCCAGGGTCAGGCACAGGCTCCAACAAAGTACCGACGATGTTAGTCACTGTCCAAATCAAAAGAAGCAACCATGTTAGACGGACCCCTGACTTCTTCCGATTGGTTATTTCCTTACCTGAATAAATAAAACCTGCACCAATAGATAACGTAAGAATTAGGATGATGTAATCATACCATTCGTACGAGACATCAACCTGACTCGATTCTGGAAGAATCTCAAGTATGAATGAACCACCCAATGTGAGAAGTAAAATTATGCTACCAAATATGATGACAAAAACACCAATCACTTTAGGAGCGGAACTGGGTTGTTGCATCATGATCATTTGGTGCTGAGTACCTGTAATCTGTTGAGGCATACCTGTAATCATGACTGGCTCAGATGCTTGATTATCAGAGATCATCATGCTTGGAATCGATTTATCTTGCTCAGATTCAACGTTTGCCCAAAAGTCGTCTTTCTCTTCCATGTTATCACCATGCACAGGGTGATTTATGAATCATCGGTCTTCTTCAAGAAGGAAGACTGACTCGCTTTGTATGGGGAGATGGCATGACAAACGTTCTTGTGGTGTACAAGAAAAACTTTGAATCCATCCATGACGATAGTCTTGACCATCTAAAATCAAGCCTTCAAGATGCGAAATCCAATCATCAACTACGGGTTGAAATACGGGCTAGAGAGCGTGTAAGACGAGCTGATTTCATTGGACGAGACCTCGTGATTGTTCTTGGAGGCGATGGAACTCTTACGTCCATCTCCCACAACATCGATGAATCCACTCCGGTTATGGGAGTAAATTCTCATCCGAAATCAGACGACCCAACTGGGAGCGTAGGTTTCTACATGGATTCGACACTCGAAACTTTCTCAGAGGATTTAGAGAGGGCTCTGACTGGAAAGGCGATTGAAAATAATCTCCCACGACTAAGAGCGATTATTGATTCAACATCAGGAAACAGATACACTACAGACCCTGCGATGAACGAATTGCTTATCGCAAACACGCATCAGTACGCACCGAGCAAATATCACCTGCGAAGAGGTGACAAGAATACCGATCAACAGAGTAGTGGACTTATCTTTTCAACTTGGCTAGGTCAAGGCGCCTGGTTTTCACATAGTCTTGATCCCAAAAATCTGACAGAAATTCGTAAGGTTGTTGAAGCAGGGGAAGAAGACACACATTATTTCGTCCTTGCACGTGATTTAGATCATCAAATGCGAATCGATAAAAAATGGTCTTGGTTAGATTGGACTGAAACCACAACTCAAATTTTGAGCGATATGCACAGAGGCTATGTGGTACCAGATGGATGGGATGAAGTCCACTTCAATAGAGGAGCTTCGATTTCCGTTGACCTAAAGGCACCAAAATTACGGTTGTTGACATTCCGTCAATCGATGAAGGATAGACTCCAAGAGTCGATGAAACCTTGAGGTGAACAGATGACCAATCCCCAAGGTCATCTCAAAGCATTAGGCGTGGACATAGGTGGCTCATCGACGAAATTCTGTCTTATTGACAGAGAGGATCGATCAGTATTGAAAACAAAGACTATTCTCCATAATAATCTAATTGATATCGATTCAATCTGTTCAAAAATATTGACTCAAATACATGCGTGGGAGTATGAAGGAGAAATTGGAATTGGGTTCCCTGGCATTGTAGAACAGATGATCATCAAAGATGCACCTAATTTAGGAACTGTATGGAACGGACATGATTTTAGAATATATTTTTCCCAATACGAGATCGATGTGGCATCTGTCCTAAACGATGCAGATGCTGCTGCAATGGCAATGATTGAACAAACTTCACAATGGGTTGAGAAGGAAATCTTGTGTCTTACAATAGGGACAGGGATTGGTTCCGGATGGATCTCTGATGGAACATTATTCGAAGGAACCGAATATGGCCGAACATACAGTGGAAAACTGCAATGTACGCTTGAAGAATGGGCATCTGCAAAGGTGATTCAGAAAGAAAAAATATCAATTCAGGAATGGGTGATTCGATTTTCTGATGTTCTACAAATCCTAATCGAGAAGTATTCACCAGAAGCAATAATGTTGAGTGGTGGAATCACGACTGACTATGAGCAATGGTTTACAGAATTACAAGTATCGCACTCCATTCCAATGGCGATTTCAGATTATGCTGAATACACTGGAGCTTATGGAGCAGCACTATCAATTAAGTGTAAAAAGTAAACTGCTACTTTGATAAAAAAAGAGGGTGGAGACTGGGGCTCAAAGAGCCCCAGCCTCGCTTTCTTAGGAGGTGATCCATCTGCAGGTTCCCCTACAGATACCTTGTTACGACTT
>ERZ1046367.1667-NODE-1667-length-12545-cov-5.234988_pt1 | contig 12545 bp, 13 predicted proteins | sample MGYA00383091_ERZ1046367 | MGnify/ENA primary metagenome ERZ1046367 (study PRJEB29581, sample SAMEA5548361) | metagenome | biome: marine; feature: coastal; material: water | depth 50 m | study: Short-term variability in the microbial, nano- and picoplankton... | reverse complement strand
GACTGGACTGTTGCATGGTGATTTTTTTTTGTGTGCAGAAAAAAATACCCTTCAATCATGCTATTTGGCACATATTTGTTTTAGGTGGCGCCACTTGCCACTTCTTGATGATTTATTGGTATGTGTAAACCTAATAATTTATCAGTTTAGGTACCACCGGCATCAAAACGATTAACTTCTTCATGACATTGCATTTCACCTTGCTGGTAACTAGACCTACTTTAAGCAACATGTTGTGCATCCTCATCAGATAAATAAGCTAAAGCCTGAGTTAACGCTATGCCCAGTAAATCCCCAGTAACACAGTTGGCATCGTAATTATAATCCGCCGCCATCGCTTTTAATTGTTTATATAATTCAGCGGGAATTGGCGCTGAAATTTGATGAACTGCCGAGCTAGTCATATCAAAGCTCAACTCATGCGGCGTACTTTTCTTGGTAAACTTTCTCATATACTCTGCGATTGAATCAGTCATAACCTTATCCTCACACTACTCTGAAAAAAAACTCAGCTCAATTTATAGACAACAAGATGCTTACTTTCTAATTTTCTAATACAGGACGAACAATTAAACAGCACAAACAAGCTGTTTTTTGTCCGTTTTTTTTACATAAGAAATACAACATATCTTTATTAAGATAAAAGACTGAAATATAAGAACAATAATTTATAGGAATAATTAATGCGTAAACAGTAATAGGAGAATGGGTTGTTGTTTGGATGTAGCCAATTTTTTTAGTTTAAAAAGCTTTTTATAATCTATAAAAGAAGATATAAAATGAAATTAATAAAAATACTAACTACTAGCGCCCTTATGTTTACCATTAACGCTTCTGCAAACATAATCTCACAATCTGAAACAGTGTTTGATAATGACTTTGCTTATGCTGGTGTTGGGGGTTTGAGAGGAAACGGTTTTGGCGACATTCAACTGACTGGTACGTCTGGATCGATTACTAAAGCTTACTTATACTGGCATGGGCCAACTCAATCTGCCGACCCTTCATTTAATGCTAATTTAACTTTAAATGGAAGCAACGTTGTTGGAAATAATATTGGCTTTTCTGATGATAATTTTTGGGAACAAGATAACAGCCAAGCATACAAAGCTGATGTTACCTCATTGGTATCCGGAAACAGAACTTATAGCCTACCAGGGCTTTCTCCAAACAACTCAAATGGTGCATCATTAATTGTCCATTATGATGATGGTAATATGGCCAACAATGTTGATGTTGTTTCTTTTGATGGCAATGATGGTAACTTTGATAATGCATTCGATCCTTTAGGCTGGGATACCACATTATCAGGAATTAACTATACAAGCAGAAGTGCATCTTTATTAATGGGTATATCTGATGGCCAATCGTTTGCTGATGGTAATTTATTAATTAATGGTGTCGACATGGGATTACTATTTAATGGTACAACTGTTCCTCAAACACGAGGTTCAACGTTAGGGAACGGAGCATTATGGGATTTACATGAGATTGATATCACCCCACTGCTAACTGCTGGTTTAAATGACTTAAACATAACTTATTCTGGTGGCAATGACGCATTAAGCGCCATTCATTATCAAGTGATATTACCTGCAGGAAGTCCTCCTGAACAACCTGACCCTGATGATATTCCTGAGCCTTCAACGCTTGCTATTTTTGCGTTAGGTTTATTTGGTTTAGCTTCTCGTAAAATAAGAAAGGACTAACCTTTAATAAAAGCACCAATCAATTATCACTATGCTTGGTGCTTTTAAGTATTTAATAGCAGCAATAAAAAACAAAAAGGCCTGCAATTGCTTGCAGGCCTTTTTATATAAAGATTTTACTGTAATATATGGTGCCCCGACCCGGAATTGAACCAGGGACACGAGGATTTTCAATCCTCTGCTCTACCAACTGAGCTATCGGGGCAATCTTTTAATCACACTTTTGTAACAAAGAGATGCTTCAAAGAGCGCGTATAATAGCTAGAATTTCCTTTGCCCGCAACCGTTTTCTAATACTTTTTATAATATTGAAATAAAATGAAAAAACGTAAGAAAATATGGTGTTATTTTAAACAAATTAAAGCACAAAATCACCAAAATCTAAATCACTACTGTGAGCAACGGCTACTTTACTTGGCGGATCTAATAATGAAGGCTGAATGGTTGTTTCTGTTTGTTCAGTTTCTTGTGCTGGTGGGTTTTCTACCGCTATATTATTAACTTTGTTTAGTTTACGTTTTCTTCTCTGCATACAAAGTTTAATCACTTTTTGTTTTTTATCGCTATCAAAAGCTTGCCATTTTTGTCTTTCATCGCGCGAACGCATACAGCCAAGGCAATAGCCTTTTTCATCTGATTGGCATATGCCGACACAAGGGCTTGGTACGTCAAAAAACTCTAATTGCATTGAACTCTTTTCCTATAAAAAACCACACACCTTCATTGCTACCTAGGCATCACAATATACGACCGTCATCCTGAACATAATAGCTCTTTGACCTCCTGTCACCGCGAAATACCGCTCTTCCTGAACATAAAAAATGCGCTGTAAGTTAAGTATAACTTATCAACGCATTTTTTTTAACCGTAAGTAGTAGTTAACTCAAACAGTTAATTTATGCCAGTTTATCTGTAGCAATATGATAATCAGGATCTTCAATGACATTAAGCTCAACCAGTTTATCGGCTTTATCAAGCAATAGTTTACACTCTTGATTAAGATGCTTTAAATGCATAGTCTTGCCACGAGAGAGATAACGCTCAGCTAAGGTATCAATGGCTTCAATAGCAGAATGGTCTGCAACGCGAGCATTTTTAAATTCGACAATAACATCATCAGCATCATCAGCAGGGTTAAATTGTTCTAAAAAATTAGCTATAGAGCCAAAAAATATAGGACCATTAACTTCATATATAGTTGAGCCGTTTTCATTTGTACTACGAATAACGTTAATATGTTTTGCATGTTCCCAAGCAAATATTAATGCCGAGACAATAACACCAACAACTACCGCAATCGCAAGGTCGGAATACACGGTTACACCTGAGACCAGAATAATCACAAAGGCATCACCTTTAGGTACCTTGCTCAAAATGCGAAAGCTTGACCATTCAAAAGTACCAATGACAACAATAAACATCACCCCAACTAAAGCAGCTAAAGGTATTTGTTCAATCAGTGATGATGCAAATAAAATAAAAGCAAGTAAGGCCAATGCAGCGGTAATACCAGAAGCTCTACCACGACCACCAGAGTTCACGTTAATCATAGATTGTCCAATCATGGCACAGCCCCCCATAGCACCAAAGAAGCCATTAACAGTATTAGCGGCACCTTGAGCCACACACTCCTTATTACTACGGCCACGCGTACCCGTTAATTCATCAATCAGTGTGAGTGTTAATAACGATTCAATCAAACCAATAGCTGCAAGTACTAAGGCAAAAGGTAAAATAATTTTCAATGTCGCTAAATTAAAGGGAACATCTGGTATAGAAAAAGTAGGTAAACCACCAGCAATCGATGCTATATCACCAACAAGCCTAGTATCTAAGTTGATAGCAAAGACAAGTACTGAAACGCTAACTATTGCCACTAACGTAGAAGGAATAGCTTTAGTTAATTTAGGGAAGAAATGAATAATTGCCATAGTGAGTACAATTAACCCAGCCATAGTAAGTAAAGCCGTATCTTGCATCCAGACGAGTTCACCAGAACTATTAGTTTCTTTAAATTGTCCCAATTGAGCAAGGAAAATAACGATCGCTAAACCGTTCACGAAGCCGAGCATTACGGGGTGTGGTACTAAGCGGATAAATTTACCCAACCTAAACACACCTGCGAGTATTTGCAAAACTCCGGTTAACACCACAGTCGCAAATAAATATTCAACACCATGAATAGCGACTAAACTCACCATAACAACGGCCATAGCACCAGTAGCACCTGAAATCATACCTGGGCGACCACCAAAAATAGCCGTAATGAGCCCCACCATAAAGGCGGCATACAAACCAACTAAAGGTTCAACTCCTGCAACAAAAGCAAAAGCAACAGCTTCAGGCACTAAAGCCAAGGCAACCGTTAGGCCTGACAGCACATCATTTTTTAAGTTAGACACTTTACTAGCGTGTAATTCAAACATCTTGTTCTCATTGATTATTATTGCGAGGTAAAAGTACTCACGCAAAATTAGCGGATGATAGCCAACAGAGTATAGATGACTATCAAAAAACATAGGGAATTCAGGGGCGGGGATACTATAGATTTAGCGAGAAGAAGTCAATATTCGTACAATTTATCAGCCCAGTGCTTTGAAATAAATTAAAGCGCATAACAAAGCCGCATTTTAGCTTACTTTTACTTATGCTATTTCTTTTTCTGTTGGTCGTTCAATAGGTACCTTCACTTTAAAACAAACACCTTGCTCAGTTTCAACCGATGTTATGGTGCCAAATAGTTTGGCATTAACTAAGTTAAAAACAATATATAAGCCTAACCCTGAGCCCCCTTGACCGCGCTTAGTAGTAACAAAGGGATCAAAAATACGCTTTTTAAAGTCTTCTGCTATACCTTTTCCATTATCACAGTAAAGTAAGGTTAAATAACCATTAGAGTGAGTAAAAATAATTGATATCTCCCCTTCTAGCCGGTCCTCAAAAGCATGGATATGAGAGTTCATTAAAAAGTTAGTTAAAATTTGATTCCAAGCACTTGGGTAGGTAACTAAAGAAAAATCCTTATCAACCTCAATATGAAAATGATAATTTTTGTTCTTGAACAGTGTTTTAACGGTATTTACGACATCATAAACATGTTGGTGCAGGTTTATTTTCACTTCTGGATCGGTATGTTGCTCAACAGCAACTGATTTAAAGCTGCGAATTAACTCTACAGATTTATTTAGACTGCGCTCGATAATCTGTTCATACTCGCCCAGTAAATTCAAAGTGTCTGATAAAAATGATTTGGTTAATGCTTGTGAATCTACCGCTTCTTTTAATCTATCCACTTTTTCTTTTAAAGCGGTGATAGAAGTAACGCAAATACCTAGTGGTGTATTAACCTCATGAGCAACGCCAGCAACTAGCTGCCCAAGGGAGGCCATTTTTTCTGATTGTACTAATTGGTCTTGTGCTAAAGTTAAATCGTCAAGGCTTTGCTGTAATTGTTGATTACTTTCTTCTAGTTTTGCCGTTCTATCATGCACCTTAACTTCAAGTTCACCATTTAATGTCAGCAAAGCATTCTCAGCATCTTCAAGTTTCACTATTTCACCCTTGAGTGTTAGACGCATGCTATTAATGGCATTAACAAGATAGTCCAACTCATCCTCTTTTGCTGGACGGTTCGACAAGGATAGTTCTTCATCTAAATTATGACTCGCTAATTGCTGAGAATAACGAGTAATTTGAAACAAATGCCGAGTGATCAGTTTATCAACAATAATAATGATGAAAAATGCAACGATAAATATTTTAATAAACTCTGAAGTTAAAATGAGAACAGCTTGCGACCACAATTGCTGATAAATATCTTGGTAATGAGCAAAAACTTTAAGCTTACCAACATTTTTTCCATCGTATGTAATAGTAAAATCGACAACTTTTTCAGCCTCAATACTGGTATCACCTACTTGATGTTGATAGTCAAAATCATTTTCAACCTTCACCAAACCAATATCAGGCAGATCAACAATACCTTGAATTTGCTGGCCAACAAGAGGCTTATTAAAATCCCATAAACTACTGGCTATTGAAGGAATATAACTTTTTTCAATGTTATCAAAGCGTTGTTCTAAAAGGATAAGGTTATCTTGAAAAGAGGCATAAAGCTGCACGAATGCTGAACATACTGACACAAAAACACTACATAATAATATATAAAGCAGTAATCGTTTTGTCAGTTTATCGTTTATTTCAACTGCTTTATTCATTAAAATTACTCATTGAAATTATTTAAGTATTAATTAAATTCACCCTATTATACTCCTCCTTATTTCACCATTTAAGGTGTGTTTGAATAAAAAGTCAACTGCAAAACTCAACATTAACAATAAAATAACAATTACTCTCTGCTACTAACAAGTTTTTATTTCCTAAATAGGAGTTTTAGCACTATTATTTATTTATTTATCTAATTAATACGGTGTTCGAAATGAAAAAACCAAGAATATTTACCCCATTAATTTATACTATTTTTGCCTTCAGTTTACTTACGGGTTGCAGCAGCAAGCCCAGCACAAGAATTGATTTTAACCCTAAAACTAATTTTTCATCTTTTACCAGCTTCCAATTTAGTCCCCAAGAAAAATCTACCTTTGACGCTAATCCTGTAATGTCTAAACGTCTACAATCAGCTGTTGAGCAAAGTTTATTAACTCAAGGGCTAGCCAAAATAGACTTTGTCGATAAAGAAAGTGCCGATTTAACCATCAAAGTTAATTTTAGCCTACATGAAAAAGCCAATAATTCATCATTTAGTATTGGATTAGGTATGGGAAAAGGCAGTAGTCATGGCGGTGGTAGTATAGGTGTAAGTACTAGCATTCCTATTGATGGTAATGCTAAAATTATTACAACAATAACCATTGATATGAGCCATCAGGGTAAAGCGGTCTGGCATGGCGTTGATAGTTACCAAGCAAATAATAACCTAACTATCAAAGAGATTAATAGTGCCGTAATATCAACAGTAAACAGAATGCTAGCAAACTTCCCTCCAGAGACAAGCAATAAATAAAAATATTCTGTTATTTTATTTTCAGAAATTGTTATCATTCTTTGAGAATTGTTATTAGAGAGAACAAATGCAGATTATCGCAGTATTGGCATTAACCGCACTAGCATGGTTGATATGGCAGTTGATTAAAGCGAAACGCTTTAACCGTTTTAAACAGAAAATTGAAGATGAATTAAAAGACAAAGTTATCGCTAGCATCGTCGAAGAATTAGAGCTAGGTAGAAATGATACCTTTCCTAATAATGAATGCCATAGAGAAGCAACAATTTTTTATTGGACACAATATAAAAGCCGCATATTACAGGCAGCTTTACAAAGAGATATTATTACTGAGCAATGGCTAAAAGATTCTGGCAACCTACGCAATGCTCAGCATTTATTCTACGTTGAAAAAGACAAACAGCCCTGTAGTACAAAGCCATTATCGAAGGAAGACTAACCTCCTTCGATAAACTCATAATCAAAGAGCTTTAGGGCTCTTCATGAGGATAAAGTATTTGCAGGGTTACACCTTAGAGAACTGTATATCCCAAACACCATGACCTAAACGTTGACCGCGGTTTTCAAACTTAGTTAATGGGCGCGAATCAGGTCGAGGTACATAATCATTTGTTTCCGACAGATTTTTATAACCTTGAGCGCTTTGCATATCTTCTAGCATACACTCAGCATAGTTTTCCCAATCGGTAGCCATATGAAAAACACCGTCAACTTTAAGCTTTTGTCGAATTGTCTCCACAAACTCAGCAGACACTATACGACGCTTATGATGTTTTTTCTTATGCCAAGGGTCTGGAAAGAACAGTTGCACAGTATGTAAACTGCCACTAGCAATACAATCAGCTAAGATTTCAATCGCGTCATGCTCATATACTTTTAGGTTGGTAACACCTTCTTCTACCGCTAAGGCAATGCAAGCACCTACACCGGGCTTATGTACTTCAATACCAATAAAGTTAAGCTCTGGTGCAGCTTTGGCCATTTCGACTAATGACTTCCCCATACCAAAACCTATTTCTAAAGTTACAGGATTTTCATTACCAAAAAGTGTTTTAGGGTTAATGAAGCCATCACTATGGTTTAAGCCCATATCAGCCCAATGGTCATTTAATGCTCGCTCTTGCCCTTTTGTTAAACGACCTTCGCGTTTAACAAAACTACGCACTTTGCGAATATATTTACCTTCTTGCTCAGCTTGCTTCAGGGTTTTATGTGTTTTTTCAGTCATTTGTTTATCTTTTAAAATCTGTTTAAAGCAATTAATTATTACACTTACAATGTAATATCAAATGCATTGTTGGCAAATTACGCTAAATCAATGGTTTTAGGTAAAGCCATCATAGTATTTTTATCTGAGCTTATGGTACATAAGTGATGAAAAAAATAATGCCGACAATGAAGCATAAAACTCATTGGTGACGCGTAATATTATTCAGCCCACCAAACATCGTAAAGCTCACTCACTGCAACCTGCTTAGCACCATTATCAGTTAACCAGCTTTCAACGGCACTTCTATGCTCATCTGTACACGAACCTAGTTTTTGAGTGCAAATTAAGCCATGCCATAAAGTGTCGCCTTCACCACCAAAACCTAAACCATTAGGTTGAATTGCTTCGGCAAAAAACTTATCAATAAAAGCATCAAGTTCATCGCCAGTAATCTCGTCATTGAGCTGCCATGCAACATCAAAACCTAACTCTTTAAACTCATCAATACGAAGTTTTTTACGCAGACGGCGGCTGCGGTTTTTGGCATCTAATCTCATAGGGAAACCTTATTAATAAAAATCGCCGCTATTATACAGAGGATAAGCCCGTCAATAAAACAAAATTATTCAACAGTAAACTCAAGCAAGCGATAAAAACCATCAAAGTAAAACTGCTCTTTGGTTAAGTTAATAACTCGTCCCAGTGTTTTAGCTTGGACTTCTATCTCCACCAATAGCTCACAATGCCAAAAATCAGCTAAAAACGGCTCTATTTTTTCAAAAACAGTTCGGAAGATTTTATTTTTATGAAATAAATGACTTTGTGTAAACTGCCCATAATCAACAATAATTAAACGTCCCCCCCCTTTAATGATACGTATAGACTGAGCTAATACATTGCCTCGCACCGCTTTGGGCAACTCATGCAATAAAAAAAACAGCACTGAAACATCAACACTTTGATTAACCAGCGCTATATGCTCAGCATCTCCGATAAAAAATTGACACTTTTTATCAACAATATCTGCCGGAATTTTTTTCCTCATCTGCTCAATTTGTATTGGAGCAATATCAAATAAATATAAGCTTTCGGTTTGACTTTGCTGGACAAGCTTAGGAAATAACTCACCATAAGCACTGGAAATACCAGCAACCTTTTGTTTTGTTTGGCGGGAAATCAAATCTACAGCATCATTAGCAATGACAGGGTAATTCCCCCAAAGAATGCGATTCACTATAAAGCCATGGTCAAAAAAGTTAACACCAAAAGGTGATAAATAGGCCCACCAATAGTGTTCTACTAAATAATCAGGTAGCGCATAAGGGCTGTAACGATTTTTATTATCAGTATTTGCTGCTAAGGAAGAAATAATATCAGTGGTCATTATCAAAAGGGCTAAAAAAATAATGCCTTTAAATATAACCAGTTATTATAAAAATAAAAACTATTTTTTGAGCACAACTTGGCTTTTAGTTACACTAGCAAAAAGATTAGCCATAGAGTTATCACTATGAGTACTCATATAAAAAAAGCCTCTGCAAAAGTATTCTCTACACTGGTAGTAAGTTGGTATCATCAACAGGGCAGAAAACACTTGCCTTGGCAGCAAGATAAAACACCTTACCGTGTTTGGGTTTCTGAAATAATGCTGCAGCAAACACAAGTTGCTACCGTTATTCCTTACTATCAACGTTTTCTAGAGAGCTTTCCAAGCATTAAAGACTTAGCCAAAGCTGATGAAGACAAGGTACTACATCACTGGACGGGCTTAGGTTACTACGCCCGAGCCCGAAACTTACATAAAGCAGCAAAGCTTATTGTTAGCAATCATCAAGGTGTTTTTCCCGAGGATATTGAGCAGGTTATTGATCTACCAGGTATTGGACGCTCTACCGCTGGCGCTATTTTATCTTTAGCATTAAACCAACATCAGCCTATTTTAGATGGCAACGTAAAACGCGTGTTAGCTAGGTGTTACTTAGTTTCTGGCTATAATGGTTTATCAGCCTTTGATAAAAACTTATGGCAACTAACCGAGCAACTGACACCTGAAGTTGAAACCGCAAGCTTCAATCAAGCCATGATGGACTTAGGTGCTACCGTTTGTACCCGCAGCAAACCTAAGTGTGACATATGTCCATTAAAAACTAGCTGCTTAGCATTTGCTGGTGATGAACAAGCTAACTACCCTCAGAAAAAACCTAAGAAAACTATTCCTGAAAAAAGCACTATTATGATCATCCCTAAAATAACACACTCAGGGAAGAGCCAAGTATTAATGGAAAAGCGACCACCTGTAGGTATTTGGGGAGGATTATGGTGCTTTCATGAAGTGAGTAAGCATGCACAAATAGCAAACTTATTAACGACTCTTAATTTACAAGAGCAATCAAGAGAAGCATTACCCGCATTTAGGCATACATTCAGCCATTTTCATTTAGATATTGAACCCGTTGTTATTAATTGCCAAGAAAAAAATTTAGCGCAAATAAAATCAGAAATAAACGAACAACAGCCACAAAAATGGTATGATTTATCCATTGAAGCCAGTGTTGGTTTAGCCGCTTCAACCCAAAAACTAATTAATTTATTAAAGCCAATTTAAAAACACAGCCAAAGAGAATCATTATGAGCCGTACAGTATTTTGCCAACATTTAAAAAAAGACGCCGAAGGTCTAGGCTTTCAACTTTACCCTGGAGAAGTGGGTAAGCGTATTTTTGATAACATCTCTAAAGAAGCATGGGGAAATTGGCAAAAAAAGCAAACCATGTTAATCAATGAAAAAAAAATGAATATGATGAATGTCGATGATCGCACCTTTTTAGAAAAAGCCATGGTTGATTATTTGTTTGATGGTAAAGAGCCAGAGATCGAAGGTTATGTACCACCAAGTAAATAAAATGAGCAATCAGCCTATTTATCCATCAAAATATAATTTGGCTGCTTTAAAAAACAACAAACAAACTTATTTTATAAAAAACTTCTAAAAAACAGTTGACGAACAAAGTTAAAAACAGTCTAATAGCGCCCGTCTTAACGAGGCAGTGAAAACGCTTCGAAAAGAGATGCCCCGATAGCTCAGTTGGTAGAGCAGAGGATTGAAAATCCTCGTGTCCCTGGTTCAATTCCGGGTCGGGGCACCATTTACAGAAATGGTGCTTTGTTTTCACAAACATTAAAACACTATTTCGGTGCCAAGGTATTTTAACTATATTAAAGTTTGAATATCGCACACAGCTTTGTGTGCCGACTTAGCTCAGTTGGTAGAGCAACTGACTTGTAATCAGTAGGTCGCCAGTTCGACTCCGGCAGTCGGCACCATTCATTCAAGCCCTAACTTCGGTTAGGGCTTTTTTGTATCTATCGATTGGTTAAATTCTATAGCCAATTTCACTCGCACCAATATTTTATCTACCCTGCACTATTCGTGGCTTACACACCTGTTTGTTATTTATTTCGTGTTATCGATAGGCACAAAATACACCCTAATTCGAGTAAACCCAACTAGGGCACAATTAGTATTAGGGTAAATTCCATTTTTAAAATGCTTTATTAAGCGATTTTTACAGAGCAAAAAGGATTTAATCCTTTGCTTAGGGTAATGGGGTTAATATATAAGCCACTATAACTGCGGTGTTAAATTATTAGGGTAAGTTAGTTGATGGTGTAAATATCCGAACTGGGTCTTAACACCAGTGATAGCCGTTGGTTTGCGGTGATTGCTTATATGAACTTTAGTTCATCAATATTTGTCTGCTTTTTCAGAGTTAGTACATTATTTTTAAAGTTACCTTTGAGCGATTAGCTAGCATTGAAACTATTGCTTTGTCGCAACAATACAAGATAGGCTATATTGCAAGGGCTCATTAATAAACTGCTAGGTTGCTAGGTGTTTCATGTACCTGTTAGATCGAACAAAATTAAAACAAGGTGATATCATCCTGACTCGTTCGAATAAAAAGAACAGTAGGCTAATTTGCAAGATCACTAAATCAGACTATTCGCATGCAATTTTGTATGCTGGTGAAACAAGTTATATCCATTCAGACATAGACGGTGTTCATTCAGGAAATATACAGCGCTTACTAATAGACGAACTTAGGTTCGCGAAAGTTGTTAGGCTCGAAGATCAGGTTGTAATAAAAAAAGCAATAAAGTATGCCCGTTTACAAGTGGGCACTTCTTATTCCAAGTATAGTGCTGCAAATGCATACACTAAGATCTTTTCTAAACTTGACGAAAAAAAGCAGTTTTGCTCTCGCTTGGTTGCTAAAGCATTTGAATCTGCGGGTATTCGATTGGTATCAAATAGTGATACATGCTTACCTCAAGAAATTGCTGACTCTAAATTTGTGCGTGAAATTAAAGATTGTGTGTATGAAGCGCGAGAAGAAGAAATAGAATTCGCATTAAGCTATAACCCTATCGAAAAGCAATCAGAGATAACTAATTATATATTGAAATCAGCTCGTAAATTGATGGGAAGCAAAATTCAATCTCTTTCGGATATCACTTCTAACCTTATCAACGACCCTACTTTTGACAACGAAATTACTGAAATATATGAATTTTATTTAGTTAATTATCTTTATAACTAGCAC